>Ga0134126_10005763_pt1 | contig 15496 bp, 17 predicted proteins | sample KB31752_FD_96881 | JGI IMG/M metagenome (GOLD analysis project Ga0134126, IMG submission 96881) | Terrestrial soil microbial communities with excess Nitrogen fertilizer from Kellogg Biological Station, Michigan, USA - KB3-175-2 | ecosystem: Environmental > Terrestrial > Soil > Unclassified ...
ACTGGAGTACGTCAAAACGCGTTTGGTTGCTTTGGACTTCGTGCTCGCGCATCCCGAATATCGGTATCTCGAAACGGAAGCGGAGAAACTCGCGTTCTTTGAGAATGAACGGAACCTGAGCCGGGGCGTTTTTCCCGTGAAGCAATACAGGGCCAAAAGGTCTGCCGAAGTTACGCCCCGTTATTTCGTGGATCGGTTTCCGATGTTCGTGAGTGATACGACTTCACCCCCGGTGGTGACGTTCACCTATGTGGATTCTCAAGCGGTGACGCTAGAAGCTTTTGCCACGCACTTGCGAGCGTATTCCGCACTATTCGAGACGCTTCCGAAGCTCGGGTTCATCTATCTCGCTCCCACTCCTAGGTTGTTCCAAGCGGCGGAATCCGAGTTTCAGGAAATTCTGGGTGCGCCTGGCGGGCAGCGAAATTCGACGAGTCTGGTCGAGTACTTCCGTATCCGTAAGGCTTGGGATCGAAAGGAACGTGTGGCCAGCAGTGATGTGGTCTCAATGAAGGAAGCCCAGGCCCGTTATGGGGCTCGCAAGTTTGAGGAGTTATATGAAAGCTGGCGTCAAGGAGCCATCGGAGAGAACGAAGTGATGCGAACCGCGGAGACGGCTGGGCCATCAGCGAAGAGTGTTTTTCAGACACTCCTATGCGGCTCATCGCTGACGGTTTTTGCCGCCCCCCAAGCAAATGGCGTGGAAAGCTGTGCGGAGAAACACATGGTTGGCGACGTGTCACAGATTTCCGCTATCGGGTCTATCGAGATTTCCGGAACGTGACGCAGCGAACTACCGTGTATTCAAGGATATTGAAACGACGAATGACAACTTTGAAGGTGGCGCGAAAGGATGCTTCGGAAACGGGCAAGGTCCCGAAGCGATTTTCCATGTGGATTTGCCGCCAGATTTCTCGGGGCCGCAAGGAGAGGTGGCAAGAAAAGAAGGATAACCGGCGACGGAGCCTAGGAATGGACGCTGGAGAAAACCGTTTTTTGGGCGGTAGCGACCCCACTTTGAGCGGCTTGTCAGCCGCCCAACGCCTTCGGCACCGGGGGTCGCTACCGCCCAAGTTGCCCAGAAGATTTCCTTGCTCCGTCGCCAGAGAGGTCCAAGCAGACCAGCCAACAGATTTGAATCCATAGAGGAGATAAGAGCATGGCCCTAATACCGAAGGTAGAACCCAAGCAAGAAAAGAAGGTCGTCTCGGCCCGCCTCGATGAGGAAACGCATCTGACGCTTCAGCGTTACGCCGCCTTCCTTGGCGACGCCACCCACGAATACATTATCGGCGAGTCTTTGAAGCGCCTCTTCCGGCGCGACAAGGAATTTAAACAGTGGCTTGAAAAGAACCACCCGGGCTCGCCGGCAAGTTTTGGATCACCTGATCCCGCGCACGCGTCTACAAAGACTCCAACGCGATCCGTAACGAGCGCAGCATGATTCAGCGGGTTCTCAACTCGAAGAATTTCCTCGCTGTGTTGCTGGCGATGGTTACGGGGACTTTGTTGTATCTGAGGTTGCCCTGGCCGATGACAGCGGCGATGGTTCCTCAGACGTGGAACGAATATTTTCTTCGGTTGATTGCTCTGCGTGAGCCTTGGATATATGCCGGGCTGAAGGCTTCCTATCACGTCATGTTGTTCACAACGCCCTACATCGCCTATTCCTTCCTGTTGTCCGCGCTCTACATCTTCACGCTGCGTCCGAGACGGGCGATAAAGCCGCAACCGTTGCCGCCTTATCCGATGGTGGAGTTTCGGCGGCAGCTCAGCGTGGTCATCGGAGAGATTCATCATCCACGCCTTCCCATTCCTGCCGAGAATCCCCGTTGGCTCATCATCCCGGAGCGCGGGCTGTTTACCGGCACGATTATGATCGGGGCAATTGGTAGTGGCAAGACGGCTGGCGGCATGTACCCGTTCGCGGACCAATTGTTGGGATACCGGGCAGCAGACGCGGAGGCCAAAGCGAGTGCGCTGGTGCTTGAAGTCAAGGGCGATTTTTGTGGCAAGGTTAAAGAGATCCTGCTGAGGAGAGGCCGCGCTGACGACTACATCGAAATTGGCCTGGATTCCGAGTGGGCTTACAACCCTCTCTACAACGATCTGGAAGGCTATGCACTCGCCTACGGGATCGCATCCTTATTAAACAACCTATTTGGCAAGGGCAAAGAACCGTTCTGGCAGCAGGCGTACACCAACCTCGTCAAGTTCATCATCATCCTACATCAGGTCGGCTTCGGCTACATCACTCTCTTCGATGTTTACGAGTCCGCGATATCCGCGCAAGTCCTGGAAAGAAAGCTGCGCCAAGCCGAGGACAACATCGTGGGGAAATCCTTTCTCGCCGTCTCGCGGGAAACCTTCCAGCCCCACGCCCGCGAGCTTGCCGAAGTGGGCTTCGAGGCCGATGAGAGCGGGCAGCTCTATCGAGTGCTGGATTCGCCCGCAGCAAGAGACGTTTTGCAAAAGCTCGGAATCGAACCAAGCGTCCAGCAGGAATCACCGCTAGGCGGCGTCGACCGGGACAGAAAAGAGCAATTGGAAGCGGTTAAGCGATGGTACAACGACGATTGGAAAAACCTGGATAAGAAGTTACAAAGCTCGGTTGTCGAAGGCATCTCCGTTTTTCTCTCCCTCTTCGATGACAATCCCCGCGTGAAACGCATGTTCTGTCCGCCCCTGGAACTGTATCGACAACCGGAAGCGCAGACATCGGGACGAAAACCGCTCGCGCAGATCGCAACATTATTGGAGCAGGGCAAGGTCGTTGCGTTGAATTTTCCCATCAGCATGAACCCGGGTTTGGCGCGGGCCATCGGCGTGATGCTGAAGATGGATTTTCAACGGGCCGTCTTGAATCGGATCCCGCATATCGCAAAGAATCCCGGCAAAGAGTGGCGGCCCATTGTATTTATCTGCGATGAATACCAGGAGCTTGCCACGGTCGGAGTGAACGAACCGAGTGGCGACGAGAAATTCTTCTCCTTATCACGTCAAGCGAAGTGCGTCCCTCTGGTAGCCACACAGAGTATCAGCTCGTTGCAATCCACTTTGCCGGGAGACGCGTGGCGAACCTTGCTGCAAACCTTCCGCACAAAGATTTTTCTCGCGTTATCAGATGACTTTTCAGCGAGGATTGCTAGCGAACTATGCGGGCAAGAAGACAAGTGGCGCGTCAACTACAATATCTCGGAAAGCGGGCACGACTCCAGGGTGAGCTATCTGACCGGCAAACCGCTGGCCGACAAAGCGCACATCAGCACGTCCAAGACCTACAGTCAGCAGCGGGACTACCGGTTTGATAGGAAAACGTTCACCGAACTCCGCAACGCGCAGTCGATCACGTTGGCATATGACGGGCTTGATCCGTTGCCGCCGATGTTTTGCTACCTGAAGCCCTATTTCAATGATGTGAACAGATCCTATTTTCATCAGCTCGCGGATGGACAACTGTGATGAAGGGCTTCGAGCTAATCCTTCCGTTCCTCCGTCCGATCCAGCATCTCATTTTGGATCCGGACATCAGCGAAATCATGGTGAACGGTCCCGAGCGCATCTTTATTGAAAGAGCCGGCTACCTTCTGGCGGTGCCCGAAGTGAAGCTCACGCACGAATCTCTCGTGGTGGCGGTTAAGAACATTGCCAGGAGATTAGGCGACGACATCTCGGATGAAAAACCAATCCTCGACTCACGTTTGCCCGATGGCAGCCGTGTGGCCGCCGTGCTGCCGCCGTGCAGCATTCACGGTGTTACCCTGACCATTCGAAAATTCAACTCCCATAAATTCAGAATGAACGACCTGATTGAGAGGGGGACTGTGACACCCGAGCTTGCAGCACAACTGAAGGACTATGTGCTTCAGCGAAAGAACATTCTCATCTGTGGGGGCACGTCGAGCGGAAAAACGACTCTTGCCAATATATTGGCTGAATTCATTCCCGACCGCGAGCGCATCGTCTTGATAGAAGACACGGCAGAACTACAGATTCAAAAAGCCAATGTCCTGCGATTCGAAGCCCGCCGCGAACAAAACGGCCTACCTGCAGTAACGATTCGCGATCTTTTGAAGGCAACTCTGCGCCATCGTCCAGACCGAATCATCTTGGGTGAGATTCGCGGCGGTGAGGCGTTTGACCTGTTGCAACTCCTCAATACGGGTCACAGCGGCACAATCTCAACCGTCCATGCAAATTCCGCCGCTCAAGGCATTTCGCGCTTCACAACATGCGTACTACTAAGCGGCGTGGAAATGCCCTACCGAGCGATCAAGGCGAACATTGCTGAATCACTTAACATCATCATCCAAGTCGACCGGCGCCCCGGCCTGAGAATGGTTACGGAAGCCATCGAACTCTGTGGATTCGACTCAGAGCGCGATATATACGATTTACGATCTATATATCACCGTACCGTCCGAAACTAGATGTAGAACCGATAGGAAGGCAAATATTCTCGTCAGCTTCCCCGTGGGCGTACTAGCGCCCTTTAACGCCTGTGGGCCAATGCCGGTTCTCTTGTTTCGCTTCCCGTGAGGGTTACGATGTGAACTTCGCCACCAGGGAATTTTGCCGTCAATTCCAACTGGCCGCCCATCCCCCGGATTACATCGCTAAGCGTACTGAGATACATATCCGCGCGGTGCTCGATTTTCGAGACCGCATCCTGCCCGATCCCCAACCGCCTCGCGAGTTCTGTTTGCGTAATTCCTTGTGCATCTCGCAATTCTGCCAGCGGGATAGCCCGCAACATTTCCCTGGAGGCAGCCTCCGAGCGGTCACGCGCTTGCCGCGACATCCCCGCCCGCAATTCCCTAAAGTTCTTTGCCATTTTTCACCCTCCCTCTCGCTTGATGCTTCTTAGGTGTTCGTCGTACCGCCTGTCAGCTATCGGGATATTTCGGTCATACCAGTTCGCGTCACCCGTTTTATCGCCGCCTAGCAAAAGAATTGCAGAGCGGCGCGGATCGAACACGAAAAGCACTCGGTATGGACGGCCCGCGTGCTGAATTATGAGTTCCTTCATATTCACGTGGCGCGATCCATAAACCGTATCGGCATGCGGCCTGGCAAGCACCGGCCCGAGTTCTTCCAGTAACCGGACTTTGGCATCAACGTCTACCTGTTCGTCTTCCGAAAGCCCGTTCCACCAAACCTCGAACTCATCGGTAAACTCAACCTCCCATGCCATGGAGGGAATATGCCATAGACGGCATAACCTGTCAAGCGGTTTCCTTGCTAATACCAGCAGGGCAAACGGGGGCATTTGCTGGCTGGTAACCTAGCGCCACTCCGCAGAAGCTTCCACACCGTAACAAGCTCCTGAATCGCGCATGCCGATGGCAGGCCGGACGCCAGGCAGCAAGCCTGATGCGCCTTCACGTAACGCTCGCGGACAGAAAAGGGGCTGAGCTGCGATAGTTCGCGCGAGATTTTTGCAGTTCCTCGCGTGTGAGCGGGCGCTCGGTTTTGGCTGGCGGGCGCACAAATCCGGTGAATATCACACTCGCCTTGTATTCGCCTACCCTCTTATAAGCTCAAGACCCGGGTCGGTGCCTCTCCTTACCGGACACGAAAGTCCCGATAGCACTGCGTTCGATGCCCTACATACAATTCGCGTCGGTATTATATTGAGCGAGCTGCTATTTCGGTTTGAAATCACATGGCAAGCTGGGCTTTGACGTGCAAAAGCTGCAAGCAGGCGTTCACCTATTCCCGAATAGCCGAGACGTTCGAAGATTATTTCGTTCCCTTGCGGCCTGAATTTCCGCCTGGGGGCGCGGAACGTGAGTGCCCCAATTGCAAGGCAACGGCCACCTACGAGCGAAACGAACTCACTTATTCATTCCGAACCTAAGAGCGGGGGCCACGCCCTAGTCCGGGCGGAGGCGATAGATTCTTAGCACCGCCCGAGCGCCAAAAGGCATAGTAGTTTCAGGGCTTAGGCTCCCGGAGCTTTGGGAGCGTTCGCCTTCGGGGCGTTCATCGTCGCGATGACGGTTTTATTCGGCAAGTGAACCAACTGAAACTCACACGACTCCGACAGTGCTAGCTGTTCGAGCTTGTCCATTGCGGCCGCGTGTCCAGCGACCGTTCCGCGCCAAAGCATTGTTCCATCTAGCAAGGGCCAAAAGGTTGACCGGAGAGAAGACTCTCAACGCGCTCTATCAACTTGACTATGCCTTCTGATTTCGAAAGCACGGCATCGACGTGAAGGGTTGACATCAATTTTTCGGCGATAACATCATCAAACATGCTTATCAGTATTATCCGAATCGTGGGCATTGAATTCCGCAGGATGGCCGCGACCTCTATTCCAGTCAGGTGGGGCATTCTGATATCAAGGATCACCAAATCGGGAGTCAGTTCTTTCGCTTTTGAAACTGCATCAGCGCCATCAATCGCCTCGCCGCAAACATTGAAACTCGTTAGGCGCTCAAGCGATTTGCGAATTACCGCTCTCACCGCGTCGCTGTCATCTGCGATCAGAATTCTGGGTGCGCCCAAGCGAACGTCCGGTCTGTTGCCCGATTCCACCGTGGCTTCGCCTCTCTCATCCGAGCTATTCATTGTACTGGGCCGAGCAATACCGAAATCGCTGTATCTCTTGGGGGCATTCACTAGATGGACAGCAACATGCATCGTTTTGGCCCAAGGACACGCCCGTTGGAATAGAATTTTGGAGACGGTGAGGTAATTTCCATCCCTCTCAAACGCCATCGTGCGCAACGTTTTCCATTCGTTGCCGGAGCTCAAGTAACCGCGCTCGACACGCAAGCTCACGTTGCTGCGCACACAGAAGATTTGAATATGTCTGGATGTTTTGTGGAAACAACGAATCCGTTCATCGGTGGAACGAAAGTCGGACTCAGAATCTCGCACGATGGCGTGGTCTTCCTAGCAAAAGACACGGTTGCCTATTCAATAGATCGCAATGGAATGGGAATCAAATTCACTTTCATTGAGCCGAGCAGTGTTGCGATCTTGGATGGCTGGCTAACGGCCCACAACGCGACCGCACAGTAGATTGAGCCGCATGCATATTCGACAAGACGAAGCCCTAGCACTTTTGAGCAAATGGGAAGATCGGAAAACGGCGCTGCAACTTAAGATTTCTCACCTTGGGGTCCTACGGGAGCTTCGGGGCTGCACGATTGGGAAACTGGAAGGTACGGCCGTCGAGGTTGTTGAGGGCGAAGTAGCGCTGAAGCTTGATGTGCAAGGGGCAGAATTCAACGGCGGCGATTCCCCTCGCCCTTATCTCGTTTGCGAATTCCGCAACGGAGACCGCTATAGCTTTAACACGTAGGGGCCGCAATCTGTCACGTAGCTGACGAATGACTTTTGCGTGAACACCTGATCGCGGAAGTTCATCCGTTGTTATCGAGGCCGTCTAACCTACGCTCGGAGGGTGCGTGAAGAAATTCGTCCTATCGGTCCCTGGCGACACGATGTATCTCCGCGCACAGACGGCGGCGGCAAAGGCCGTCGCGGATCGTCTTGGGGTGCAATTGGAAGCGATAAGCGCGGAGATGGACCCGGTTGCCCAGGGCCAGCAATTGTTGACTCTGGTGCAATCGCGAACGTCGCCAAAACTAGACGGCATCCTTGTCGAGCCGGTGAGCGCCGCAGGATTGCCGCGCGTAGCGGAAGCTGCGGTTGCTGCGGGAATCGCATGGGTGGTCAGCAACGCGCAAGTGGATTACGTAGGCACGCTCCGCAGAAGTGCGAAGGTTCCGGTGTTCGTTGTTTCTCAGGACCACCTGGAGGTAGGGCGGATTCAAGGACGGCAGATTGGCGCGATACTGCCAAAAGGCGGCTCCGTTCTTTATCTTCGCGGACCGGCGATGAGTTGGTGGGCCACGAAGCGATCCGAGGGGCTGGAAAGCACCAAGCCGAAGAACGTCGAAGTGAAGACGGTGAAAATCGTGGGATCAACTTCGGAAAGCGCCTACAACACGGTTTGCTCCTGGCTAAGCTTGTCCAAGGCGCGGCCCGAAAGTACGCATCTGATCGTGTCGCAGAATGCCGACTTCATTAATGGAGCCAACAAGGCATTCGAAACAAACACGCCGGAACCGGAGCACGCGAAGTGGCTCGCCCTACCCCGCGCAGGCGTGGGAGTTTCGGACCGAAGCAGGCCGCTAGTGGATCAAGGACAGTTGTGTGCAGCCGTGGTGACATCTTTGACGTTGGACAAGGCGGTGGAAATGCTTGTGCGGGCGATGACGGACGGCTTGCAGCCGCCGGAACAGACACTCGTCGGAGCCTATTCTTACCCGAGCGTGGAAGACCTCGCGAGGAAGGGCGCAAGTTCGTAGTGGCCAAGATCGCAACCCGAGAGGAGGAGTCGAAAGGTGAATAGCCCCTCGCATCTACCCGTCGAACAAACTTTCAACGAGTTCGTTGAGAAATTCGGCGGGGAATTGGTCGAAAAACTTCTACCGCAACGGGCGGGCGAAAAGAGAGCCGACTACTTATTTCGGACGCCGGGGATAATCGCTGAATTGAAGTGCTTGGAGCACGATCTATTCACACCCGATTACAGGACAAAGTTCTTGGCACTCGCCAACAGTTGGCAGGCTCGCGGTCTTATTCGCGTCTATGGCACAGTTCAACTGAATTTGCGGGACGTGCCCAAGCAATGCCAGGCGGAGTGGCTCCGAATGACGGAGCAGCCGATTAACAGGAACATAGTGTCCCGCGCCAATCGGCAAATCCGGGAAACGAAAGGAAGCCTCCTATTGCCCGACGCTGCAGGCATCCTACTTATCTCTAATGAGGCAAACCGATCTCTCACGCCAGCGGACATTTTCATTCTGTTAAGCAGGATTCTCGGCAGGAAAAAGGATGATGGAACCCCGGTCTGTTCGAGCATTCACTGGATAGTTCTCTTTTCGACTAACGTAGCCGTGTCGCACGCCCGAGGCCCGCGTCCGATGACATTCTGGAGAGCGGCCTACCGAACCGGCCCAGATTCTACCATCGGCAAGTTTTTGGCCGACATGCAGATTGCCTGGAACGCCCATTGTGCCGAAAAGAGAGGATTGCCGCTGAAAGAAGTGGACCTCCGTGGGGCCGACTTTGAGGAAATTCGCTTCGTTTAGTCATTTGACGGATGGCGGAGTGTTTTGAACCCTCTTCCCTGAGCCAGCGGCCAAGCGTCCGTATCCTGACGTTCCGAGATACTCCGCCAAGGAGACCTTCAGCGCCATTGCAATCCTCTCAATGTTGACCAACGCCACGTCTCGCTCATCACCTTCAAGCCGCTAACAGAGGTTCGATCTAGCCCGCAAAGATCGGCGAATGCTTTCTGGGAAACCCCCATGAAGCGCCCTCCTCGGCACGGCGGCCTGCGGCTCAATACCTTCCTTAGCGCCGGTTAGGACGCGGAGATTTTCTCGATTCCCTGGTTTTCTTCGAGATTGCCACTCCTGCTGTTGCGCTGACTTCCTCTTCCTTCACGGCTTCTAGCATAAATTGCTCCGGTAGCGGCCTTCCTGCCTTTGGCGCTCGCTTGAATGTGACGTTCGCCGGGTGTGGGTAGTCTATTCCCTTGCCTTCAAGGAGTTCGGTGATCGTCAGGATTTGAAGACGCGGATGGCTGCGCCAAGGTGATTTGTAGAAGCCCGCCGAAGCGGCCTCGGAGCGCATTGATCTGGTTGCGTCATCTAGTGTGATGAGTACACCAATTTCCGCCTTTTCGCGCTCTATGACACCGCGCAGGTCGCGAACGAAGGGCACACTTACATGTCCCGATTTCACGGACAGAATTATCTGCTTCGTCCTGCCGCCCTCTGGCTCATCGTGAAAATACAAGCGGCCATCAATGCCTTGGTCGCTTCCTCTTTTTTCCTCGCTTCGACGCGCACCAACCAAACCCAGTGCCCACCACTGAAACTGGTACGGGTCATCTCTTGCTAGTTGTGTTGCATCCTGCACCGAAATCGGCTCGCCGATCACCTTATACGTCTTTGCTACTTCGTCGCTGAACGCGTCGCGCAAGCGGCTTTTTATCAAACTAATGGCCAAGTGTGTTACGTCAATTCCAATCCAAGGGCGATTCAGGCGTTGGGCAACAGCAATGGCAGTTCCACAACCGCAAAACGGGTCAAGAACGCAATCTCCTTCCTTACTGCTGGAGATCAGAATCCGCTCAAGAAGAGCTTCCGGTTTCTGGGTTGGATAATGAAGACGCTCTTGTGCTTGGGAGTTAATGGGGTCAATGTCGGTCCACACATCTTGAAGAGGTAGACCGGGCATTTCGTCAAGGTAACGCTTAAACTGTGGGACCGTGCCCGGCTTGGTTTGGATAATGCGTCCTTCGTTTACTAACGATTCCATTTTTGTTTTGCTGTAGCGCCAGTATCGGGTTATCCCCATAACTTCATAGCTTGGATTTCCTTTTGCCGCGCCACCAGGTCCCGTCAAGTTATCTAGCCGGTAGTACCGCCCGGTTCCGGGTTCCACATACTTGTATTTGCCTTGGACATATTCCGAATCGTATGCAGTGTAGACCGGATTCCAGGTCCACTCCTCGGTTCGTGTGTAGAAAAGTATGGTGTCGTGGATATGCCCATGCACCACGCGACCTTGTTTCGTATCGCTGTGGGCAGTGCTTCGTTTCCAAATGATCTCAGAACGGAAGCACTGTGGTCCAAAAACAGCGTCCAACAGCAATTTCAAATAATGACTGGCCGTGGGATCACAGTGAAGATAGAGACTACCTTTCGATTTCAACACCCGCCGCAATTCGACTAGACGCGGTGCCATCATCGTTAGGTACGCAAGCATGTCGTTTGTTCCCAGAAATCGCCGGAACGCTTGCATCACATCGGAGACGCGTCCGCCCCTTTCCACAAGCTCTTCAAAAAGACGCACCGATTCGATATTCCATTCCCAAGTATCTTCAAAGGCTTTGAACTGCGAGGCTGCTCGCGTGCCGTCCTTTTCAGCGAAAAGAACGTTGTAGTCTTGGTTGGAATTGAAAGGAGGGTCTAGATAAACAAGGTCAACTGTATCGTTTTTGATGTGCCGCCGTAGAACATCTAAATTGTCGCCGTAATAGAGAAGATTCACGGACGCGAGTGTATCGGGCTTGAAGTTCAAGAATCAAGGGTGCCGTTCGTAAGGCTGTTATGGGAAATGGCGGTAAATCGGGCAGGCCGCCGACACCCTCCACGCTTCGTCATATTGAAAGATTCGCTCTTTTGGCCGGCTGTCGCATAGAATTCGAAGACATGCGCGATCATCTGTTCGTCAACTATGCGACGGAGGACTGGCCATTCGCGGAGTGGCTCACTCTGCGCCTCACCGCTGAGGGCTACAAAGTGTGGTGCGACCGCATCAGGCTGCTCGGCGGCGAGTCTTACCCCAAGGATATTGACGCAGCCATTAAATGGCGTACATTTCGTTTTCTTTCGGTGCTCTCGCACCACTCGGTGAAGAAGCCAAACCCCTTGAAAGAGCGCACGCTGGCTCTGAACCTAGCAAGACAACGGAAAGAGAACTTTGTAGTTCCCATCAATCTTGACGGCATAAACTCAACCGACCTCGATTGGATGGTATCGGACCTAACCTTCATCCCGTTGCATCTGGGTTGGGCCGGAGGTCTCGCACAGTTGCTGAAGCTTCTTGAAGCTTCCAACGCTCCGAAGGGCCTTCCAAACGGGCGCTCGGTGGCGTCCAGTTGGTGTGAAGCCAGGGAGCTTGTCATAAAAAAGCAGGAGCGACTTTCGTCGAACCTAGCGGAAATAAGCCAACTACCGAAGGACATCTATCGCTACGAGGCGGAAACTTTTGTTCCTGATGATGAGCGGGTGCCTTTATTGAAGCAATGGCCGCACATTAGCGATGGGCAGATATTCTGGGCGTGGGAACCTCCGTCGACTGAACTTGAGGAGAGGTATAAATTCACCGAACAAGCGCAACGCCGCGACTGGAATATGGTTCGAGCTAACGATGCCGGGCTTAGGCAGTTAGCCGTTCGGCTTCTGAACGAGTCGCTAAAGTCCAATGGCCTTGCGCGAGGGCTACAGGTCTCCCCGGAAGGAAGCATGTGCTACTTCCCGGATGGGCTAGTCCCGAATAATCGGGTTACGTTCGAGGGATATGGCGGGCAGCGCACTTGGGTTCGGGCCGTGGGTATTAGAAATTTCCGTACTGCCACCGGCAAGGAATCCTGCCGATACCACCTCGCTCCACGCATGCGGGCGTGGCTTGACCACGATATTGGAGCGGTCATTCAGGTCCGTCTGTATCTCTCTCTTACGACCCTGGATGGACAACCGCTTGAGGAAAAAGCGGCCTTGCGGCGCAGAAAGCGAATTTGCCGTGCATGGTGGAATTACGAGTGGCTCGCACGCACTCTCGCAATGCTTCAATTCCTGGCAGGTGACAAGACCTCAATTCAAATCGGCGAGCGCGGCCCACAACAACTCCTCATTTCGAAGTATCCGCTTACTGCCCACATGGCGTGGGGCATAGACGAATCGCAACTTCGTGACGGTAAACCCGAAGCCGAGGAAAGCGAGGAAACTGTGTTGGAGTTGGAAGATGATGGGGCCGGTGACGGCGAGGACCGAGGATGAGTAACAAGGCGATCCTCTTGGAAGAGCCACGGCTGGAATTTCATCACAGGCAATCTCTGGAGGACCCGCATGATGGCCTCTCTCTTTTTGGGCCTTACGGCATCGAGGCCCTCTCTCATCCTAAGAACCTGACCATCGGCGTGATCGGAACTCCGGACGGTATTCGCGATTTCAACCGTTGGTGCAGGGCCGCAAGGGGGCCAGTCTATCCTGGCGATGACCGAAATCCTAATCTGTGGCCGGCCTTTCCGGGCTTTGAGGCTGCGTTCGCTTCAGATCTGCCCCGCGAAGCGTCTTGGTCCTGCGAGTTGGACCTGGAAAAACTCAAACGAGAATCCATACAACGAGATCCCAGCAAGCGCGCAGTAGGGGTCGTCGAGGAATATCTCGCCGCCATCAAGAAAACGGAGAAGAAGGAAGAGCCGTTTGGCGTGCTCGCTTGCATCGTCCCGGATTTCGTATGGAGAAACTGTCGGCCAGAATCTTTCGTTCCGGGAGCAATCGGGGAGGGAGTCTCGAAAAAAGAAAGAGAACTGAGGGCCAGTGGACAGCCAGACTTTTTTGACAGCTACGACCCGGAGATATATGCCTACTCCGTTGATTTTCGCCGCCAAATAAAGGCGCGATCAATGGAGCACGGTGTACCCATCCAGATAATCAAGGAGTGTCGCCTGGAAGTTGACTCGACTAAGTGGCCTCGGTTCCAGTCCCCACCGTCGGATGTAGCATGGAATCTTCTCACGACCATGTACTACAAGAGCGGTGGCAAGCTATGGCGATTGGCCGAGGCGCGCGAAGGCGTCTGCTATATCGGAATTGTCTTCCGCAGAGTAGACCCGAAATCTCCAAATCGAACGGCCTGTTGCGCGGGCCTGATGTTTCTAGACTCCGGCGACGGCGTGGTTTTCCTCGGGGATTATGGCCCTTGGTATTCTCCCGAAAAGCATCAATACCACCTGTCTGCCGATGCGGCGCACCAGCTTTTGGCCGGAACGTTGAAAACCTATCAAGAACTTGAGGGCAAGCCGCTAAAGGAAATTTTCCTTCACAGTCGATCCTCCATCGATCCCGAGGAGTTTGAAGGTTACATGTCAGCCTGCCCATCAGGCGTCAAGCTCGTGGGGATTCGCGTACAAAAGGATTTTCGCGGACTGCGACTTTTCCGCGAAGGCACGCGCCCGGTAGTGCGCGGAACCTTTCTCAAGGCAGGGCCAAAACTTGGCTACCTGTGGGCCTCCGGTTTCGTCCCCCGCCTCCGAACCTACCCCGGCTGGGAGTCGCCCGTGCCCCTCAAGATTGACATCCAGCACGGTGGTGCTGAAATTGAACAGGTCGCCCACGATATACTCGCCCTGACAAAACTCAATTACAATGCCTGTAGGTTTGGCGATTCGGAACCCGTCACAATCGGATTTTCGGATGCAGTCGGTGAGATATTGGTTTCGAATCCTACTGTGACCAAGCGCAGTCCTAAGTTCAAGTTCTATATCTAGGGGCGTACGCGAATCGCTCTCGAATCGAAAAGGAGGAACCAGACGGAACATCGCGCGGTCGTGCGAGAACCGAACGGCCTTGCCTTGCGAATCGCGATTCGCTCGACCCGCGCCGAGGATCTGCTCCTCAGCCTGCACCGAGACGTATTTTCGCCAGGGTTCGAGATGCCAATAACACGGGTTGAAAGCGACGGCGTCCGGTCAGCGTGTTCGGCTACTCGGAACCGTTGAATCTTTCGAGGCACTACATTCCTCTTAAGTGCCACACCGACGCTTTCTATTTCCTCTTAAGAGAAGCCGATGCCACGACGGCCGCGTTTTCCAATCGCCAGGCATCGCCACACCGGTCGTTACATCTGCAAGGTCGAAAATGCAACCGTTATCCTCGTTGCCGACTCTGGAGCACAAATCTAGAACCTCGTAATACGGACGAGACTTTCGAAGGCCGAGCGCGGTTTGGTCAACGACGCGGAACGGAAGATACTGTGAGCCGCATGTGAATTGGGCAAAGGACGTCTGGTGCGCTCCATGCTGCCGCGACATAAATTGGACGACGTTCCTCAACTGTCTTAACATGTGGGGCCCTTTCCGAAATGCGGCCTGGCTCGTTGGGGGCATCCGCTAGCAACGCTCCCGCCAGTTAAACGACAACCTGTCACGCGCGCTGCCATCCGCTCCCGCCCCATTTTAGCCGCTCAGCCCTTTTTGTTCTCCTGAGAAGTGCGGCTCCTTGGTTCCCGTTCGAAGTGAGGGAGCCAATCCCCATACAGGAGAATCAAATTGAAGTTTGAACAAAGCAATCCGAATGCGAGCCCGGCGTATCCGGGGAAAGTGCTCAACGGTAACTGCGTCGAGGTCATGCAGCAATTCCGCACTTGCAGCGTCGATTTTGTGCTGACCGATCCGCCATATCTCGCCCACTACCGCTCGCGCGATGGTCGCACCATCGCCAACGACACCGATGGAGCTTGGCTAGGGCCAGCATTTCATGAAATCTTTCGCGTGCTGCGACAGAATTCCTTCTGTATCAGCTTCTACGGATGGCATCATGCCGATAAGTTCATCGCAGCGTGGCGAAAGGCCGGCTTCCGACTCGCCGGACATCTGGCCTTCACTAAGCCGTATCCTTCTGCGGAGCGCTTTCTGCGCTACTACCACGAAAACGCGTATCTGCTTGCAAAAGGAAATCCGCCGCAGCCGACGGAGCGCATCCCAGATGTGCTCGACTGGAAGTACTCCGGCAACCGCTTGCACCCTACGCAGAAACCCCTTTGCGTTCTCAAGCCGCTCATTCGATCCTTCTCGCAGGCCGGCAATGTCGTTCTCGACCCATTTTGCGGCTCCGGCTCGACACTGCTGGCGGCGAAACTCGAAGGCCGCAACTTCATCGGCATAGAACTCGACCCCCGC
>Ga0134126_10005764_pt1 | contig 15494 bp, 10 predicted proteins | sample KB31752_FD_96881 | JGI IMG/M metagenome (GOLD analysis project Ga0134126, IMG submission 96881) | Terrestrial soil microbial communities with excess Nitrogen fertilizer from Kellogg Biological Station, Michigan, USA - KB3-175-2 | ecosystem: Environmental > Terrestrial > Soil > Unclassified ...
CAGCAGGTCCTTGGGAAAACACGAACCGCCGTAGCCAACTCCCGGACAGAGGAATCTCCGGCCAATCCGCGAGTCCGTTCCCAGGCCTTCGCATACCTGCTCCACGTCAGCACCGACGGCTTCACACAGGGAAGCAACAGCATTGACGAATGAGATCTTCATCGCGAGAAATGCATTCGAAGCGTGCTTGATCAGCTCCGCACTCTGCGCGCTGGTTTGGATCAGCTTTGCCTTGAATGGGCTGGTTACGCGTCCGGGAATGGCATTCGGCCGGGCATAATAGCTGCCGTCGACCAGAGGTCGATACGCCTCGGCCAAAAGGGCTCCACTCCGGGCACAATCAGCACCTACCACAATACGGTCCGGATATAGGAAATCGGCCACGGCCGATCCCTCGCGCAGAAACTCGGGATTAGAAACAACATCAAACAGCTCCGCCGGGGCGCCATTCAACAACATGATTTTGCGGATCCAGCTGTTCGTGTATACCGGAACCGTGCTCTTCTCCACGATCACTTTGTAACCGTCGATGGCGGAAGCGATATTTTGGGCGACAGATTCCACGTAGGAGAGGTCGGCGTCTCCATCCTCTTTGGGAGGCGTGCCAACGGCGATAAAGATTACCTGGCTGCGATGAACAGCATCGGCAAGGTCACTGATAAAGTTAAGACTCTTGCCGCGATGTCTTTCCAGAAGCTCGGGAAGAAACTTCTCATGGATCGGGCATTCTCCGTTCTGCAGTGCCGCCAATTTTCGCTCATCGTTATCGACCAACACCACGTCATGCCCGAGTTCGGCAAAACATGCTCCGGCGACTAATCCAACGTATCCCGATCCTACGACTCCAATCCTCATCTACTCGAGTCTCCGTGAAATAAATTACGCCCGTTGGTTTGTAACTCTGACTAGGTGGGCCGGGCAGGAGCCAGTAATTTGACGACTTGGATGTAAGATGCTCCGGTCAGGATGTCACCGGATTCGGGAACAACTCTCTCCTGAGTTGCTCAACCAGCACTGCACTGAGCCTCTTAGGGCAGCATCCCGTACACGTCCAATTCTTTCGCGGTACCCACATAAACGTGGCCGTTGGCGATCGTCGGCGAAGTGAACTTGAGAGCATTTCCAGCTTTGTCGCGAGTTCCCGCCTGCGTACTGTTGTAGAGCTCCTGGAGAGTCGTCGCTGAGTACGCATGCAGAACCGCCGGACCGGGAGTATTGACGCCGCCGCTGGGGGTACCGCCGGCATAGTGGCTCAAGTCCAGCGTCCACACAATGGCATTGCCCGTTCCATTGTTGGAGATCATTGGAGATGTTCCCGGATACCCGAAGACTGTGCTCGTGGCTGCGGTCGGGGCAGTGGAGAGAAGCCCGCTTGCGAAAGTGAAAAGTTCCAGCGGCTTATTGATCTCACCAAAATAAATCAGGTTCTTCCAGGCAGCCGGCGTTGCGAACAAGCCGTTCGTTGGCTCGGGATGGCCAAGAGGAATGGTTTGCACGTCATCGTTGGTTGCCGGATTGAACTTTCCCATGTTGCTGCGATTGATGCTGTATATGTTTCCGTCCTTACCTCCAACAATCACCAGTGACGGTGCCGCTGCGCCAGTCTGCGTGGAAGGAATGATGGGACCACCCGCGCCGAGATCACGGTCGTCGGCCGTAAGTGTGGCTTGATTAAAGGGCGTGAAGTAGTCCAGACGAACCAGCGCTCCGGATTGCAAAGCCAGCTTCAGCACGGTATTACCCGCGTCGCGGCCGCCTGTGTTCAGGTCAAAGGGTCCGTTGCCGGTCGCCACATAAATATTGTTGGAGTTGTCTGCTGACGGGCCATTACCACTCTGCCAAATTGCTGACGCTCCTTTATCCGGACTGGTGCAAAAAATCGCAACCTGGTGCAGAGTTCCGGTGCCTTGCGCTGAGTACGCAAACAACCATCCGTTGTAAGGCAAAACGTCACCGTTTGATCCGTAGGCGATGTAAACGTTCCCATTTAATAAAAGGAGTGCCGGCCTCTGCAGTTGCTGGGGAGAATCAAACGCAACACGGCCATTCTGAACCAGCGGCGGATAGGTCCCCGGCACGGAGCCCTGAATCACGATGGGGCCGCCGAACTTCTCTGCGCCTGTGGTCAAACTGAGTGCATGCAATCGATGCACGATCTTGCCGCTCTCTCGCGTCGATACGGAAACATAGATCGTCTGCGTTGTGCCATCGATCACGGGCGTACTGCTGATGCTGATTTCCGGCGCGATGAGGGCATTGGCAGGTTTGGGGATGGTGGTAATTCCGGCTGCCGGATTGATAAAGCTGCGTTTCCAGAACGGCGCAGTGATCTTCCCATCGGCGTCAAAGGCATACACGCTGCTGTGCTGCGTCGCCACGTAAACCACATTGTGCTTGGCTCCAGCGATCGTCAGGTTAGCGACGTACAAAGGCTGCGCATAGATTTGTCCGTCTACCGCGCGAGAGAAGAGTTTCCCGAAAATGCTGGATTTCACCGTCGATGCCGAAAGGGCCAGTTCCTGCAGGTTTACTCCGCTGCGGAAACGATCAGCATGGTACGTCAGCATGCCCGGATAGTCCGTTACCCAAACAGTGACCGACGCCGCCACCGACGGTGAGGCGACACTTTTCGCAGTGATCTTGTGCGTGCCACGGACCGCTGGCGGATGGTACAGTCCAGCCGTTGATATGGTTCCGACCGTGCTGTTACCGCCCACGATTCCATCTACAGCCCAGAGCACCGAATGATTCGCCGTGTTCGCGACAGTCGCTGTGAATTGCTGCGATTGCGTCAAAGTCAGCGACACCCGCACTGGATGCACGCTAACCGTTACGGCACCGTAAGCGCTCAGGCTCAAACCAAAGGTAAAGACGAGAAGACCAGACACCACGAGGACGAAGCGGCCGGATTTCATAGCTGGATTCCTTGATGTATTTGGAACCGAGAGCTCGAATCCGGGGATGCTTCTGCTGGTGGGAAATTAACGCAACTCTAAAACGGCAAGACCTTGATCCAGCTTTTGTAGCACTGTGCGTCAAACCACTCTTAGCGGGCGAGCCTGATGACGGTTTCAATGTGAAAGGTTTGAGGAAACAAATCTACCATATGGACTTCATCCACGTGATAGCCGGTTTCCAGGAGCAGCCGAACGTCGCGGGCCAGAGTTGCCGGATCGCAGGAAACATATGAAATTCTTTTAACTCTCAGTGCTGCCAGAAGCTGTGTAACCCTGGGTCCCAGGCCGGCGCGGGGCGGATCCACTACCACCACGTCCGGATCCATATTGAGGCAGCGCGGAAGGAATTGCTCCACCTCAGTTTTGACCGGAACAACGTTCTTGAGCACATTTGCCTGAAGGTCGGCAGCCGAAGCCGGCGCCGATTCAACCGCAAACACCTGCGTGAAACGCTTTGCCAGGTGATTCGCGAACAACCCTACTCCGGAATAGAGATCGAGAGCGATGTTCCCGAAAAAATCTCCCACAACGGTTTTCACCAGATCGTTCACCAGGAAGCGGTTCGTCTGAAAAAACGAGCCCGCGCTGACGCGGAATGACTTTTCCCCCACCTGGTAGAGCACGCTTGGGTTTCCCACCGTCTCCTTGAGCTCCAAGGGCACCGAGCCGCCGGCGGATGATTCCTCAAACAGGCCAACACCCTGAACGTTGGGGATGCGATTCTGGAGTTCGCCTGCAAATTCACGGATCCCCTTTGCTCCGGCAGCGTGTATCAGCTCCAACACAAGGCGCGAGTCAGCGTGGTCGACAAAGAATTCAATTTCGCTGAGACCGCTGGGAACACCTCCTGCCTGTCCGATATCCCAGAGCTGCTGGATCACCCGGTTTACCGTCGGGGAACTGATAGGACATTCTTTTATCGGCAAAAGCTCGTGAGAGGCAAAACGGTGATAGCCAATTGCAAAGTCAGACCCGCCGCGAACCTTCAGCCTGGTGCGGTTTCGGTAATGCCAGGGCTCCGCTGAGTGGGCAATGATGTCGCCGTTCCACTCCAGCTTGGCGTTGCGCAACAGAGTTTCGCGCAGGATCGAGCCTTTCAGCTCAAGTTGGGTCTTATACCCCGCATGCTGGTAGTGGCAGCCGCCGCAATTTCCGAAATACGGGCACTGCGGCTTAACGCGCTTGTCTGACGATTGCAACACCTCGTCAGCGCTGGCCCGCGCAAAGCTGCTTTTCTCCTTAACTATGGTTGCGCTGACCTCCTCGCCGGGAAGAACAAAAGGGAGAAAGACAGCTTTCCCTTCGGCAAGACGGGCCAGGCCATCACCGCCATAGACCATCTTTTCGATTTTAAGATTCACATGTAAAAGAGACTGAGTCTGGGCATTTTAGCGTGTTCGAGCAGACGCTTGTGAACAAATTGTTTTAAGAGTTGATCGATCTGTGTGGCCGGCATTTTGCTGCGATATGGTGCAATTTCCCGGTCTGCTTCTGCTCTTAATCCTACCAGCTGCTTTTCCGGGGCACTAATCGTCAATACCGCAATGAGCTTTTCCTCCAGGACCGTCATTCGCCGCTCCAAATCCTCCAATCTCCCGGGCGACGCGCCTGCAACAAAGCCCGCAGCCAACTGTTCCAGCACATCGGCGCATTCAGCAGCCACCACTTTAACGTGGGCCGACCCCTGGCAGTTCTTCAACTGCTCGGCGTTTCGGGAGAAATACTCTCCCAGTTCACTGTTACTCAAGCCGCTTACAGCACTGGGCTCCGTTCTCTCAGAACCTACTGCCGCCTCTTTCATCTCTTCGGCAGCGGTCAATACCTCCTGCGCGCACCAGGCCAACCCGTTAATTTTTCTGGTTTTTCGGGGACGGCGTTCATAATTGTCGAAGGTAACATCAATTCCGCGAAGTACTGCTTGGAGCGGAATGCCCGCATCCTTCCATGTTTCAATCAGAGCCCAATCAAGTGTGGACACCTGCAGCACAGTCCCACGTCTACGGCAAAAATGCGACTCAATCTCTGTAAAGTAGTTGAAATAATTTTCCACGTGATGCGCCCAAATGCTCTCTGTACTGCCCAAAGTTGGCGCAGGCTGAAATTACGCTGCTTTACTGTCGCGTCGTTGGTAGGCGAACAAATGACCAATTCTCTTTGCTGATTGAATCCTTAAATCCTCTGTTTCCTCCGTTCCTCTGTGTTTCAAAGGTTTTGCGCCTTGGGTTTGTGCGTTACAACGTTTCTCTCCCAGATAATCCTCAGGCCGTCGAGCGTGAGCAGGTCGTCCACATCCTTGATGAACCTGGAATGACCGCCGATCAGTGACGCCAGGCCCCCCGTCGCCACCACCTTCGTATCCGGACCCATCTCTGCCACCATGCGCTCCAAAATGCCATCCACTAATCCCAGATACCCGAAGAACATACCCGACTGTATGCTGCCGACCGTGTTCGTGCCGATCAGTCTGGTTGGCATGCGAATGTCCACCAGCGGAAGGCGGGCAGTATTTTCAAACAAAGCCTGAGCGGAAATTCCTACGCCAGGCGCAATCACGCCGCCGAGATATTCTCCTTTGCGCGAAACCGCATCGAATGTGGTCGCTGTGCCAAAATCAACCACCACGCACGGTCCCCCAAGTTTCTCAAAGGCCGCCACTCCATTCACAATCCTGTCCGCGCCTACCTCCTGGGGGTTGTCATAGTGCACAGGCATTCCTGTCTTCACGCCGGGCTCCACAAACAGCGGCTTGAGATGGAAATATCGTTCACAAACTTCGCGCAGGGTGGAGTCCATGGGAGGCACCACAGACGAAATGATGATGCCGCGCACATCTTCGGCTTCAACTTTGCCGATGGCAAACAGGTTTCGGAAAAGCACACCGTATTCATCGATCGTGTGGGTGCGCACCGTGGCCACTCGCCAGTGCGCGATGAGTCTCGGCTTATTCTTGCCGGCAAAGCCGTCAACCCCGGTTTCGTAGACGCCCAGCACTGTATTGGTGTTCCCGACGTCAAGAACCAGCAGCATTGTTGCTCCCTGCTTTAGGACGGACACTTCCTGAAATCACAATGCGCAGCCCTTTATCAGTGCGGACGCGCAGAAATCCTCTCGGATCAAGACCGTCTGTCGTACCGCTGTAACCGCCGTCTTCATCCACGTCTACGAGTTTACCCTGCGCGTAAGACGAACGCGATTCCACGCGCCGCATGATCGGCTCAAAGCGCAGTGCCGGAGTGCGGATGGGACTGTCCATAGCCCGCAGCAATGCCCGGTATTCCCGGTCAAATGCCCGGATCAATGCCGCCGTTAGTTCCAGTCGGGGCCACTCCCGGGCAGCCTCCAGGCGCAGCGAGGTAGCCAATTCTTCAACTTCGGGCGGAAAGCCTTGATGGTTCACATTAATGCCGATGCCAACCACGGCATGATTCACCCGCGCGCCTTCCGAACTCATTTCGGTGAGGATTCCCGCAAACTTCTTGTCATTGAGCAGGAGATCGTTCGGCCAGCGAATGTCAGCCTGCAAACCGGTGATCTCCTTGACAGAATCCTGCACCGCAACACCTGCAATCAGCGACAGCCACAGCGAGTCACTGGGCGAGAGCGGTGGATACAAAAGGAACGAGCAATAGATCCCAGTCCCACGTTCCGAATGCCAGGAATGTCCCTTGCGGCCGCGGCCCGCCGTCTGCTCATCGGCAAGGAAGACCGCTCCCTCAGGGCCGCTTTCGGGGTCGCCGCCCGTGCGCATGGCAGCCTGCGACGCCAGCGTATTGGTGGATTCGGTTTGCGAATAATGATGGATATTGCCGGAGAAGATGGTATTCCTCACTAACGGCGCGAGAATCTCCGGCAATATCTGATCAGAGGCCAACAATTTCCGCTCCCAGCCCTTATTTAGCCGCCCCTGCTGCTGCCCCTGTCGGCTTGATCTGTTTGGCTTCGACGTTAATGTCAATCTTAACGTCGTTCGCAACCACTAACTCACCGGGCGCAAGTGATTGGCTCCAGGAAACACCATAGTCCTGGCGGTTAATGGTCAGACTGGCCTCTGCTCCAAGCAGGTTGCCGTTGCCCACGCTGATTGGCCCGTTGATCTTGAAAGGCAGGTCCACATCCTTGGAAACGCCACGGATGGTCAATACTCCGTGAGCGACAAAGCCATCGACCTTCTTCTCTACTGACTTGCTTTGGAATGTGATTTCGGGGAACTTCTGCACGTCCAGGAAGTCGGGCGATTTCAGGTGCGTATCGCGTGTCCCATTGTCCGTGTTGATGCTGGCTGTCTTGATCGTGACTTTCACTGAAGACTTGGACGGATCTTGATCGTCATAGATGATCTGGCCAGTCCAGTCATTAAAATGGCCATGGACGGTGTTGACCACCATGTGTTTTACGGAGAAAGCAACCGTTGAATGGACCGGATCAATCTTGTACTCATCGGTTGCCAGAGCCGAACCGCAAAGCAGCAAAATCCCCGCCAGCAATATCGCCCATTTTCTTGTCCGCATAAGGAACACGAATCTCCTCAAAAGTTTTTGTAGTTTGAGCGGTCAGCGTCTGCCAATGATACAAAATCTTTCTGTTGCTGCCTCTAAAATCGGGAAGTTCTTTTATTTCAAGCAGATTAGTTCGTTCCGCTGGCGGGCAGGCCGTCTGAAACTTAAGATCTGTCACTCGCGTCGGGCCGCGCCCGCTGTTAAACAGCCCTAAAACCTGCGGTTTTCAGAACCGCGATTGGATCGGTGTTATTTTTCTGGAGAACCTGTTGTTCGCCGGTTCCGTGCTGGAGACAGCTTACGCTGGAACGATCCTCATACTCAAGTCCACAGCTTGAGGCGAGTGCGTGAGCGCGCCCACGGAAATATAATCCACGCCGGTCTCCGCATAGGCACGGACGTTCTCCAGCCGGATGCCGCCAGAAACCTCCACCGGCACAGGGCGGGAATGTGCCTTCACTTTGGCAACACCCGCGCGCACGATGTCCACGCCGGCATTATCCAGCAGAATTCTCTCCGCGCCGTTGGCCAGCGCGTCATCCAGTTCCGCGAGAGAACGGACTTCAACTTCAACTGGTTGTTCGCTGCGGCGGTTGTGCAGAGCCCGTTGCAATGTTGTCGCCACTCCTCCGGCCAGTGCGATATGGTTGTTTTTGATTAGCACGCCGTCCGAAAGATCCAGGCGATGATTGTGGCCACCTCCGCACCGGACCGCGTACTTGTCCACCACACGCAATCCCGGCACAGTCTTTCGTGTATCGAGAATGCGCGCATTGGTCCCGTGCACCGCGTCTACAAACAACCGTGTGTAGGTCGCGATCCCGCTCAGCCTCTGCAGCACGTTGAGAATCACTCGCTCACAACTCAACAGTACACGGGCATTGTGGCGCACCACGGCAATCGCCTGCCCTTTGTGCAGACGAACGCCGTCAAAAATCTCGCCATGGCTGATCACTTCGGGATGGCCGATTACGTTCTGATCCAGTTGCTCGTAAATCTCCAGAATGCGTGAGACTGCGCCCACGCCTGCCAGAATGCAGTCCTGCTTGGCCAATATTGTGGCCGTGGCCCGCTGCTGCGGATCAATACAGGCGCGCGACGTGGCGTCGCTGGTCGCCTTGTCTTCAAGCAGCGCGTTTTCCAGGATCGCGCTGATTCTTCGGCTGTGCCAATCCATGCTTTAGAGGAGTCCTTCCAATTGCTTCCTGATTTTTTGAATCAGGATCTCTAACTCAGCAACCTGCTTTTTCAAGCCCTCTACAACTTCAGGCGGCGCTTTCGCCAGGAATTGCTGGTTACCAAGCTGCCGCTGTGATCTTTCCATTTGACCTTCGAGTTTCGTCAATTCCTTCGTCAGACGCTCGCGTTCCGCTGCCTTATCCACCTGCCGCTCGTACACCAGCGCCACTTCAAAACGCGAAGTAGAACGCGAACCCCCTGCCTGGGCAAGCGATTCGTCGACAAACTCTGTCTGCTCCACATTGGCCAGGCGCTCCAGCATCGCCTGATTTTGGGTAATGAGCCTCTGGATACCGTTTGTCGCATGAACGCGAACAGGCGTCTTCACCCTGGGCTCTACTTTTAATTCCGCGCGCAGGTTGCGGATCAACACGATCATTTCCTGCACTGTCGCCATGTCCTGTTCGGCGCGATCGTCCAGCCGCTGGCCTTCGCGCTGCGGATAGGCCGTGAGCGCAATGGATTTCGCGGGAGGCGTGCCCTCGTACATGGCATGCCAGATTTCTTCCGTGATAAAAGGCATGAACGGGCCCAGCAGCCGCAGAGATTTCTCAAATATATACCCGAGCAACGACAGGGCAGCTCGCGCTTCTTCCGCCGGGCCGCCAAGACGCGGCTTGATGATTTCCAGATACCAGTCACACAGCTCGTTCCAGAAAAACGTGTAAACCGTGTTCGCAGCTTCGTCGAAACGGTAATCGGCCAGGCTCTGGTTCACCTCGCCGGCAACTCGATTCAGCCTGGAGATAATCCACCGGTCTTCGAGCCGATCTGGCTGGCGATCTTCCCCTGTATGCGAAGTAAGGCTCACGCCGCCTACTCGATCCAGATGCATGAACATGAAACGCGCTGCATTCCAGATCTTGTTGGCAAACGCGCGGTAGCCCTCCGTTCGGCTCTCGCTAAAAGCGATGTCGGTTCCGGGCGAAGCCATCGAGGCGAGCGTGAACCGAACCGCGTCAGTACCGTACTTTTCCGTTACCTCAATCGGATCGAGTACGTTGCCTTTTGTCTTTGACATCTTCTGCCGCTCGGCATCGCGCACCAGCGCGTGAATGTAAACCTCGCGGAACGGCACGCTGCCCTGTGGATGATCGGCCATGAAATGGCAGCCGAGCATGATCATCCTCGCAACCCAGAAGAACAGAATGTCAAAACCAGTAATCAGGAGCGATGTGGGATAGAAAACATCCAGGTCACGCGTTTTTTGCGGCCAGCCAAACACTGTAAACGGCAGCAGCCCGGACGAAAACCATGTATCGAGAACGTCAGGATCCTGCGTAATCGTTGCATTCCCGCATTTCCCGCAGGCTGAGGGTGCTGTTCTCGCCACGGTGATATGCCCGCATTGTCCGCAATGCCAGGCCGGAATGCGGTGTCCCCACCACAACTGCCGCGAGATGCACCAGTCATGGATGTTGCGCATCCACTCGAAATACGTCTTGGAATAATTTTCCGGCGTAAAAACGATCTCGCGCTTCTCCACCGCCTCAATCGCCCGGTCTGCCAGCGGCTGAATCTTGATGAACCACTGCGTGGAGAGCCTCGGCTCGACGATGGTCTTGCAGCGATCGCATTTCCCAATCGCATATACGTGGTCTTTGGTTCCGGCCATCAGGCCGCGATGTTCCAGATCGTGCAGGATTTTCTCGCGCGCCTCATAACGATCAAGCCCGGCATACGGTCCGCCATTCTGGTTAATGCGCGCCTGATCATCCATCACATTGATCTGTGGCAGGTTGTGACGCAGTCCTGCCTGAAAATCGTTGGCATCGTGCGAAGGAGTCACCTTCACCGCGCCGCTGCCAAATTCCGGATCGGCCAACTCATCCAGAATGATGGGAATTTCGCGCTCCAGCAGCGGTAAAACCACTTTCTTGCCATGCAGGTTGAAGTAGCGCGGATCTCTTGGATTTACCGCTACGGCTGTATCCCCCAGCATGGTCTCCGGACGCGTGGTCGCAATCGTGATGAACTTTCCGCTTTCCCCCGCAACCGGATACTTGATCTGATACAGTTTGCCCGGATACTCCTCGTGCACCACTTCCAGATCGGAAATCGCCGTCATGCAGCGCGGACACCAGTTCACGATATAAGCGCCGCGATAGATCAGTCCCTGCTCATGGAGACGAACAAAAACTTCTGTCACTGCCCGTGACAGCTTTTCGTCCATGGTGAAGTACTCACGATCCCAATCCACGGAAGCGCCCAACCGCTTCATCTGGGCCAGGATCGCGCCGCCGTAATGCTCCCGCCAGTCCCAAACACGCTTGATAAAGGCTTCGCGACCCAGCTTTTGCCGGCTGATGCCTTCACTGGCCAGTTGCCGCTCCACCATCATCTGGGTTGCGATACCAGCGTGATCTGTGCCCGGCACCCAGAGCGTGATGAAGCCCTGCATACGGCGCCAGCGCATGATGATGTCCATCTCGGTCTGGTTCAGCATGTGGCCCATATGCAGTCTGCCGGTAACATTTGGAGGTGGCAGCAACAAGGTAAAGACAGGCTGCTTCGCAATCTCCGAGCCAGGCTCCGGCGTCTTCACAGAGAAGAGTTTCTCTTTGACCCAGTATTCCGCCCAACGGACCTCGATTGCGGCGGGATCGTATGCTTTTGGCAGGTCGTGTGGCATTCGCGCAGGTGTAAATCACGATATTACAGGCGTAAAGCGCGAATCGGCAAACGCGGAAAAACACGAATCGCGCGACTGAAGATTTGTCAGCCGCGCGATCGTAATGGAAGAAGCAGTTACTTATCGCAGCGCAGGTGACCATCATCGTTGATGATGTCGCTCTTGCACTTTCGATAGTCATCCAGTTTGGCGTCGCGAAGGCCGCCGTGATGAGTCTGGCAACGGGCTTTCAGATCGTCGCCGTCGATGTGAATATCCATGCAGGTCTGAGCATACGCGCCATTGGGTCCACTAGCGGATCCATAAGCTGCTGGTGCTCCGTAAGGTCCCGGGCCGCCAGCGCCAACCGGCGCGCCGGCCACGCAGCGAAGACGGCCATTGTCGTTGGTGATGTCGCCCTGGCATTTCCGGTAATCATCCAGCTTGGCGTCATGCCAGCCGCCGTCGGCGGTCTGGCAGCGAGCGTGTAGATCATCGCCGTCAACGTGGAAGTCAGTGCACGTGCGGGTGTAAGAACCCTGCGGTCCATAGACATTGGAGTGATTCGGCATGCCGGCAGGACCTGGGCCGCGGTAATAACCCTGTTGGCCGCCGGCGACGCAACGTAAACGTCCATTATCGTTCACGATATCGCCGTTGCATTTGTTGTAATCGTCCAGCTTTGCATCCTTCCAATCCCCGTTCTGCGTCTGACAGCGGGCATGCAGGTCATCGCCTTTGGCGTGAACGTCCTGGCATGATTGCAGGTAAGAACCCGCAGGGCCGCTCCCGACTGCTTGTGACGGTGTGCTGTAGCCGCTCATCTCACAGCGCAGGTTACCGTTGTCGTTTCTAATCTCGCTCGAGCAGTTCTGGAAACCGGGCAGGCTGGCAGTGCGCCATTCGCCGCTTGAATCCCGGCAATTCGCAACCAGCGTGTCGCCGCGCACTGTAACCGCATTGCAGGTTTGCTGGTAGGACCCCTGGGGAATTCCCTGCGCCATGCAGGCTGTCCCCCACACAAAACACACGGAGGCAATGACGCCAAAGATAAAGGATCGGTGCATCTGATTCTCCTCGTCTCTCACCCAGGGAATGAGTTTCTTACTTAGATTCACGAACAAGGATTGCCGTTGTGAGGAAATCTGCTGCTACTCTGAAACGCCTCTGTTGGCTCGAAGCAGAATTAGGCGGAAAGCAAAATGGGCGCAAATTCTGCGCCCATCTCAATCTTCGCCGCACGATCTATTTTTTGCTTTTTAATTCGCGAACAATCTCTTCTACCAGATTGTCTTTCATTCGCTCCATCACGCGATGCACTGCCTGAGCGATGGTTTCGTGCGCTGCTCCGGCTTCACCGGCTTCCTGCGCGATAGCCTGCGCTGTGGCAGGCAGCTCTGCTTCCAGACTGGCCATGATCGACCCGTGATCTACACCCGCCGCTGCAGCATTTACCGTCGCGGGATGGGACTCCGGAGATGGCTCAACAACTGGCTCTGGAATAGGAGCACTTGCAACCGTTGGCTCCGCTTGAGGCGTAACTTCTGGCGCCGTTTCAGCGTGATGTTCAACTTCCGCTATGGCTTCAATCGAAGGTTCTGGGGCAGCGGTAGAAGCCGCGGGCGGCTCGTCCGCTGCTATTGATGCTTCCGGCGCCGGCTCAGCAGCCGCAACAGCCGGTGCTTCGTGCACCATTGGCGCGGCCTCGCGGTGTTCTGCTGTCTGGCCGTACGCCGCCATGGCTGCGGCTACACGGGCTTCAAAATCGGCTTCCGACAACTGAGGCGCGGAACCCTCTTCCGCTGGTGCTGAAGTTTCCCCGGAAATATTCAACGCTTGAGTCTCGTCGGCAGGCATCTCCTCCGGCGCTGGCAACTCTGCTACTGCAGTCTGCTGTGGTGCAGGAATGTGATGTGCCGTGGGTACCAGATCAGGATCACGCGCGTCCGCCACGGTATTGCGCGTGGTTTCTTCTGCGCTCTCCTGCAGACCTTCTTCCCGAGGAATATTGATATCGCCCGTTGGAGCAGCGGCCGTGGGCACAACTTCAAAATGACCGGGCTCGGGGTCCTGATAAACCGGAATCTGGATGGGCCGCGCTGTTGCTGCAGCCATGACCGGTGCTGCTGATGGCACGGTCGCCACCGATGCAACCGGCGTTTCCACGACCGCGGGCTGGGGTTCGGGTTCGTGCCTCCAGGAAACCGGCAGCCCAGAATCTGCGGTCTCGGCGCTCTCCGGAACCTCTTCAGGTTGAGAAGGCGCAGGAGCTTCCGCGACGGCAGGGATATGGAAGCTTTCCATGCGCGTGGCATCTATTCCCAGCAACTCGCTGAACGCCGATGAAGTCGCCATGTGGTCCGGCACTTCCACCATCGGCTGCATGACACGCGGAGGAGGCTCGTGATTCGTCTCCGGCTGCTGCACCGTGATTTCTTCCACGGGCGGCCGAACCGGCGGAGGCGGAGCCGAAACCGGAGTCGGCATTTGCGCGATTCGCTCTTCGAACTTTTTGACAATCGCCAGCAGATCACTGGCTTCAAACGGCTTGATGATCACGCCATCCGCGCGTACGCGATTGGCGTCCTCCGGCTTATAGGGCTCCATCTTGCCGACTGTGAGGAGCACTGGCGTCTTGATGGTCGCCATGGACGAGCGAACCTTTTCGCACACCTCAAGCCCGGAATATCCAGGCATGTAAACGTCCAGAATGATGATGTCCGGTTTCTGCTCGGCGATTTTCTTCACTGCTGCTGCGCCATTGCTGACCGCAACCACCTCATAGCCGGCTTCCGTGAGGATCTTCTTGCCCATGTTCTGGGCGGTTACGCTGTCATCGGCGAATAGGATTCTTAGCGACACGTCAAAATACCCTTAAAGGCGGGGAAATGAGGACAACTTACTGGTAATCACCTGTGAAGTCAATGGAAAGACCACCTCAGTATCTAGTGAGGTATATGTCCTAACTCATTCAAAGGTGCTAGCACCCAAGTGCGGATGCCCTTTTAGAACGGATTCAATTTCCCCAAACCCTTTTTCTTCTTCTTTTTGCTGGTGGATTCTTTCTTCTTGTCAACCTTGTCCGCTGCCTTGGGATCGGTTGACGTCGCCGAAGCAGTCGTACCCTGTTGTCCCGCGGTTGCGCTCCCCTGCGAGTCGGTCTGCTGCCTGTTGTTGCGCGTGAACTTCGTTCACCTGGGCCGGCGCTGCTGGCGGCGGTGCTCCCTCTGTACCGGACGCCGCGTTCGTTGTTCCGGCCGGCTGGGTTCCCGGAGGCGGTTGGTTGGGACCGGGCGTCTTCCCTGCGACTCCCGTCACCGTCTCGATGCCAACCTTCTCATTCGGAGTTGGGTTCGCCGGCGTTGCCACATTCAACTCAGATTCCAATTGCCGTACCATCTGAGGCGCGCCCACCACTTTTTCCTCATCCAGACTCGGCTCACCTACTTTGGCCGCCTTCGCGACTTGAGGATGCTTCTTAAATCCGCCCATAAATCCCTGCATCATGCTCACATTTCGGCGGCTATCTTCTTCGGCTTTGCTTTCTGCCAGGGCCTCAGCCGTCGGAGTGGGAATGGGAGCATTCAATTCCTGGAGTTTTCTCTTGGCGTCCCCGGCGCGCTCCATTGCCGGATAGCGACTCACGATTCTGGAATATGCTTCGATAGCGTGTTTTTGAAATTCCGATCCCAGCTTCTCTTTGGTTGACTCAGCAACATTCTGCTTGCGGATCGTCAGGGCCTCTTTTTCGTAGAGCTCGCCGAGCTCAAACAAAGCCTCATCAATGTCGCTGTACAGAGGATATGAGTCCACCAGGGATTGCAGCCGGGCCTGAGAGGCGGCCATGTTCCCGCGCAGAAAGTAAAAATGCGCAATGCGGAACTGTCTCTCCGCCAGTACTTCCTGGACCTCGCGGAGACGCTGTTTCGCTTCCGGCACCAGAGGGCTGTCAGGATATGTCTGGACGAGCGTCTTGTATTCGTCCGCCGCGCGCTCTGCCTGGGCGAAATCGCGGTCCGGCTTCTCCATCTGGCGATAGTGTATGTTCGCAACCTTGAGCTGTGCCTCGGAGGATTCCGGAAGGTTGGGGAAGAATGTCTGGAAATCCTTGTATTCGACTTCGGCCTGCTGCCACGCCGCCGTACCACCTTCCTGGTACCAGGAATCACCCACGGCGAGTTTGGCCCGGGC
>Ga0134126_10005765_pt1 | contig 15494 bp, 16 predicted proteins | sample KB31752_FD_96881 | JGI IMG/M metagenome (GOLD analysis project Ga0134126, IMG submission 96881) | Terrestrial soil microbial communities with excess Nitrogen fertilizer from Kellogg Biological Station, Michigan, USA - KB3-175-2 | ecosystem: Environmental > Terrestrial > Soil > Unclassified ...
CGCCGCCCGGCCGATGCCGGCCGTGGGAGAAATTACTTCAATCCGTCGCACAGAATCGTAACTTCAAACCGCGTTCCATCGAACACGTACACATGCTGCAGCCGAAGCTCGGGCGCCTGCACGTGCAAACGGTAGTCGCATCCGGTGATCACCGCGGGAACCGACAACCCGCAGCGCGCCGCGAGCTGCGGCGACTTTCCTTTCCACGATCCCGCCAGCATATTGCAAATTTCGCCGGCCGCATCCTTCACGGTCCCGTCAATCTCCGCGAACGGCGTGCCCGTCATGCGCTCCGCTAAAGCGCGCGCCGTCCTTCCACCGCAGCGCAACACGCAGGCACCGCTCAGCAGTCCGCCAAAACCCACCACCGCGGTCACCCATTCCGCCTCATCCCCCAGTGCATCCCCATCCCGCCGGCAATCCGTTCCGAGCATCGTCCGGAACACTTCTTCCACCGCTCCGTCCAGGTTGCGGGGATCTGCAATCTCGTTCAAACTTGCGCGCATCGATGCCGCCACACCACGCTCCATTGTTCCAACGCAGCCTCCCGGCCGCGCCTCTGCCTTTCCGCCCCTGTGTACGCCCTTACACCGCTTCGATCAGCGGCAACACCCGTTCCTTCACCTGTTCCGGCGTGAAAGGCTTTCGAATATAACCGCGGGCCCCCGACGCGATCGCCTGGCGAACATGCTCTTCGCTCGATTCCGTGGTAATCATCACCACCGGCACCCCCGGCGCCAGGTTCTGCGCCTTGATCTGGCGCAGCAGTTCGAGACCGTCCATCGCCGGCATGTTGATGTCGCTCAGAATCAGGTCCATCTTCGCGCCCCGCAGCTTCTCCAGCGCTTCAAGTCCGTTTCCGGCCTCGTGTACCACCATCTCCTCGATGCCCGCCTGGCGCAACGACCGTTCCACAATCTTCCGCATGACCGACGAATCGTCCACGATCAGCGTGTGCACTTCCCTCATCCCAATCGCCTCCCAAAGGTTCTATCGGCGTCGCGCCGGGGAAATTCAGCCAACGCGGGGTTGAGCCGCCCGTCCAACCTGGCCTCAGCCCGCAATCGTGCAGATCATGTCCTCCACCGACGAAGCCTCGGGAACATGTCCCGTCTGCCGCCCGCGCCACATGCGCAGCCACAACAAATCGTGCACCCGCACCAGCCGCGACTCCGCCGGTTTCGTCCGCTCCACCGCACGGGTCAGGGCACGAACCAATGCCGGTTCGGACGATGCTTCCAGCAATTCCACCGGGGGAAACTTCGCCTCCAGCATGCGGCTGTGCGCGGGACGGAATTGCGAACCCGCTACCAGCCCGCTCTCCACCCGCAGCCCCGACATCCGCTGCAACGCCAGCGCCACCGCCGGATCGAGCCGGTCCTCGAAGCCCAGATACACTAGCTTTCCCGCGGCCACCCGCAGAGGCAGCGCGCCGAACGCGTCGATGAACAAACGCGGAAGCAGCGGACTCAATCCCTCGGGATCGTGAAGGTCGATCGGCAGCACCGGGCAGCTCCATTGCAGACCGAGCGCCCGCGTCACCAGTTGTTCGCTGACCCCCTCGCGCACCATCAGCCAGTGTCCCAGCCGGCCCGCCCTGTTCGTCCGCTGACCGTCGAGGGCGCTGCGCAGTTGCGCCTGCGTGATCCAGCCCTGCTCCAGCATGAGAAGTCCCAGCGGGACACGGTGGCGATGAGTCTCGAACGCCGAACCCCGCCCGTCCAGTTCCCGGCTCACTGCCGCCTGCAGCCTTTCTGCCGTGCAGCCAGGCGAGCAGTTCCAGCCCCCCTCGAATACCGGCGACGAACGGCTCCTCCAGATCTGCAGCCATCCGGTCCCGCACGCCGGATTGGCGCAAGTCGTGAACAGCCCGCCGGAAGGATGACCCGCCGCGGACGCGGGCCGTCCCGCCGCTCCCGGAGCCGCACCGGCTTCCCGTGAAATTCTCTGCCGCATCAGAACAGGCATCGGATACTCTCCAGGCGCTTGCGCGGCGTGGCCACCTCGGTCACCCTCAGTCCGAAGTTGCCGTTCACCAGCACCACTTCACCCCGCGCCACAATCTTGTCCCCCACAATCAGGTCGGCTGGATCGGAAATATGCCGGTCAAGTTGCACCACATCCCCCGCCCCCAGTTCGAGAATCTCTCCCAGCGGCATCTCGCGGCAGCCAAACCGGATCGTCGCTTCCAACTCGACATCGAGCAGCAGATCCACGCCCGGACCCATAACCGGCGCCGCCGCCGGCGCTTCTACCGGAGACTCCATATCCATCGCTTCGACCGCCGGATTCTCACTGGCACGCGACACACCTTCGGCCGCGGGATGCACGTCATCCCGCACCAGCAGCGCCCATGCCCGGCCGCCGTTTTTTAACGAAAAGGCGCGGCTCACCTGCGATTCGCCCTGCGATGCTGCAAACGCCTCCACGCGGCACTTCTCGCCCGTGCGCGCAAGAAGCTCGCCTACCGCTGCCTCCGCAATCTCGCGCAGAAGCTCGCCCCACGCCGCCTTCTGATCCACGCCCTCGCCCAGCAGAGGAGTCTCCAGAATGGTCTCCTCCACCACCACGGTGAAACGTCCCGCCTGTTCACCGGAAAGCGTTGCCGTAAAGGCGAAGCTTGACTCCGTGGGCCGGGGCAGAGATTCGACCAGTTCCGCCTCCCCCGCAAGCGCCTGCGGCAACAGCGCTGCGGCCGAGGAAATCCAGCAATCAAGGTAGTTCACAGGCCGCCTCCCTTTGCCCCGATCGAACGCATGCCGCAACACGCGCGCCGCGATGCGATCCTTCGCGAACCGGCTGCGCCGTGCTCAGCACATGCCCTCCGGCACACCACAAAGGCTGCGTCTGCGCCGGCAGGTCGAAACGAAGCACGCTGCCCGGCGCCAGTTCCTCCAGCGTGCGCGCCGGAATCCCAACCCGGGGCAATTGCAATACTGTGCCGAAGCGGATCCGCCGCGCCCGCTCCTCCATCCTCGCCTGGGTTTCGGCGGGATGCCGGCTGGTGCGCCCGAAGTCCGCCGTAAGGCGGCGCAAAATCGCATTCGACACCACCGCCGGGAACGCCAGGTTCAACAGCCCAGAGCTATGCGGCATGCGGATCTCGAAGCTCAGGCACAGCGTCTTCTCGTTCACGCTGATAATGCGTGCCACCTGCGTCAGCATCTGGCGCCGGTCGAGATTGAAGCTCATCCCCACCGGCTGCCACGCCGCTGTCAGCTCGCGGCAGATGATCTCCACCACGCTGCCCAGAATCGATTCCTCAATATCCGTGAGCTCGCGCAGCGGGCCCTCTTTGCCCTCTCCTCCAAGCAGAAGATCAATGATGGGCGGCGCCAGCGACATCTCCAGTTGCAGCACGGAGAGCGCTCCAAGCGGCTCCAGCAGAACTGATGCCACATAGCTGATCTCGGGAATGCGCAGCAGGAAATCGCTGAACGCAATCTGCTCGGCCGACACCAGGTTCACCTGGAACCGCGCCCGCAGCGACGCCGAAAGATTATGCGTGAGATTGCGCGCGAACAGATCGTTCAGCATGCTGATGGCGCGCAACTGCTCGGTGGAAATCTGACCGGCCGAGGAGAACTTGTAAGGCAGAACGCGCTCTCGCACGGGCGCCGGAGCATCGCCCGCCGCCGATGCCCGCGCCGCTTCGAACAAGGCGTCGATTTCATCCTGCTTCAAAATCTTTTCCATCGCTTACCTCGCCCCGCGCCCATCGTCCGCCGCGGCTTGTCTCTTGCGCGGCCGCGTGCGCTCGAAGCTGCCCCTCGCGGCAAGATCCTTAAGCGCCGCCCTCAGGTGCGTGACTCCCGATGCATGCACCTGGGAAACCCGCGACTCCACCACTCCGAGCACCAGCCCGATTTCCCGCATGGTCATCTCCTCGTAGTAATAAAGCGTCATTACCAGGCGCTCCCGGTCCGGCAGCTTCTGGATGGCCTCGCCGAGCCGCCCTTCGAGCTCCCCGCGCAGGCAGCGAAACAACGGATCGTCGTCCGGGCTTCCCGGCACATAGGCCAGTTCCTCTTCCCCGGAGTCCTCGTTGCGCTCCACATGCAGGGTCCCAATCTCCAGCCCCTTCAGGTCGCCCAGCAGTTGATGGTACTCATCCAGCCCCAGCACCATTTCCTGTGCTACCTCGGCCTCATTGGGGGGGCGTCCCATCCGCGCGGTCAGCACGCGAATGGCTTCTTCCACTGCCCGCCCTTTGCGCCGCAACTCACGCGGGCTCCAATCCAGCGTGCGCAGGCTGTCCAGAATGGCGCCGCGAATGCGGAACTGTGCATAGCTGCGGAACTGCACCTTCTTGTCGGGATCAAACTTGGCAAAAGCATCCAGCAGCCCCACCACCCCGGCCGACACCAGGTCCTCCAGATCCACATGCTGCGGCAGGCGCTCATGAATCCGTCGCGCCAGAAATCGAACCACCGGCAGATGCTCCAGCAGCACCCTCTCCTGCTCTGCCGTCATCCCCGACGCTGCCCCTCCCGGCGGATATCCGCCCGCGAATCGCACCGCCGCCCGTCCCGCCGCGCGCCCCGCCGAACTTCCCATCTGGTTCGCACCCGTCGCCGTCTCCAGCATCCGTCTCCCCCAACCAGGCCCTCGTCCTGTCCCCTGTTACTTTGCTGTCGAACTATCCGCGCACCGTGCCCACCGGGCGCAGGCGTACCTCGGGAGGAATCTCCCCCGCCGCCACCACCGCCAGCCGAGGAAAAATCGGCTCCAGCCATCTCCGCACGTGATAGCGGGCTGGACTTGGACAAAGGAGCACGGGCGGTGCCGCGGGAGAACTGGAGGCGATAAGCGATTTCAAAGAATCGACTAGGCGGCGCACCAGCGGAGCTCCCGGTACGCTCTCCGCCGTCAGCAGCCGCTGATTTCCCTCCGGCGTCACCGTCGAAACAATCTCTTCTTCGAGCGACGGATCGAGCAACAGCACCGGAAGCTGCCCCTCCCCATCGAGCAGCGGATGCACCAGCCTCCGCCCCATCGCCTGCCGCGCCGCCTCCACCAGGTACTCGGTGCTTTTGTTCACGGGAGCGGCCTCAAGCAGGGCCTCGAGAATCGCGCCCAGGTCGCGCAGCGAGACACGCTCCCGCAGCAATTGCTCCAGAACCCGCCCCACCTCGCCCAGCGTCAGCAGCTTGGGCACCAATTCCTCGATCAGCTTGGGATGCGAATCGTTCAACGTATCCATCAGCCGCTTGATCTCGGAGCGGTTCAAAAGCTCCCAGGCATGCTGCCGCACCACTTCGCCCAGGTGCGTCGTAATCACCGTGGCCGCATCCACCACCGAATAGCCCGAGGCAATCGCCTGTTCCTCGAGGTTCGGCGCAATCCACAATGCCGGTACGCCAAACGCCGGCTCCCGCGTTTCCCTCCCCGGCAGCGGCCTCCGGTTTAGCTCGCCGGAGACCGCCAGCAGTTGCGGCCCTTCCGTCTGCCAGCGCGCAATCTCAAGCCCGCGCAGCGAAAACACATACTCCCGCGGGCGCAGCCGCAGGTTGTCCGAGATATGCACGGGCGGAATCAGAAACCCGAGCTCTGCCGACAAATGCCGGCGCAGCGTGCGGATCCGCGTCAGCAGTTGTCCGCCTTGCCTGTCGTCCACCATGGGAATCAACTGGAATCCGATCTCAAGCGTCAGGTCTTCCAGCCTCAGCAGGTTGGCCAGCTCGCTGCTCTGCGCCTGGTCGCCCTTCTTTTTCTCCGCCTGAATCCCTTCCGCCGGCACCGCCGCCGCATTGACCTTGCTCACCCGACGGCCGGCCACGAACAGCGTCCCCGACACCAGCAGGAATGCCATCTTGGGCAGCCCGGGAATCAGGCAAAGTGCGGCGCACACCACGCCCGCGAGATAGAGCGTCGCCGGGCGCGCCAGCAGTTGCTGCCGGATCTCGCCGCCCAGCATTCCGGCGGAGTTGGCCCGCGTCAGCGTAATGCCCCCCGCAACCGACACCAGCAGCGAAGGAATCATCGTGACCAGCCCATCCCCCACCGTGAGAATGGTGTAGGTTCGCACCGCCTCGCCCAGCCCCACTCCCTGCTGCAGCGTTCCAATGAGCAATCCGGCAATGATGTTGATCGCGGTAATCAGGATCGTGGCCAGCGAATCGCGCTGGTTGAACCGCGCCGCCCCATCCATCGCGCCGTAGAATTCCGCCTCCCGCGCAATCGCCTGCCGCCGCCGCCGCGCCTCGGCCTCGTCGATCAGCCCCGCGTTCATATCCGCGTCGATCGCCATCTGCTTGCCCGGCAACGCATCGAGCGTAAAGCGCGCCGTCACCTCGGCCGTGCGCACCGCGCCATGCGAAACCACGAGAAATTGAATCGCGATCAAGGCCAGGAACAGGACAAAACCCACTACATAATTGCCGCCTACCACGAACTGCCCGAAAGCTTCGATCACCTTGCCCGCCGCCGCCGTTCCTTCCTGCCCATGCAGCAGGATGCGCCGGCTCGAAGCAATATTCAGCGACAGCCGGAACAGCGTCAGCAGCAGCAACAGCGTGGGAAAAACGCTCAGCTCCACCGCCCGCCGGATCTGCACCGAGGCCAGGAACACGATCATGCTCGCCGCCATCGAGAGCGCCAGCAGCAGATCGAGACCCGCGGCAGGCAGCGGCACCAGCATGACGAAGATCACGCTGATGGCCACAAAGGGCAGCACGTAGTCCTTGAAGCGGGCGAGAAACGCCAACCCGCCCAGCGGTGCGGGGACAACTGCAGTCGTGCTCATTCGGGACCTCGCGATGTACCGGGTACCACAGATGGATTGGCGAAACCGGCGCCGCCCTGACCGGCAAATCGCTGCGACGCGGCCCGCGTTCTGGCCGCCGCTTCGCGTGCCCGCCGATCGCGGATTTCGCTCTCGACCCTCTGCCGGTAGAGATAGGCCAGAATCGCGGCCACGGCAGCATAGAGATCCACCGGAATCGGCTGGCCCACTTCGACCGATCGATAAAGCGATCGCGCCAGCGGCGGATTCTCGACAATCGGCACGCCCGCCCAACGGGCCTCCGCCTTGATCTCCTCCGCCAGCAGGTTGCGCCCCTTGGCCAGGACCTTGGGCGCTTCCATGGTTTCGAAATCGAATCCCAGCGCCACCGCGTAATGCGTGGGATTGGTCAGCACCACGGCGGCGCGGCTTACGTCCGCCTTCACCCGCCGGCGCCGCAACTGCCGCTGCAGCCCGCGAATCCGGCTGCGCACCTGCGGCGAACCTTCGGTCTCCTTGTACTCTTCCCGCATGTCCTGGCGGCTCATCTTCAGCCGTCCTTCGCGGCTCTGCCACTCGATCGCGTAATCCACCGCCGCCCACGCGAACAGCAACCACGCCGCCGCCAGCAGCAGGCCATAAATGTCCTCGCCCAGCAGCTCCAGCCGCACGGTCGAGAAAGGCGGCACCGTCAACTGCCGCGCGATCCGCTGCACCGCAAACACCGCCAGCAGCGAAGCCGGAATCAGAGACTTGCCCAGCCGGCCCGCCGAGCGCAGCGAAAAAAGATTTTTCGCGTTCGCCAGCGGGCTGATGCGCTCCAGCTTGAATGCAATCGCGCTCGTATGAAAGCTCACCCCGCCGGTCTGCACCACGGCTATCGCCAGTGCCGCCGCCGCCACCGCGCCCATCACCAAGCCCACCGGCCCCAGCACGGACAACGCCAGCGGCCGCAGAGCCGCCAGAGTCGGAACCAGTTCTCCGGCCTCCCACCGCCCCGGCTGCCCCAGGTCGAGAAATCCCGCAAACGCCCCGCGCCACGCCGGAAGCGCCGTTCTGCCCATCACGCCCAACGCGAGAACTCCAGCCAGCGTTCCCGCCGCCGTCGTCAGCTCGCGGCTGTGCAGTACGTCGCCATCTTTGCGCGCTTTGTCGCGGCGATGCTTCGATGCCTGTTCGGTGCGGTCACCCGGCATGACTCAGCTCCCTCGCACCACAGCCGCGCCAGGGCCGGAGAGCAGCCGTTCGGCCATGTCCAGCAACCCGCCGAAACGCGCCTCGATAAATCGCGGCCACAACGCGAGCGAGCCCGCGAGAACCACGAAGCCTGTGAGCGTCTTCATGGGAACCGTCAGGTTCATCACCGGCAACTGCGGACTGAGCCGGCCCATCAGCGCCACCGCGATCTCCACCAGCATGGTGGCGGCCAGCACCGGAGCAGCCAGCTCAAGCGCCGCAACAAACACCCCGCCGGCAGCCCTCACGATGGCCAGGCCCGTCACCGGTGCCAGAGCGTACGTGCCCAGAGGAACCGCGCGGAAGCTGCGTACCAGCGACGCCAGAAGGATGCGATCCAGCCCCGCGGCCAGAAGCACCAGCGTGCCCATGAGCTGAAAGATCTCTCCCAGCAGCGGCCTCTCGATCGGAGAAGACGGGTCCATTAGGTTCACCAGCGAGAAGCTGAACTGCACCCCGGCAATCTGCCCGGCGAAGAGCAGCATCTCGTTGAGCAGCGCCAGCGAGAGTCCATACACCAGCCCCACTGCCAGCTCGCCAAGAATCGCGGTGAACGTAATTTCAGCGCGCGCGCTGGGCAGCGACGCCACCACCGGCCCCAACAAATAGGCCACCGCAAGCACGAACACCGCCTTGGTGCGCGCAGGCAGCGCGTTCGAGGAAAAGAACGGCGCAAACAGCACCACTCCGCTGATGCGGACCAGGGCCAACGTCATCGCGCTCAAAAATGTCGACCAGTCGGTCAAAAGAGCTCCTAGCTTCTAGCTTTTAGCCTCTAGCTCCTGGATCCCGCTTCAAGCTCCTGGAACTTCGGAATCCACCTGGGCTTTACAACCTCGAAACGGTGTGGGCCCACACTGATCTCTGCGCTTTAGCTAGTAGCTAGAAGCCAGAAGCTAGAAGCTTCTCTTCTCACCCCAGATACCGATGCAGATCCACCAGCAGCACCCGCGTGTACTGCGTCATCCGGCCCAGGAACCACGGCATCCCGGCCAGCAGCATCAGGGCCACGGCCAGAAGCCGCGGAACCGTCGTCAGCGACTGATCCTGCAAGCTGGTCAGTGTCTGCCCCAGGCTCAAAACAAAGCTGAGAAGAGCCGCTACCACGAGCACCGGGGCCGCCAGGATCATCGCTTCACGCATGAGTTGTCGCAGCAGTTCAGACACCATGTCGGGATTCATCTTGAAAGCCCTCCTAAAAGCTCTTCAGCAGCGAGCTTGCCAGCAGGTTCCACCCGTCCACCATCACAAACAACAGAATCTTGAGTGGCGTCGAAACCACCACCGGCGGCAACTGAAACATGCCGATCGACGTCGTGATCGACGCCGTCACCATGTCAATGAGCAGGAAGGGAAGGAACAACACCGCGCCGATGGCGAAGCCCGCCTTGAGCTCCGAAAGCACATACGCAGGAATAACCACGCGCATCGGCAAATCGTCCGCCGTCGCAGGCCGCGGAATCTGTCCCGCGGCAGTGAACAGTGCCAGGTCCTTCTCCCGCGCATAGCGCAGCATGAAGTGTTTGACCGGTTGCGATCCACGGTCGATCGCTTCCATTCCCGTAATCTGTCCCGCTCGATACGGCTCCACAGCCTGCTGATCCACCTGGGTCAGCACCGGCGTCATCAGAAACCAGGTCATCATCAGCGCCAGTCCCAGCAGAGTCGGGTTCGAGGGCGCGGTCTGCGTGCCCAGCGCCTGGCGCAAAAAGTGAAACACCACGGTCAGCCGCACCAGCGGCGTCATGGCCATCAGGATCGCGGGCAGCAGCGTAATCAGCGTCAGAACAAAAACGATCGTCCATGGCGTCGAGTCCGAGCCCCTCAGGCGCGAATTCAAATCCGGCAGCAGCGACGAGGAGCCCGCGGCCGCCGTCCGTACGGCTGCAAGAAGCATCACCACGAGACCCTTCCCTGCTTCCGCGCCGGATACATATCGCCCCCGCGACTTGAATCTCTTCCCTCAAGCGGATAAAACGACGCTCCGTCGGACGAGTTCGCCACCAGGATGCTTCGCCCGTCGGCCTGCACCAGGCTCAGCGTCTGCCGCTGCCCCAGAGTGATGCGCTCCACCAGAACCAGCCGCCGCTCGGTCCCCGGCCTCCTGCGCAAGCGCGCCAGCAGCCAGCCAACCAGCCCGCCCGGCGCCCCTGCCAGTCCCTTGCCCGCCTCATTCATCCCGATCCCTCCGCCCACCCGCTTCAGGCGGGACGCGTAATCCTCGCCGCCAGCACCGAATCCAACACTTCGAATCCAATCCACGCCAGTTGCACATTTCCTGCCCGGAGTGGCAGGTCTTCGCCGTGATTCCACTGCGACCGCACAATCGTTCCCGAGCTCAACGCCAGCAGATTGCGTACCCGGAAATCCCGTACCGGCACGCCCACCTCAACCTCGACCGGAATGCGGCAGACAACGGAATCCCGATCAATCCCCGCTTCATCTCGAACCACAGGGGACCCCGCGCCACCGCTCTTCACCAGCGCAGCCTCGCCGTCGGCCCCATGCGGCTCCTGCCGCGCTTGCTGCGATGACGGATTGGGATGGACCGTTGTGGAAGCCATGCGCCATGCCACGCTGCAGCAGCATGACCAGAAACAGGACAATCTCATTAGGAAGTGCTCAGAATGTCCGCGCCCGTATATGAGCCTCGATTTACGCCTCGATATGGGCCTCGATACGAGCCTCAATACATGCCTCGACGTGACAAGATGATCCGTTAAGGCATGGCTAATATCGATATAGCCTTCAGCAAAGCTTCCCCCGCTCTTCCGCCCTGTCCGGTGCCGAGGTTGCTTCCACCGGACCCATGCCCTTTTCATGACTGCGCGAAGGCTGCGGCGCCAATCCTCAATGGCGTAATCCCCCGGGTAAATCCGCGCTCGAAACTGCAAATCGATCTGCTCTGCATGGCCCGCTCGACGCAACCCCGTGAGCGCTAACCCGCTGGCGCCCGCAACTCTGTCGAGCGCAATTCGGCCCGCGATGGTGCCTTGCCGTGCGCGGAATGGGATCTACCTCTCTCTTGTCTGCAGCATTCGCCTGACACGTCGCGCCGCAGCAATAAGGAAACGCACGCGATTCGCTGATACACTGATAGTTGATCCCATCTGTCGCGGACATGGCTCCCAATCCTGCCGCGCACATTCCGGAAAAGGGAAGCGATTATGTCTGAACTGAATGGAAATACGAGTTTTACGGGAACCAGCCTGCGCCTGAAAATCGGCCTCGCCGAGATGCTCAAAGGTGGCGTCATCATGGACGTGATGAACGTCGAGCAGGCACGCATCGCAGAAGAGGCCGGTGCCACTTCCGTCATGGCGCTCGAGCGCGTGCCCGCGATGATCCGCGCCGAGGGCGGCGTCGCCCGCATGGCCAATCCCAAACTCATCAAGGGCATCATTGATACCGTTTCCATTCCAGTTATGGCCAAGGCCCGCATCGGCCACTTCGCCGAAGCCCAGATCCTGCAGCAGCTCGGCGTCGACTTCATCGACGAGTCCGAAGTCCTCACCCCCGCCGACGAAACACACCACATCGATAAGCACGCCTTCACCACCCCCTTCGTCTGCGGGGCCCGCAACCTGGGAGAAGCCCTCCGCCGCATCGCCGAAGGCGCCGCCATGATCCGCACCAAGGGTGAAGCCGGCACCGGGGACGTGGTCCACGCCGTCCAGCACATGCGCCAGATCGTGAAGGAAATGAAGGCCCTCACCGTGCTCAGCGAGCAGGAGCTTTACGCCGCCGCAAAGGAGCACCAGGCCCCCTACGAGCTCATCCGCATGGTCGCCCAGACCGGCAAGCTGCCGGTGCCCAACTTCTCCGCCGGCGGCATCGCAACCCCCGCCGACGCCGCTCTCATGATGCAACTCGGCGCCGAGGCCATCTTCGTCGGGTCAGGAATTTTTATGAAGGAACGCGCCACTCCGCTCGACGTCGAAAACTGGACCGAATCCGACGCGGAAGTCGGCCTCTGCGGCAAACAGGACATCGGCACCCCGCGCAATCCCGACGAGCGCGCCGAGGCCGTTTCCCGCGCCAAGGCCATTGTGATCGCCACCACGCACTTCAACGATCCCAAGGTCCTGGCCGAAGTCAGCGAGCAGGTCACCGGCACCATGAAGGGGCTAGCCGCGGCCGCCATCGAAGAAAAGGAACTCCTGCAAACCCGCGGCTGGTAGGACTATTAGTCCACGCAATTAACTGCCCGTCCGTGATTTGTCATCCTGAGCAAAGCGAAGGATCTGCGTTTGACCTTCGCCGGAGCAACCCCAGAGCGAAAGAATGACCGGAACCACGGCTGCCGCGAGGCTTGTTTCCCCGTTTGCCACTCCATCTGGGCGCGCTGCCCGGTTCACTCTCGCGGGAGCAGCGGAAGCCGGAAGCAGACATGACTGAAACCAAAAAGCATTCGGCATCTCTCGTCGATGTTTTGACCGATCCCAACGGCCCGGTGCTCGATGACGACTTCCTTGCTCTTTGCGGAGAACGGAACAGGCGTTTCGTCGAGCAGGTTCGGACCGAGGACGCAACTGCGCGCGACGCGGAAACAGCGCGCCAATATCGAAAGGAGCATCCCCGCATCGGCGTCCTCGCCATCCAGGGCAACTTCGCTGCCCACGCCGCAGCCCTCACTCAAGCGGGCGCCGACCCCGTCGAAGTCCGCAATCCCGATGAACTCGATCAACTCGACGGCCTGATCCTCCCCGGCGGCGAATCCACCACTGTCCTTAAATTCCTTGAACGTCCGAATCCTGCCGGCCGCAACTTCTTTGACGCGCTCACAACCTTCGCCCACACCAAACCCACCTTCGGCACCTGCGCCGGAGCCATCCTGCTCGCCCGCGACGTCCGCAACCCGGCGCAACGCAGCCTCGGCGTCCTCGACGCTGTCGTCGAGCGCAATGCCTACGGCCGCCAGATCGACTCCACCATTCTCGTCGCGCCCTGTTCCCTTCCCGGCGAGCCGCTTGAAATGGTCTTCATTCGCGCTCCGCGCATCCTTGAAACCGGTCCAGGGGTCGAGATACTCGCCCGCCGCGACGACTTCCCCGTGCTCGTCCGCCAGGGAAAACTCATGGCCGCGACGTTCCATCCCGAACTCTCCAGCGACCGCCGAGTGCACCGTCTCTTCGTCGAAATGGCGATGTCGGAACGTGGGACTTGAGATTTCACTTCTCATCAGAGCCGTTCTGTTGCAAAATCGACCATCTCATCCCCTGCTCCGTGCGTCCAACCATGCGTGGGATGTAATCTCACACTCACCGAGGCTTCCCCATGCCTATCGCTTTTACCCGCGCGCCCGCGGAAATAGAACGCAAAGAACCTGGAATTGGTGGGAAGCCACCGGTTGACCGCCGCCCTACCGGAGGAGGCGGCGGTGGAGGAGACGACGACTGGCAACATCCCCGAAAAGGGCCTCGCGAGCGCTTGCAGCGCATTCGCTTTTTCGTTTTCTTCGCCCTCGCCGGAGACATGATGTTTTTTGCCGCCTTGGTGGTACTCTTCTTCGCCCGCCAGGCAGGCATGCACATGGACCCCAGGAGCCACGAGATGATCGGCGACTGGCACCCGATCAGCCTGCCCCCCATCCTCTATCTCAATACCGCCATCCTCATCTTCAGCAGCCTCACGATGGAGCTCGCCCGCCGCAACATCTTCCGCGAATTCGACGTCCTGGAAGAATGGCTGGGAATGGGCAAGCCGGCCATGCGCCGCACCCTGCCCTGGATCGGCGCCACCCTGGCGCTGGGCTCTCTCTTTGTCGCCGGCCAGTTTATGGCCTGGAAACAGCTCACCGCCCAGGGTTTCGCCTTCGACCGCTGGTCCACCCCCGCAAGCTACTTCTTCTACATCGTCACCGGCCTCCATGCCGGACACCTTGTGTTGGGCGTGTTGGCGCTCCTGCTCTGCCTCACCGGACTTACCCTGTTCAAGCGCGTCGAATCGCGCCAGATCGCCGTGGACATCACAAGCTGGTACTGGCACACCCTTGGCGCCGCCTGGATCCTCCTCTTCGCCGTCCTCGTCCTAGGCCAATAAACCTCACCGACCGTCCGGGCACTTCCCCGCCGCAAGGCTTTAACCACGCGAGGGGCTTTGTAACAAGGGCTTCGTGACGGGCACGTCTTCAGTCATGCCGAACAGCCGCCAAATGAGTGACTTGGGCTTCAGCCCCTGCTCACGCCAACCCCGCTAATCTCCACGTCCTCGCGCTTTTCCACCACGCCCGGAGTGAACGGCACCCGATCCTGCCGGCAGACTTCCCTCACCGCCGGGCCGCGCGGTCGTCGGCCCCGAAGGCAGGCCTACTCCCGGCATCACCCACTGACCAACCATAAGAAAATTCTGAATCCCGGCACACGATGGGTATACGGCCGGAACCCCGCCTTCGGTACTCTTACAACACATCTAAAAAGCCGAGCTATCCACCTGAATCCCCGTAAATTGAATCCGCTCTCTTCCCAGCCTTTTCTCAAAACAAAATCCCCGGCTCCGCGCGAAGCGGTACCGGGGATTGCCTGATTCCTTTGGCTCTGTCTAATACAGCCGGAAGTTCACCGCGATCGTCACCATCACCGGCACCGGCGTACGCCCGTCTTTCAGCGCCGGCTTGAACTTGTACTTCCGCACCGCCTCGAGCGCCTTCTCGTCCAGGCCCATGCCCAGCGGCCGCACCACCCGCGGGTTCTGCGGATTCCCCTGCGCGTCCACGATCAGGCTGATCATCACTTCGCCCTGATACTTCGCGCGCCGGGCCTCGTCGCTGAACTCGGCTTCCGGCTGGATGATCGGCACCGGCGCCGAAATCCCGCCGCCCACGCGATACACACCGCCGCCGGTATTGCCGCCCGTGCCCGGTCCATAGCCGTTGCCATTACCCGAGCCGAGCCCGCCGCCGTGCCCCGTTCCCATGCCGCCGCCGTCACCCTGACCGTTCGACGCCAGCGTCACGTTGGGAGAGTTGTGAACTCCAATCATCGGCAGCATCGGATTATCCGGCAGCTTGATGTCCTTCTGCACATTGATAGCCGAGTCCACAGCCAGCTTCGGCTTCTCGACCACCGGAATCATCGGCGGAGCCTGTGGGTGCTGATCGATCTTGGGCAGCTTGCCCTTCGTCGGATCCACGAGGTCGTGCGAGCCGCCGCCGCCACCGCCTCCGGCCTTCACCGTCGCCTTGGGGGCCTTGAAGTCGGAGATGTCTATATTCGTGGCATCGAGCGCCGGCTTCTTGATCTCCTGGTAGATCTTCCTTGCGCCGAGCACCAGGACGAGCAGCAGGATCAGGCCATTCACCACCGCAGCCGTGCCTACCGCCCACGGATTCGTCTTCACCGCCATCCGGTCAGGAACCGGGATCGGCGTCGACGTCAGTTCCAGAGGCGGAAGCTTGGGGGGAAAGAAGAAGTCCCGGACATTGTCATAAAGCTCCGTCCAGATGGGCTTTTCTTCAAACGAGCGTCCGAGAAAACTATCGAGTTCACGGCCTTCCGCGTTGGGGACGGCCGAGGGGGTGGATGGCTGTGTCATA
>Ga0134126_10005767_pt1 | contig 15494 bp, 12 predicted proteins | sample KB31752_FD_96881 | JGI IMG/M metagenome (GOLD analysis project Ga0134126, IMG submission 96881) | Terrestrial soil microbial communities with excess Nitrogen fertilizer from Kellogg Biological Station, Michigan, USA - KB3-175-2 | ecosystem: Environmental > Terrestrial > Soil > Unclassified ...
CCAAGGCCGCGAGAGCCTCGCGGGCATCGTCTCGCGAGGGTTGGACATTCACGCGCTCGAGCGGCGCACGAGTCACCAACTGCAGCCGTGCACCCGCAAGCTGCTGTTGTCTCTCGAAGATGACGCTCCGGTGAATACAGGTGAGCCGCGGGCGGTGTTTTCGATCGATGTCCTCAATCCGTGCTGGATGTTCACCGGTGTCGACCTCACGCATGTCACAGGCATACAGGCGGCTGTCGGGCAGGTGCCCTTCAACTTTCAGGTGGGCACTGCGAGGCAAGCCATCAAGCTCAACCCGCCGCGCACGATGGCCGGAGAGCTCGAAGTGCGGATCGACAGTTGCGAAAGCGCCCCGGTAGCCGTTCTTCCGCTGGAGCCGGCCGTAGGAAACAATGCGGTCACGACGCTTGCGCCGGCGGCGCTCCAGGGGCCCTCCGGCCGACACGATCTGTGCCTGAAGTTCACGCAGCACCAGCTCGATCCGCTGTGGGCGATCGACTGGGTGCAGCTGCTGGAGTGAGCTCGCCATGGCGCATCTGAGGCTGCTCGCACCTCTGGCCGGCTGGTGCTCGTCACTGGAGGAAGCGCCTGACCCGGTGTTCGCCGGCCGCATGCTCGGCGATGGAGTGCTGATCGACCCCACGTCCGCGACGGTCCTCGCTCCGTGCGAGGGCGAAATCATCCTCCTTCCAGCGACAAAGCATGCGGTGACCATCCGCGCCGCCGGCGGCATCGAAGTATTGGTTCACATTGGCATAGACACCGTAGAGCTGGGCGGCGAGGGTTTCGAGCGGCACACGCGTACGGGGACGCACGTCCGTACCGGCGAGCCGTTGATCAGCTTCGACATGGATGTCGTGGCCCAGCGTGCGAAGAGTCTCGTGACGCCCGTGATCGTCACCGAAGGCCACGGCTATAGCGTCGTGCGTCGCTGCGAGGGCGGTGCGTTGCGCGCCGGAGACCTTTTGATGGAGCTTGCGGTGGGGGAGGGTCGTTCCGGCACCCCTGTGGATTGGCACGCTGCCAGCGTCGTGCGTCGCATCCAGGTGCCGTTCGAACATGGGATCCACGCTCGTCCGGCTGCACTCCTGGCTCAATCGATCAAGCAAATGGCGGTGGACGTGCAGGTATCGGCAAATGGCCGCCAGGCCGACGCTCGCAGCACCGTTGCGCTGATGTCCCTCGGGGTCCGCTGTGGCGATGAGATTGTCATCGAAGCGCGTGGGCGCGACGCCCGCGCGGCGGTGGAGGCGCTCGTGGGTGTGATAGGAGCTGCTGGCGCGGTCGCTGCCGAGCCACGTCGCGCGGGCACGGCGGCTGCGCGAGCGCTTGGCACCGACGTCGCGGCCGCTAATCTGGGCGTCCCTGGCGCTAGCACCGCGGCTGCACTTGGGAGCCTCTCTGGCCCTGGGTCCGTGGCCACGCCTGTTGTTGACGGCGCAAGGGTCCTGAAGGGCGTCGTTGCCAGTCGCGGACTGGCCATCGGGCGAGCCTTCCGCTTCGGGTGCCCCGAGGTCAATGTGGCGGAGGCCGGTGCCGGCGTCGCATTCGAGAGTGCCTCGTTGGAAAACGCGCGCGCGACCGTTGCCGCGGGCTTGCGTCAGCGTCTCCAGACTGCATCCAGCACCGTGCGGGAAATCGTCAGTGCCCATCTGGAACTGTTGGAGGATCCGCAGTTCCTCGCGTCTTCCAACGCCTGGATTGCAAAGGGCAAGAGTGCCGGGTGGTCCTGGAGGTCCGCTCTCAGGGTCAGTGTCGATGCCTTGCGGGATCTGAACGATACGCGCATGCGCGAGCGGATCGATGACCTGCTCGACCTGGAGACCCAGGTGCTGCTCGCTCTGCAGGGCACACCTGGCACAGGCACCGACATTCCGCAGGATGCCATTCTCATCGCGCGTGACCTGCTGCCCTCGCAGCTGGTCTCGCTGGATGCCGCGCGAGTCGGCGCGATCTGCATGGCGGCCGGCGGACCGACCTCTCACGCCGCGATCCTTGCCGCTGCCCTGGGCATTCCCTCACTGGTCGCTCTGGGACCCGCTGTGTTGGAAATCGAGAACGGCACGGCGCTGCTCGTCGATGCGAGCGCGGGTCTGTTGCAGGTGGATCCGCCTGACTCCGCGCTGCGGGAAGCGCGAGGACGCCGTGCGGTGCGTCGCAGACAGTTGGCGGAAGCGGCGGCCGCGGCGGGTACGCAGTGCCGGATGGCCGACGGAACCCGGATCGAGGTGTTGGCCAATGTCGGCTCCCTGGCGGAAGCGCAGGCGGCGGTTCGCAACGGTGCGGAGGGCTGCGGTCTGCTGCGAACGGAGTTTCTGTTTCTCGAACGCACCGAGCCTCCAGGTGAGTCCGAGCAGCTCGCGCGTTATCAGGAGATTGCCACCGCGTTCGCCGATCGCCCGGTCGTCATCCGGACCCTGGACATCGGCGGCGACAAGCCCATTCCCTACCTGCCGCTGCCTCACGAGGACAACCCGGCTCTCGGACTGAGAGGGGTGCGCACGAGTCTTTGGAATCCGGATCTGCTGAGAATGCAGCTGCGCGCGATCCTGCGTGTCCGGCCTTCAGGGCAGTGCCGCATCCTCTTGCCGATGATTACCGATGCCGCAGAGGTGCGAGCCGTGCGGCGGATGGTCGAGGAGGAGCGGGCGGCCGTGGACAACGCGTCCGAGGTTGCCATTCGCGTGGGCGCGATGATCGAGACGCCCGCCGCGGCCATGACTGCGGAGATCATCGCTCGAGAGGCCGACTTCCTGTCACTCGGGACGAACGATCTGACCCAGTACGCGCTGGCGATGGATCGCGGCCACGCTGAGCTGGCTCCGCGCCTGGATGCGCTTCACCCCGCGGTGTTGCGCCTGATTGCGCAGACGACGGCGGCCGCAAAGGCTCACTCACGCACCGTGGCGGTGTGCGGCGGATTGGCATCTGATCCGCTTGCCGTCCCCGTGCTCATCGGATTGGGCGTGGAGGAGTTGTCCGTGGTGCCTTCGGCAGTGGGTGAGCTGAAGGCGCTGATCGGTGCGCTCGATCTCGTTGCATGCCGTGAACTGGCGCGAATGAGTTTGGAGCAGGAGTCGGCCGCTGCGGTGCGCGCATTACTCGTGCGCAGCCGTGACCTCACTGCGGAGGTGACGCGATGAAGTCGATACTTCCAGGGCTCCAGCGCGTGGGCGGAGCACTCATGCTGCCCATAGCGGTGTTGCCAATCGCGGGCCTGCTGCTGCGCCTCGGCCAGCCGGACCTGCTCAACTTCGCCTCGATGGCCGCGGCGGGCAGCGCGATATTCGACAATCTCGGGTTGCTGTTCGCCATCGGCGTCGCCGTGGGTCTGGCGCGTGAAAATCACGGAGCGGCGGGCCTCGCCAGTGTCGTCGGCTACCTCGTTACGACACAGGGTGCGCAGGTGCTGATCGTCGTGCCTCACGAGGCGCTCGCGGGGTTGAGCGGGCAGGCACAGGATCTCGCGGCCGCCGCGTACAAGGCGCGCGAGCTGGGCAAGTTGAGTGTGCCTGCCGGCATTCTGTCCGGGCTCATTGCTGGGGCGCTCTACAATCGCTTCAGTGACATTCGCCTGCCGAGCTATCTGGCGTTCTTCGGCGGACGGCGGTTCGTGCCCATCGCGGCCGGATTCGCGGGACTGGGGCTGGCGGCGGTGTTCGGGCTGGAGTGGCAATCGCTCGAGACGGGCATGGACGCACTGAGCCACTCGGTGCTGCACGCTGGCTCGGTCGGGCTGTTCGCCTACGGTGTCCTGAACCGCGTGCTGATCGTGACCGGCCTGCACCACATCATCAACAACATCGCCTGGTTCCTGCTCGGTGACTACAACGGCGTCACCGGCGATCTGAAGCGCTTTTTCGCGGGAGACCCGAGCGCCGGCGCGTTCATGGCCGGATTCTTCCCAGTCATGATGTTCGGGCTGCCGGCGGCGTGCCTGGCGATGTACCACACTGCGCGCCCCGAACGCCGCAAGGCCGTAGGAGGCCTGCTGGGCTCGATCGCCTTTACCTCGATTCTCACCGGCGTCACGGAGCCCATCGAGTTCACCTTCCTGTTCCTCGCGCCCGCCCTGTATGCCGTGCACGCGGTGCTCACCGGTTTGGCTTTCGTCATCATGAATGCGCTGCAGGTGCGCCTGGGTTTCGGGTTCTCCGCGGGCCTGTTCGATTACGTCCTGAACTTCAGCAAGGCCACGCACCCCTGGCTGCTCTTTCCGGTGGGCCTGCTGTACTTCGCGCTCTACTACGGCTTGTTTCGTTTCGCCATCGTCCGGTTCAACCTGAAGACGCCGGGGCGCGAGGCGCAGGAAGCACTGGCCGCCGAGGGCGAGGCCGTGCAGGGGGCGACCGAAAGCGAGCAAGCGTGGAGTTTCATTCATGCGCTGGGAGGGAGCGCGAACATTCGCTCCGTCGATGCCTGCACGACGCGACTGCGCCTGTCTGTCGACTCCCAGAGCAGCATCGACGAAGGCGCGCTGAAGCGGCTGGGAGCTCGCGGCGTGGTGCGCCCGTCAGCCGGCACGCTGCAAGTGGTGGTTGGGCCGACGGCCGATCAGCTCGCCAGTGCCATGCGGAAGGCCCTCGTGGGAGCGCCGCCGCCCGGCCGCGCACCCAGCCAGCTGGATGCGCCGCCTCCCGAACTCGCACGCGGCTGGCTGGATGCGCCGCCTCCCGCAGCCGGCACGGTAGAGGCGCCGCCCGGCACCGCGACGTCGCCGCCCCCGGCGACTGAAGTCAGCGTGCACGGCCTGCTGACAGCACTGGGCGGTCGCGCCAACATTCGGGCAATCGAGCTCGCTTCGACGCGAGTTCGAGTGAACGTGGCAGACCCTTCACTGGTGGATCAGCACGCAGTCGGACTGCTGGGATTGCGCGGCGTCGCGATGCCCAGCGCCCATTGGGTGCACCTGCTGATCGGCTCCGCCGCAGAAACGACGGCACGCCGACTCCGCAGCGCGGCCGCCCTTCAGGGCGGCGGCTGAGGGATCGGCGCGGGCTTGCCGGTGACCGGGTTGTTGTAGTGAAACGGCGGCATGGTGGTCGGCCGCGGATACATCTCGAAGTGCACTGACGGCGGCCGGTCCGGAGGATTGGTCGTGGAGACTCCCGGCGGGGGACGCGGCTGCAGATCCTTCCACCCCTGATCGTACGGGATAAAGTAGGTGTTGTAGACCTGATCATGGTGGAACTGCCAGACGCCGTTCACCTTGACGAACTGGTTCTCGTAGATTCCCCCCATCCACATGCCGGCCTTGCCGTAGTTCCCCATCATGCTGAAGGCGCGTGCGCGCACACGTGCGGTCTTGCCGTCATCAGCGACATCGATCACCGGCTGGAACTGCATGTGGTTGTGCAGGTTGCCCTCGTGCACGCCCGGCTCGCCGTACAGATTCAGGCTGCGCCGGATGCTGGCGCGGCCGACGTACGCCCCACGTAGCGCGATCTCGATGTTGCCGTCCTCCGCGAACAGGTTGGCAAGCCGGTCCCACTGGAGAGTCGCCAGGTAGTAGCCGTAGCGCATCTGCAGGTTCTCGAGCTGCTGGAAATCTTCCAGCCGACCCAGCCGATGGTCCACGTCTGCCATGGCTTTCTCGATGGCGCTCGCGCTCGCCGCCGGCAGGGCAACCGCAGAGTCCGCGGCACTCTGCGGGTAGGCAGGTCCACCGGTGACAGGATTCGGATAGTGGAAGGGCGGCACGGAGATGCCGTCGATCGACTGTCGAGCCGAGGCTTCAGCCCGGTCGGGGCTCAGTGACGGCTCGAAGCTGCTCGTCATCCGCACGGTCTTACCCCACCCATCCTCGAAGGGGGTGTACATCGTGGGAAAGTAGTGCACCTTGCGGATCTTCCACACCCCGTGATCCTTCACGTACTCGTTCTCGGCGATGCCGACACCCCACTCCTGAAATTTACCGGCCAGCGCCGCCTGGCTGAAAATGCGCCAGCGGCCGCGCGCGCTCTTGCCATCCGGAGCCACATGCACGATCGGTTGTACCTGCATCTGATCGTACAAGCGTCCCGCTCGAGGGAACTCCGGGCCGATCGCTCGCAGATAGCTCAGCACGTGCTTCTTGCCGATGAAGGTGCCTCGCCCGTCGATCTCGTATTCGCCATCATCGGCGAACAGATCCGCGGCCTGCGTCCACATGGCCTTGTCGATGTAGTAGCCGTAGATGCGTTGCAGGTTCTCGATGTCATCCTGATCGCGCAGGAGTTGCACGTCCTGTTTCAGAACGGCGACGCGGCGAGCGAGATCCTGTAGCGAGGAGTCGTGATCCGCTGCCCGCCCTTCGCTCACGGCGGCGCCGCTGTCGCTCTGCGGCTGGTCGAACGTGAAGGGCGGCAGGTAGCCGCCGGGCCAGGTGCGGTACTGCTCGGTGGGCGGCCGGTCCGGTGGCAGTTGATCGGAGACGTACTTGCCGCCGTTGACATCGATGTTCTTTGCCCAGCCGCCGTGGTAGGGCACCACCAGCGTCTGATACCAGTGCAGCGACTTGATCTTCCAGACACCGTGGTCCTTGACGTACTCGTTGACGTAAGGACCTTCACCCCAGGTCGCGCGATTTCCCAGTTGTCCGGAAAGAATGACATCGCGCCAGGTCGCCTTCGCGGTCCGTCCGTCGGAGGAGACGCTGACATAGGGCATCAGCTGCATGTTCTCGAACAGCTGTCCCGGCGCGAGGCCGGTGCGCCCGCCGCCCACGGCACGGAGGTATTCGCGCACGCGCCTCTGGCCGACGTAGACCCCGTCGAGACCGACTTCTAGCGTGGCGTCCGCGGCAAACAGGTTCGCTGCCTCATCCCACAGGCCGCGATCCAGGTAGTACCCGTAGGCGCGCTGCAGACGCTTGACCGCGTTGGTATCCTCGAGGTGGGTTTTGCGAGCTTCCAGCGCTGCGATCCGCGCCTCCAGCTCAGAGGTAGCCGGACTACTTGGTGTGCTCATGGAGTGCGTGCAGGCCGTGACCAGTATCGAGAGCGCGGCTGCAAAAGCTGCCGTACGTGCAATCGCTGTGATCACCAGACCCGCCCCCTTTTTCGCGCTGACACAGGCAAATCACGGTAGCAGACAATCACCGCCCCTCGGAAGGGCTATTTCGGCCGGGCACGCAATGACGTACGGCGCGACCGCTTGATGGTACGCTGTGCTGCAAGGGGGGCAGCGATGAAAAGAACAGTCATGACCGTGCTCGCCACGGTCTGGATGCTGAGCGCGTGGGCGGCCGGTCAGCCCTCGGCGGAGCAGATGCTCGCCGCGGGACGCTGTGATCACGCCTGCCTGACAGATCTGGCCGGCCAGGTCATCGCTGCGCTCGCCGCGCACGATGCCAGCCGTCTGCCATTACGCCACGACGTGCGCTACACCGAGAACGGTCAGACCCTGCGGTTGAATGACGGGCTGTGGGAGACCGCCGACGGGTTGTCAAACTATACGATGTACCTCGCCGATCCGGAGTCGGGAGCGGCGGCGTTCATGGGGACGATCCGCGAAAGCGGCCGCGAAGCGATGCTGGCACTGCGGCTGAAGGTCGCAGGCAGGAAGATCTCCGAGATCGAGGCGGTGATCGCGCGCACCTCCGGCACTGCGAGCCCCTTCGGTGTCAACTACGCCGAGGTGCGGCCGGAGCCGATTTTCAGCCAGACACTCGCGCCGGCGCAGCGCAGGCCCCGCGAACAGATGATCGCGATCGCGAATTCCTATTTCGAGGGCCTGGAGCAGGCGACGGGCAAGATCACTCCGTTCGAGCCCACCTGCAAACGCCGCGAGAATGGCTCGACCACCGCCAACAATCCCGAGGCGAAGAATGCGATCGCCAAACTCAGCTGCGGAGCGCAGTTCGATACCGGCTTCTCTCCCTTCATCACCGAAGTGCGCGGCCGTCGCTATCCGCTGGTGGATGAGGAGCGTGGGTTGGTGCTCGCCTTCCTGTCGTTTGATCACTCCGGGCGGATCAAGACCGTGCGACGTACGGACGGGACGATAGCCAAGGTGCCTCCGCCGTTCGATACGCCCTATACCTTTCTCATCGCGGAGCTGTTCAAGATCCGCGACGGGCGCATCGCACAGGTCGAAGCGGTGCTGTTGCCCACTCCTTACGCGATGCCTTCAGGTTGGTAGGGCAGAGGATTCAAACGATCCGGTAATACCGGAAGAGGGAGTGATCGGGATCTCCGTCGGGCGAGGTCCGCGGACGGCGTTGTCCGATCCCCACCAGCACCGAGCGGTTGAGCCAATCGTGCGGGCCCTCCGGTGCACGGAAGTAGGGCGTACACCGGAAATAGGGTGGAATGGCCGGCGGCTCCTCGGCTGCCTGACCTGCCTTGCGCAACGGCCCGTGCACGTAACCTAGATTGCGGATGTAGATCCTGGCCCCGTCGTCGGCTTCGATCATGTAGTGCGCGTTGAGCTCAACGACACCGTCCGGGCGCACGACGGGCCAGTCCGCGCCGCTGAAGTCCACCAGATGTCCGTTCAGCAGCGGACCTCTCACCGTGCAACCGCTGCCTACGGACGTATAGCCGTGCCGGGAGCCCCCGGAGATGGGCCCGAAGACCCAGCGTTTGTCGAAGTTGATGCGAATGTCAAAGGCATGCTCGAACCGCAGGGCGAGTGCGGCCTCGAGCGCCGCATCGTCCGCGGAGGGCGCGCCGCCCGTCATTTGCGGCGTGCCGCTCACGACTGGTGGATAGTCTTCGTCACGAGGCAGGCCTCGATGCCCTCCGGTCCATCCTCAGAGCCGTGGCCGCTCTCCTTCACTCCCCCGAAGGGGGCATCCGCAGCCGCCATGACCACCTGGTTGATGCCGACCATGCCCGACTCGATGGCATCGCCGATGAGCAGGGCGCGTTTGGCGGATTCGGTGAAGGCATAGGCCGCCAGGCCGTACGGCAGCCGGTTCGCCTGCTCGACGACCTCATCGAAGGTGCTGAAGCGGGCAAACACGGCGACCGGGCCGAACGGCTCCTCGTTCATGATGCGCGCCTTGACCGGCACGTCCGACAGCACCGTGGGCTGATAGAAGAAGCCTTCCTTGCCCCGCCGCTCGCCGCCGGTGTGCAGCTTCGCGCCCGTGTTCACGGCATCCCCGATGAACTGCTCCATGGCCGCGGGGCGGCGCGGATTGGCCATCGGCCCCATCTGGATACCGGAGATCAGGCCGTCGCCGACGGTGACCTTCGCCGCGCGCTCGGTGAACGCGCTCACGAACCGATCATAGATGCCATCCTGCACATAAAAGCGCGTGGGGGAGACGCAAACCTGCCCGGCATTGCGGAATTTGGCCGTCGCCAGCATATCCACCGAGCGAGTGAGATCCGCGTCATCGAACACAATCACGGGCGAGTGGCCGCCCAACTCCATGGTGGTGCGCTTGACGGTCGCGGCGGCAAGCGCGAGCAGATGCTTGCCCACGGCGGTCGAGCCGGTGAAGGAGAGCTTGCGGATGATCGGCGAGGCCAGCAGATGGCGCGAGACCTCGTCCGGCACACCGAACACCAGCTGAGCGACGCCCGCGGGCAGGCCTGCATCGAGCAGGGCTCGCAAAATCTCGATCGCCGAGCCGGGAGCTTCCTCGGCTGGCTTGAGAATCACCGAGCAGCCCGCCGCGATCGGCGCACCCAATTTGCGACCGGGGTTGCCGATCGGGAAATTCCAGGGAGCAAATGCCGCGACCGGCCCCACCGGCTCCTTCATGACGACCGTCCGGGTGCCCGTGGGGCGCACCAGCACCCGCCCGTAGAGGCGGCGGCACTCCTCGCCATAGAACTCGAACAGGTTCGCCGTCGCCATCGCTTCGATGCGGGTTTCCGGCAAGGTCTTGCCTTCCTCCAGCGTCCCGACCCGCGCGATGTGCTCGAGGCGCTCGCGAATCAGTTGCGCCGCGCCCTTGAGCACCCGTGCGCGCTCATCTGCGGTGGCCCGCTTCCAGACCCGATAGCCTCGCTCGGCTGCCTGCAGGGCGCGATCGAGGTCGGCGGCATCGACCAGGGGCAGCTGCCCCAGCACGGCACCGCTGGCAGGATTGACGACGGAATGGGTCCGGCGCCGCCCGACACCGACCCATTCGCCGTCGATGTGGAGCTTCAGTTCCGGGTAGCCGAGATTCAGTTGGGGGGCTGCATTCATGGGCGTGCGCTTCCGTGGGGTTTGTGGACTAGTCTACCAGTGCGGTCGATCGTTCCCGAATCGGCACAACCCCCTCGAGCCCGCGCCAAAGGCGCTTGCAGGGCCGGGAGCATCCACTGCAAGCTCCGGGGCTGCACCTCGAGGAGGCCATTGATGGAAATCACCGGCGGATGCCTGTGCGGCTCGGTGCGCTATCGATTCACGGCCGCGCCGATCGTCACCAGGGTCTGCTGGTGCCGTGACTGCCAGTACCTGGGGGCGGGAAGCGGCACCGTCAACGTCTGCTTCCCCACCCGGGCGATGTTCGTCGAGGGCACGACAGAGGACTATAGAAGCGTCGCGGACAGCGGCACGGCCATGCACCGTCGCTTCTGCCCGCGCTGTGGTACACCGCTATTCAGCGAAGCGGAGACGCGCCCGCATCTCGTGTTCGTGCGCGTGGGGACGCTCGACGACCCGGAGATCGCCCGCCCCGCGGCCACGATCTGGACCGTCTCCGCGCCCACATGGGCCTGCATCGACAGCCATCTTCCCCGGGTCGAGCGTCAACCGCCTCCGGCGGCTTAGCTGCCGTCCCTCCCAGATCCCTGCAATCCCGCTGCCCCCTATGCAAGACACCCGACAGGACGCTTCGCAGCCGGTTTCCGACGAGCAGCTGCAGGACTGGCGCGAACGCGCCCTCGAGGTCGAAGCCGAAGTCGCCGCGGCGATCATCGGCCAGCAGCCCCTCATCAGACTGCTGAACGTGGCCGTGTTCGCCCGGGGCCACGTGCTGCTGGAGGGCGACGTGGGGGTTGGGAAAACGACGCTGCTGCGCGCTTTCGCGCGGGCCGTGGGTGGCGAGTTCGAGCGGGTCGAGGGCACGATCGACCTGATGCCGGGGGATCTGGTGTATCACACCTATGTCGACGCCGACGGCAAACCGCGGATCGAGCCAGGACCTCTGCTCCGGCACGGCGAGCGCCTCACCACATTCTTCTTCAACGAGATCAATCGCGCGCGTCCGCAGGTGCAGTCCCTGTTGCTGCGCGCCATGGCCGAGCGCTCGGTGTCGGCATTCAATCGGGAATATCGGTTTCCCGTCATGCTGGTGTTCGCCGACCGCAACCGCGTCGAGCGCGAGGAGACCTTCGAGTTGGCCTCGGCCGCTCGCGACCGCTTCATGTTCGAGCTGCGGATGCCTACGCCCGCCGATAGCGCTACGCGGCGTGCGCTCGTGTTCGACCCGGCGTTCCATGACGTCGACGAGCTGCTGCAGCGGGTCGCTCCCGAGGTGCTTCCGTGGAAGCAAATGAATGTCATTGGTGCTGCGATCCAGCGCAGCGTCAGGGCGACTGACGCTCTGGAGCGCTATGTGCTGGATCTGTGGGAAGCGACTCGCTCTCCCAAGAGTGTCGGTGTGCAGCTCGAGGGCGTGGACATGGACAACCTGGTTCTCGCTGGGGCCAGTCCTCGGGGCGTCATGGCGCTCACGCGCGCCGCGCGAGTGGTTGCGTGGCTGGCCGGCCGGACGCATCTGATCCCGGATGACTTGCGGGCAATCGTGCCGTTCGTGCTCGGCCACCGCATCTTCTTTACTCCCGTATATGAGTTGCGCCGAGCTCAGATCGCCGATGCCCTCATCGAGCAGATCCTGGACCGGGTGCCGACACCGCGCTGACCATGCGCGCACCACAGGAATTCCACTATCGCCTCCCGACCCGCGTTCGCGGCCATCGGCCGGGCTCGCATCCGGGACTGACGATCGGGGCAGGGCAGGAGTTCGTCTCGCACGTCAGCCTCTATGAACGAGCGGATCCGCGTCGCCTCGACTTGCGGGCGAGCCTGAGGTCGTTGCGCCAGGAATGGCTGGTGCGAGTGAACAGGCAGCGCGCGGGTGTGGCCGTGCACGCCGTGGTCGATGTCTCCGCCTCCATGTGCTTTGGAGCCGGATCCAAGCGGCAGATGGTCGGCGAGTTCCTCGAATCGCTCGGGCTGAGCGCCTTTCGGGCCGGCGACCTGCTCGGCATGCTGGCCTTCGATACGCGCGAGCGAGCGGAGTTGTTCCTGCCTCCGCGCATCGGGCGAGGGATCGGCAGCTTGTTGCGCGAGCGGCTGGAGCAGTTCTGGGATGGCGACGGCGGTGCTGCAGCGCATGGCGGGGCCGGCGCGCAAGATGACTCGCATGGGGGCGGACACAGTGCGGTCCGCGCGGCGAGGCGCGCCGCCGCCACCCACGGCGCCACCCAGGGACTGGAGCAAGCGGCAATGCGCCTCGCGGGCCGCGACGGCCTGGTATTCATCGTCTCCGACTTCCATTGGCCCCTGGAGAGATTGAGCGCGGCGCTCGACCTGCTCGCGCATTCCACCGTCATACCGCTCGTTGTGTGGGATCGCGCCGAGATACAGCCACCTGCAAGCGATGGCTTCGCGCTATTGCGCGATTCGGAGTCTGGCGTCCCGCGCACTTTATGGTTGCGCCGGAGTCTGCGGGCGCGCTGGCATGAAGCGGTGGCGCGCCGCCGTGCGGAGCTGGAACACCTGTTCGCGACCCACTTCGTACGGCCGCTGTACCTGGAGGGCGCGTTCGACGCGGAGGTGTTGTCGAAGTATTTTCTGGAAGGACTGCAGTGAGCCCGGTCCCCGCCTTCGTGACGCAGCCCCGGCCCTTCGGCAACGTCGTCGGCGACCTGCTCGAGCAACGTGTGCTGCTGCAGGCGAACCATCATCAGCTCGAGCCCACCGCGCTCCCCCGGCCCGGGCGCGTCAGTGTCTGGCTGGAGAGGCGCTCGGCGAGCATCGCTTCCGATTCGCAGGGGCGTCACTGGCTGGTTGTCGAATATCAGTTGATCAATGCGCCGCAAGGACTGACGACCGTCAACATCCCCACCTGGACCCTCAACACCCAAACCGGCGAGGTCTTGAGCGTCGCGCAATGGCCGCTCAGCGTGGGGCCGCTGACGGCGCGTACCGTGGTCGCGCAAGGAGGGCTGCAGGAGTTGCGAGCGGATCGGCCGGCGCCTGCGATAGCCACCGGCCCGATCGTTCGACAGATCGATCTCTGGGCGGGCGCGTTTGCACTGACTCTGCTGCTGTGGGCAGGTTGGCTCGCGTGGCGAAACTGGCGCGATGCTCTCAACCAACCCTTCGCGCGCGCGGCACGTGAGATGCGCGGAGTCGCGGAGGACGCTCCGCAGGCGTGGCAGGCGCTGCATCGGGCGTTCGATCGCACCGCCGGGCGCGTCGTGCAGGGCTCGACGCTGGCGAGCCTGTTCGAGCGCGCCCGCTATCTCGAGCCCCTGCGTCCGCGGATCGAGGCCTTCTTCGCCCAGTCGTCGGAGTATTTCTTTGACGCCGCGGCCCAGCCGGCCGGGCAGCGCCTGTCGGTGCACGCCCTGTGCAACGAGCTCCGGCAGTTCGAACGGCGGTACCACCGATGAGCTGGCTGGATTTCGCACATCCGTGGGCACTGGTGTTGGCGCCCTTGGCGGCGCTGCCGCTGTGGCGCCCGCGCACGGGGCTGCTGACATTCTCTTACGTTGCGTGGTTGCCGCCGGACCGGCTGGGCCGCCTGGCTGCGGCCCTCTGGCGTGGACTGGCGGTCCTGGCCATGCTCGCAATCGTGCTCTCGCTCGCGGGACCCGGTATTCCCCAGACGGAAGTGATCCGTACCGGACACGGCGCCGAGATTCTGGTGTTGATCGATCGCAGCCGCAGCATGGATCTGCGCATGCTGCCGGCCAACTGGCGGCAGATCGATCCCATGATCCGCACGCAGCAGGCCTGGCACAACGGTCCCATCAAGAGCAAGGCCGCGCGCGACCTGCTCTCCAAATTCGTCTCCGAGCGCCCCGACGATCGGTTCTCGCTGATGTTCTTCAGCACCGGTCCTTTGCCTGTCGTGCCCTTCACGCAGCATGATGAAGTGGTACAGGCGGGAATCACCGCAGGAGGCGTGGGCGTCGGGCTGTCGGACACGGACGTAGGGCGCGCAATGCTCGAAGCCATCAGGGAGTTCGAGGCACGAACCTATTCCGGGAGCCGGATCATCCTGTTGGTCTCCGACGGCGGCACGCAGTTGGATCCCCCGACCCGCGCGCGCATCCGTGCCGGCCTGCTGCGCAACCGCATTTCGCTCTACTGGCTGTACCTGCGCTCGGTCAACAGCCCGAACCTGGACACGAAGGAGCCCGATGCGGAGGCGGTGCCCGAGATCGCTTTGCATCATTTCTTTCAGAGCCTGCCGACGCCGTACCACGCCTACCAGGCGGAAGAGAAGGGCGACCTGGAGCGTGCCGTCGCCGATGTCGGCAAGCAGCAGAATTTCCCGTTGGATTTCGCCGAGCAGATACCGCGCCGCGATTTCAGCTGGGGCTGCGGCCTGCTGGCGGCGGTGGCCTGCGGGCTTCTCCTGGTCCACCGGGCGTTGCAGTTGAAGGGCTGGTCATGAGGCGCAGGTCTGTCCATGCGGCGTTCGGGATAGTAGCTGCGGCATGCGCAGCCATTGCGGCAGTGCAGGTAGCGCGGCTGGAGCGCGCGCGCCATGTCAACGCAGCGATCGCCAGTGCATCGGTCGCCTCTCTTGACCGGTCCGTGCCGGAGGCGCAGGTGGCACGCGCGATCGCACTGGGCCGAGCGGGTGACTACGAGGGGGCGCTGCTTACCTACAAGGCGGTCATTCAGGGGAAACGTGCGGATCTGCGACATCTCGCGCTCTACAACCTCGGCAATCTGCACATGCGCGCGGCTCTGAAGGATCCGCAGGCACCCACCGACCAGATCCTGCCCCTCGTGGAGCTCGCCAAGCAGAGTTATCGGGACCTGCTGCGGGAAACGCCGCAGGACTGGGACGCGCGCTACAACCTGGAGCGGGCGTTGTACATGGCGCCGGAGGTGGAAGAGGACGTCGCGGACCAGGGTCCGCCAGCCCCGAAGGAGCGCTCCGTGTCGACCAACCGCGCGAAGTTGGATCTGCCATGAAGGGTTCGGCCCTGGCCGTCTGGCGCGCGCTGCGCACTCCCTTTGAGCCGGGCTCCCGTGCCATTACGGCCGCGCTTCTCCTACTGTTGTGCGGTCTTCTGCTGCCGCAGGTGAGTCTGCCCCGAAAGACCTACAGCTATGTCGTCGTCTTCGACATCACGCAGAGCATGAATGTCGAGGACTACGACCTCAACGGGCTGCCCGTCAGCCGCCTGGCATTCGCAAAAGAGGCGGTGCGCCGCGCGTTGCGCGAGCTGCCGTGCGGGTCACGGATAGGGTGGGGCGCGTTCGCCGAATACCGCACGATCCTGTTGCTGGCTCCGGTGGAGGTTTGTGCCAGCTACAACGACCTGCTCGCATCGCTCGATCGGATCGACGGCCGGATGCGCTGGGCGAATGCCAGTGAG
>Ga0134126_10005769_pt1 | contig 15493 bp, 10 predicted proteins | sample KB31752_FD_96881 | JGI IMG/M metagenome (GOLD analysis project Ga0134126, IMG submission 96881) | Terrestrial soil microbial communities with excess Nitrogen fertilizer from Kellogg Biological Station, Michigan, USA - KB3-175-2 | ecosystem: Environmental > Terrestrial > Soil > Unclassified ...
CATGCTGATATACCCCATAAGCTGGATAAAATACCTCGCCAGCGCTTCCATGCCGTTAAAAATGTTTTTATCGCCCCCGGCCTCCGCGTAGCTATTGCTGATTATTATAATAGTAATGGCAACAAATATGACCGCGAACAGCGCCAGTGTAACAGCATATAAATATTTAGCTATATAAACATCCTTTTTGTCCAGCCCGTCCACCACATGCTGACGCATGGTGCGAAACTGGTATTCCGTAGTTATGGAAATAAGCACTATGATGCCTATGAAGAAATTCATCCAGCTTGCTGTATATAGCAGGTTTGTCCATGCTTCAGGAAACCCAAACTTCATCCCGGCCTTACCGCCCAGCCCTGCGGTACTTATTTCAGAAAGCACAATGATGGCCATAAAGAGTCCGATGAATATATAAAATGTATTCGAGCGGCTGTATTTGATATATTCTAACCTGAGAAGCTTTTTCATGATTTCGAGGTTAATTCAAGGAACTGAGTTTCCAGTGCATGCTTTTCTACCGCCAGGTGGTTCAGGGATATTCCTTTTTGAAATAAGAAGCTGTTGAGTTGCTGCGGCTCAAATTCCGGGCTCACCTGCAACAGCAGCATATCTTCTTTGGTGGTTATCTTTTCAACTCCGGGATAGTTTTGAACAGCGGCATTCAGGGCGTTCATATCCCCGGTGCTTATTTCCACGCGTTTCTTGCCTTTTATAAATACTTCCGTTTCTCCCTGGTACAGTATATTCCCTTTTTGAAGGACCGCTACATGGGTACAGACTTTTTCTACTTCATCCAGCAAGTGGCTGGCAAGCAATATTGTCTGCCCGTTTTCAGCCTCTTCTTTTATCAGGTCGCGCACTGCTGCAATACCTTGCGGGTCAAGTCCATTGGTAGGTTCATCAAGTATTAATAGTTTAGGATTGCCAAGTAGGGCATTCGCAATACCAAGCCTTTGTTTCATTCCTGTGGAGAAAGTCCGGTATTTACTGCTTTTCCTTTCCCAAAGGCCAACTTTCCTCAACACTCTTTCTATATCAGCGAATGGAACCTCTTTAATGGTCGCATTTATTTTCAGGTTATCATAAGCGGAAAGATAGCTGTAAAAATTCGGGCCTTCCAGCATGGTGCCTATTTTACGGCGCTGTACGGCATCTGCATTTTCGCCAAACCATTGAAAGATTCCTGCATCAGGAGTTAACACGCTCAGCAGCATTCCCAATGTGGTGGATTTGCCGCTTCCATTAGGCCCGAGCAGTCCGAAAACACTTCCTTTTTCAATCTGGAAGGACAGGTTGTGCACGGCAACAAGTCGCCCAAACCGCTTTTGCAATCCCGTTACTGATAATACAATTTCGCTCAATACAGGTTTATTAGATTTCGCGGGCAAGATAGGGCGGATTTCTTAAATTGAATAATTTAATGTCGACTTTTTAACTAAATCAGGAATACAACTTTAATTCGCTTATGTACCTATAATCTTTTGTGTTATAAGTAAATAAATTAAATCCTGTTATTATTGCTGTGGAGGCAATTATGCTATCAGGAAGTGAAAGGCTATGGCTTAACAAATAATCTTGTAAAAGGTCAAAGGCTTTTAATGTAATTGCACTGTTAAGGAGAACAATATTATATCCCGCAAGATTTTTAGCTGTTTTAGCAAGGTCAGTTTTATTAGTTGCACCCAGCATCAGTTCCATTTTTGTAATGGCTGATAAAGCGATATTCTCCCTTCCAATGTTTTCCAGAATACTGTGTGTTTGAGCATGCCTCTTGTTTTTGGCATCCCAATAATCAATCATTACATCGGTGTCGCAGAGAACTAGTTCCTTTGCCATCCCTTCTTTCTCAATTCCTTTGCATCTAAATTTCTACCGGAAAATATGGCTTCCATTTCAGAATCATCAATAGATAAATCGGCAGGGATAATAGTAACGCCTTTTTTCGGAATTTCTATTCTTTTCTTCCGGTTTGACGAAAGGATCCGGAAATCGAGATATTTTGCAAAGGCCCTTAAAATCTTTAAGGTTTCAGGCTTCTCGTACTTTATCGTTATTTCAGGCATAAGGTCAACTTTTATTACAAAATTAACCGTTTTCGGTTAATTACCGTTCCATGGCTTATTTGACAAGTTTAAACTGCAAAGGACACAAAGGTATCGCAGAGGATCAAAAAAGCAGCTAATAGGTGCTAACAGTCAAGTTTTTAGGTTTGAACAATTGTTCCTTTGCGCAAGCCGACTCAATAACTCTTCAACTCAATAACTTCTCAATCTCTCCCATAAGCCATTTGCTGTTCACTATATTTTTTGCCGTTCCTACTTTTGTTTTTAACTCCTGCACTTTTTTGCCAAAATCCTTGCCGCGCTGGTAAGGAAGCCGGCTTTTAAGGTAAAATGCTTTTTTAGTGTAGGTTAGCAGGTTATTATAATTGAGATAAGTCTGCTCATTAATGAGCTTGTTCCGGGTAAGATAGATTTTAAACGCTGCCGCCAGCGCCATGAATGTGTCATCTTCCTCGCGCTCGTAATAGATTTTCAGGAGCATGGCTTTCGCATCAAGGTTGTAATAAACATCGGTAAACTCCACATCCCGAAGCAGTTTCACAGCCTTTGCATATTCTTTGGTTTCATAATAGTAGTTGGCCAGGTTATATGCATAAGCATTTTGCCGGTGTTCGGATGTAAGTCTTGATCTAAAGTCATTTATAAACCTAAGCGACCAGTCATATTCACTAAGCCTCAGCGACATGGATACAATGTTTTTATAATCCCTTTGGGTCATGTAATTATCGCTTAATATAAGCCCCGATGCTACCAGGCTTTTGCTAATTTCAAAAAGCGGCCTGTAAAAGGTATTGTTGCCTGCATTTATTTTCCTGATGCAATAGTTGCGCGCATAGTTATACATATCACGCAGCTCGTTTTCCGGGAAAAGACCGTGATGGGATTCAAGCAATGTTTTTAATTCAAAAAAGTGCCCGTCAGTATCCGGGTTTTCCAGCATAAGCAGGATGTGATAATAAATTCCGATATCCGGATATTTTGAAAAGTCGGATAAGCTATTCTTAACATAATCTTTAATGTATCCTATCATCGGTACCCGGTATTCGCTCTGCATAATCTGGTTACGGTTGAGCATCTCACAACAGTCGCGCAGCTTGGCTGAAATATAAAAGAGATCCAGGCTGTCTGTCTTTTTCTGAAGGCTTTCGTCCTGTTTTATTTTTTCTTTGCCGACATAGAATTTATCAAGCTCGGTTTGGAAAAGGAATTCCTTGTAATAATAATCCTGGTCGTGATAAGTTGTTTCAAACAATTGTTCCTCAATAAGATCAGATGTTGAAAGCGCCATTTTTTCAATGCCGTTCTCCAGGGCCTTCCCTAACAGGCTTATGTTTTGCAGGATAGAATCCGAACTGAACTTTTGAAGGGAAAGGAATTGCTCCACAAGCCGTGTGAGATAGTAAACCTGGTCGGTGATTTTGCGGGCGTCATAAGGTTTTCCAGGAAACAGGAGATGGAATATCTGCTCTTTCGTCAATTTTCGCTCTGCGTCATTGTCCAGGATAGCCAGGAACCGCCTTGTGTCCTCATTTTTATTGAAATAAGGAGAACTAACAAATTCCCTGAACCTGCTTTTTTCGGTTTTTGTAAGGCTGTCCAGCCACAAAAAAAGTTTACCTGAATACATTGGTTTTATAATTTGTTCCTGAGAATCGGTCTATTTACGATAAATATAATACACGATAATATACTGTGTTTCAATTTTTTAATCTTTTTAATCTTTCGATTTTATAATTTATCGCCCAAATTTAAGCAAAAATTGTATTTTTTTCAGGCCGTTTATCATCTAATCTTTGTATCATGATAATTAAGCATTTTTCGTAACTTTAAATTTTTTTAGCGATGAACACATTAACTCCTCTCAGCACAAGTACCGGAAACAATCGGGCGTACCGGGCCATTTTTAACCCTGGCTTTATAGTATTCGCTATCGTTATGGCGTTTGGTTTTCTCCATGCGGCAAAAAGCTACGCGGGAAACCCGGTCATTATCCTTAAAGGCGATACGGGGCTGCTGGATACCATGAAAGTCGAGCAGGGTTACCCATATATAGAGCCCGGCGATTCAGCACATTCTGACCTTTACGGTGATATAAGCAAAAATATTGTGGTTACCTCTGCGCTGGCTGGAGGTACTGCGCCTTTCTCAAACCTCGTTCCTGGGACTTATGTTTTTTCTTATAATGTATCGGATCCGGTCGGAAACAAAGCCCCCACCCGGTACCGTGTTGTAAGGGTTACACCTGATAGGACCCCGCCAGACCTGGTCATTGCGAAAAACAAGGTTAGCGGCACAGACACAATTTACTATGAAGTACCTACTGCATCGGTACCTCCGAACCTGAACCCACCGTTGCGATTATACATTGTAAGTTCCATTGACCTTGTGGATGGCAACATCACAGGAAGCGTGGTTGTTGATTCATCCTTTGTAGAGCAGAATGTTGTTGGTATATACCCAGTTACTTATACTTCAACAGACCTTAGCAGCAATAAAGCTGTAAAAACACTTTATGTAGATGTGATTGATACCATTAAACCGGTGTTGACCATAAAAGGCGCGAATCCAGACAGCATAGGAGTTTACACTTCCTTTGTCGATCCTGGTGTAAACATCAGTGTTTCCAATGGTTATCTTACTAAAGGGCAATTGAGCAGGTGGCTGCGTGTGTCAAGCACAGTTGATACTTCGACTCCAGGTACATATATAGTTACTTACAACCTTATAGATACTTTTGGCAATGTTGCAAAAACGGCAGTTAGAACTGTTGTTGTGGTTAATAGGAATAACCCGGTGTTTGATAAAATTCCCCCGGTAATTCACTTGGTTGGCCCGCATAATATCAGCGCTTGTCAGAACAGTACTTATACTGATGCCGGATATACCGTATATGATAATTACAACGATTCCGCCCATATCAGAGTCATAGAACAAGGTTCTTTTTTGACCAATGGGACTTTAACTGGTAATAAAACACTCTATCTTTACTATGCAGCCACGGACCAGGCTGGGAACACTGCTCAATCAGAAGTCAGGACAATATATATATTAGATTCTTCCAGCGCTGCGTGCAAAGCCGGGAATACTTCATCTTCAATAGATACAACTGTTTGCAATGGTTCATGTCCTGTATTTACAGCCCCGGGTGGTCTTTCCTTTATCTGGAGCACCGGAGCTAAGACGAGGTCTATTCAATTATGCCTTACTTCCGATACAGTTATATCGGTAACTATTTCTACTGGGGGCTCATCAACAAATCATGTATATTTTTATAATATCACCGTTACCAAAACCTCCTGCGTATGGCCGGGCGATGCGAATGACGATGGGGTTGCCGATAAAAATGATGTCCTTGCCATTGGCGTGGCTTATGGAGACAGTGGAGTGAAACGTACCAATGCTTCCCAGAGCTGGACGGGCCAACCCTGTGATGATTGGACAACCTCCTTCAAATCAGGGGCTAATTATAAGAATGCCGACTGCAATGGTGACGGCATGGTGGATTCCATGGATATGGCCGCGGTTACTAAAAATTATGGTTACACACATTATAAAACCAACGGCGGCAATGGTTCTCCCACTGATCCTCCTCTTTCCATTGCATTTTCAAAAGACAGTGTAGCGGCAGGTGATACAGTTACGGCTACCATCAGTCTCGGATCATCCAGCATCCCGGTTAAGAATGCTTATGGCCTGGCTTTCAGCATACCATACAACTTCTTTTATGTAAAGCCCGGAAAAGCAACGGTGAACCTTAGCAATTGCTGGCTGGGAACACCGGGCAAAGACCTGATCTATTTTCTGCATGACGACAGCGCAAATAATACTGTTGATTTTGCCGTAACACGCATAGACCACAAAGATGTATCCGGATATGGCGAACTCGGAAAAGTGAGCATCGTGATGCAGGACAACCTCGGCGGCAAAACATGGGTGAACCGCAAGGTGGTTATCTCACCCTCGGACGTGAAACTTATTTCTGCCGATGAAACGCCAATTCCACTCTACGCAACAGGCGATTCAAACATTGTAACAGGTCCATTGTCAGGCATATATAATCAAAGTTTAGCCGGCAGGTTTAAGCTCTATCCAAACCCCGCATCACAAAATATTTTTATTGATGGCGGTGGGCAGGATATTTCAGGAATTCAGATAATTGACGAGCTTGGGAAACAGGTTTATTTGCAAAATGTTTCTCAAAAAGGTATTGTTGAACTGCCCCTATCAGGCTTGAATTCTGGAATATATACCATCATCATCAGCACTAAAAATGGTACCGTTGCGAGGCAGATATTAAAGGATTAAAATTCCCCTCTTCGGTTCATAAATGGAAACCGTCCTTTGGAAACATTGGGCGGTTTTTTGTTTATGAATTCGGTTCCCGCTATTTGCTGAGTTGCGTCTTACGCGCAAGCCAACTCAATAACTCTCCAACTCAATAACTCCCGCCCGTACCGAATCGGAACGTTCGGGCAGGCAATAACTTCTTCTACCCTACCAGCTGCTTCTTCCTCTTTGCCCGGTCGTTTTCGTCAAGCAATATTTTTCTCAGACGGATGCTTTTTGGGGTAACCTCCACGTATTCATCTTCCTGGATATATTCAAGCGCCTCTTCAAGGGAAAATTTGATCGCCGGCGCAATCTTCACGTTGTCATCAGTTCCAGAGGCGCGCATATTGGTGAGCTTCTTGCCTTTGGTCACGTTGATGGCAATGTCATCAGGCCTGTTGTTTTCGCCAATGATCTGGCCTGCATAGATTTCTTCGTTAGGGTCAATAAAAAACCAGCCCCTGTCCTGGAGTTTGTCAATGGCATAAGCCGTAGCTGAGCCTGTTTCCATAGACACCAAAACCCCGTTCAAGCGCCCGGGTATATTCCCCTTCCAGGGTTCGTATGCTTTAAAACGGTGCGCCATGATCGCCTCTCCTGCCGTAGCAGTTAAAACCATGTTCCTCAACCCCGTAAGCCCCCTTGATGGCATGTTGAATTCCAAATGTTGCAGGTCGCCTTTCGGCTCCATGATCAGCATTTCACCTTTGCGCTGGCTCACCAGCTCAATAGCCTTGCCCGCAAAAGTTTCAGGCACGTCAATAATAAGTGTTTCCACGGGCTCGCTTTTTACGCCGTCTATTTCTTTTAAGATGACGCGCGGCTGGCCTACCTGCATCTCATATCCTTCGCGCCGCATGGTTTCTATAAGGATGGATAAGTGCAGCACCCCCCGGCCATATACCATGAATGAATCGGCAGAATCCGTTTCCTTTACCCTCATGGCCAGGTTCTTTTCGGTTTCCCTAAAGAGGCGGTCGCGTATCTGCCGCGATGTTACGTATTTGCCTTCCTTGCCAAAAAACGGAGAATTGTTGATGGTAAAAATCATATTCATAGTCGGCTCATCCACATCTATGGGAACAAGTCCTTCCGGGTTTTCAAAATCCGCAACCGTATCGCCGATCTCGAAATCATCTATGCCGAACACCGCGCATATATCGCCTGCTTTTACTTCCTTTACCTTTATTTTGCCCAGTCCTTCAAAAGAATAGAGCTCTTTGATCTTCGACTTTACGATTGATTTGTCCCGTTTTACAAGACTCACGTTCATCCCTTCCCTGAGTTCGCCGCGGTGCAAACGCCCCACTGCAATCCGCCCGGTATAGGACGAATAATCAATGGACGTGATCATCATCTGTGGTGTGCCCGGAATTACCGGGGCAGCAGGAATATATTTGACAATACCATCCAAAAGCGCGCTGATATCTGTTGTCGGGTTTTTCCAGTCGGCGCTCATCCAGCCGCCTTTGCCCGAACCATAAAAGGTAGGGAAATTAAGCTGGTCTTCAGTGGCTTCCAGGTTGTAGAAAAGTTCAAAAACCTGCTCATGTACTTCATCCGGGCGGCAATTGGGTTTGTCAACTTTATTGATAACTACAATTGGTTTCAAACCCATGTGCAACGCTTTTTGCAACACAAAACGGGTTTGCGGCATGGTGCCTTCAAAAGCATCCACCAGCAACAGCACCCCATCGGCCATATTCAATACCCTTTCCACTTCCCCGCCGAAATCGGCGTGGCCGGGGGTATCAATGATATTGATCTTGGTATCTTTATACCTGATAGCGACATTTTTGGCGAGGATGGTAATGCCCCTTTCGCGCTCCAGGTCGTTGGAGTCTAATATAAGATCCACGGTTTCCTGGTTCTCCCGAAAGAGCTTGGCCTGGTGCAACATCTTGTCAACCAGCGTGGTTTTGCCGTGATCTACGTGCGCTATTATAGCGATGTTCCTGATATTCTGCATGAAAAATTTGGATTAAGGGCGCAAAGGTACGGAAAAAAATGGTGCGGAGAGCGGCCCCTGACCCCTAAAGGGGGACTAATGACAGTTGCCACATCAACGCGTCATTGCGTTCCTTGCGGAATCGTAGCAAGGAATGGATTTAGGTACGACCGAAGCAATCTGTCGGAATTAAGACTCCGCTCTTGATAGATGCTCGCTCTCCGCTCTCGCTCTTCGCTCTCCGCGCTGGGGTTACACTTTTACAAGTTATACCAAACGCGATTTTCATGTTAATATATTTATAATAAATTATTTACAATTTATAAAAGGGTTACACCTGCTTGGGAACATATTCCACTTTTTTCGCCATAATTGTCTGAACTATGATTCATAGGATTTACAGATTTTAGGAGAACTGGCCGTGTTTTCTTACTGATTCCCGACGCCTGACTCCTGACGCCTAATTACACATATATAGCGACCTGCCCTTCTGGCTGGCTGAAGCGCAAAAAAACTTTGTAAATGGTTGAGAGAAAGCGAAATATTTTTTAAAAGATTTGGATGTTTGAAGGGTTCTATAAAGAGACACATCCCTATCCCCCTCTTTTTAGAGGGGAACGTGCCGGAATGAGTCTGACTTTATGCGTTTTATAATGAGAATATTCTACAAAAAACTATTGCCCAACTTTTTCAGAATAATTTAAAGTATGGAGCGTCTAATGACCCACACACCCCTAACCCCTCTTTCTAGAGGGGAACGTGCCGGAATGAGTCCGACTGTATGAGTTTTATAATTGGAATATTCTACGAGTTAAACTCACATTGGCAAACTATCACACTAACAACCAGCTCCTTATATTCCCCTCTAAAAAGAGGGGTTAGGGGTGTGTGGATACGGATAGTGAGGTGAAGGGGACTTTTGAAACTTCTAAAAAACGAGAATTAGTTGTGAACTTTCAAAAAATATCGATATTAGCACTTTGAAATATGAAGATCCCCGAACCATTAGTTTATTATTCCGCAAACACATACCTTGCTTATTGGTTAAATAAAACATTTTATAATAATAAACATTTTGTTTGGTGTTCCCCGGCTTTTGACCCTGGAAAACTTGATACTAAAGATATTCGCTGTAAAATACCCCCTAGTTCTTCTCCATTTAATATATACTGTTCGTTATCTGCAGATCTTAAAAGCTCTGATATGCACAGTTCTAAAATAAAGGAAAATAAATATGGCTTGATAAGAGGGGCAAACTATCATCTTGAAATTGGAACAATTGATGAGGAAGAGTACGCGAGAATAATCCGCATTATTGACAAAGCTACAATTGCGGAATTTCGTCCATTAATATATGTAATACCAAGTCATTTGATAAAAGATCGGTTGAAAGAAGTAGAAGTAGATTTGATTGCCAATCCGTTAAGTATTGAATATCAAATTAACGATTTAACATCTGAAGAATTTGATTTAATAGAGTTCATATGAATGAAGTTAATGAACCAGATCACAAATTAATTATCGCAGCTTACAATAAGTTGCTTTCTTATAGTGCAGATAAGAGGCACTTAGTTACCAAAATAAGTTTTGATGAGAGAGGTGGCATTAATATTAATGCAATGCAGATAAATGATAAAATCAAAAAAATATATGGCTTGGATGTCTTTACCATTAGTGAAAAAGAAAAGCTTATAAAGTATGAAGAGATTTTAGCTGGAATGATTAGCGATTATGCATATAATGAGATTATGTACGGAGATAACTTTGATGATGAAGTCGCATTTATTCAAAAATCACAGCCATATTCTCTTGATAAGATAAAATCATTAAAATTCAATATATCTGGCTCTATCAGGAATTATGCAAAACACACAATCTTTTCTATTATTGATATAGAGAGAATTAATAGATCTATTATATCGGCTTATATTGTTCCAAATGAAGAGGGATATAGTGTTTTTTGCATTAACGCGAAAAAAAAAATAAACGGAGTTGATACTCTCTTTTTCCTCTACGGTGGTACATTTACGGCCGGAAGAAACATGCCGGGCAGAGTAAAAAAGAGTTTTCTTGATATTGATAACGATATTAGTCCGACAACTAGTACTGGTGAACCCTCCAATGACACTATCACCCTTGGTTTGGTATTAGCATTTAATGCAATAAAATTTGAGATGTATTCTGAAAATCCAGTTAAATTCTTTCTTAAAATAATTGATATGTATGGCTTGGATTTAAAATTTGAAGGCACCTCTAAAAAACTCTTTACTTCAGTAACTAAATTTGAACCTATACCAAATACTGATTTCCCTTTTTACATACCAAATCTACCACAACAATATGTATTATGCGGGCCCAAATATTATAAAGACAAGTACATGTATATTCATAATGCATTTGGAATCAACATCTCAGAGTATCTTACAGATCATAAAAATAAAGTGATTTAAGCAGAGATAGGTTTGACCAGTTGAAGGAATTGTCTACTTTAAAGTTCAACAAAAGCCCCCCTTTCCCTTAATGCCCAAACAGGTTCTTTAGCTTGCTTTTTGCCTGGTCTTGTAGTTTTTTCTTTTGGTCGTTGGCCTGGTTCTGCAATTGCTGTTGCTGCTTTTGCTTTTCGTCCTGTATTTTTTTGTTCGCCTCATCAAGGGCTTTTTGTTTTTGCTGGTCTATCTGTTTTTGCGCCTGGTCTTGTACCGCTTTCTTTTGTTTTTCCAGTTCTTCTTTGGCCTTTTGTTTTATGGCATTTGCGGTACCTGCGGCCAGGTCTTTGAGTGAAACCGAAATAAGGGGCTTATCCATTGTGCCCTTTATCAATACGGTCGCTTTCAGGGTTTGCCCGTTCAATGCCTGCATGTTTTTTTGTTTCAGGGCCTGGTCAATAATGGAATTGGCCTGGTTTTGCAGCTGGCCGGCCGGCATTTCAACCTGCATGGTATAGTCCAAGCTCTTGTCTAAGCCGCTGGAACCAATGATACTGAATTTCGTATCCCCGGCAGAAAATTCAACGGGGTCTTTGAGGTAAAACCTTCCCCCGGTAATATAGTAGGAAGGATGGATGTTTTTGACGGTCAGTTTTTTAATATTGGGCATTTTCAATTTATCGGCCAGCGCATCGAGCGGCGGAAAACCGCTGATTTCAGCCTGCGGAATATCAAGCACGCCATTGCTGGCAAGGGTTTTCATGTCCGGCATCATGTCTTTGCCCAGGTTGGTATGAAGGGCGACAACCGCGTTCATGTTCCCCGTAACATATTGTGCCACAGGCGCAAATTTTTGCACGGTTGCAAATTGCTTATAGGCCGCCGGGATGTTAAGATTCTTCACCGTGAAGTTAAAATCCGCAACGGGAAGCGCAGCATTTTTGGTATCATAATATCCCTTCATCGCAAAGGCGGCATCCAGCATATTCAGGCTGATGTTATCCAGGGTGAGGCGCTGGTCTTTTACAGCCAGTGCGCCATTGAAATTTTTGATGTCGTAGTTGCTGTACAACAGTTCGCCGATAGCTGACTTAAAGGTAAAATCTATATTGGCAGGGATGTTTACTGCGGTCATGCTGCTATGTGAGGTGTCTTTTGCAGAAGATGTTGTATTACTGCTCTTTGGCATGAGCTGATTTATATCCAGGTACCGGGAATTGAGCGCCATATTTCCCTGGATGGTTTGTTTTTTCAATACATATCCGAGTACATTATCCAAAGTACCATCGGCTTCCAGGTCGCTTTTGCCAATGGTCATGTTAAGGTTGCTGAGCTTAAAATTCTGCGGCGATAAACTAAGCTGCATCGTACTTATTTTTACAGGCTGGGGTACATCAGGAGAGTTGTAGCCCACATTCTGCGCTGTGATATTGCCGGTAGCATTAAATTTATCATATTGTTTGTTTTGGATGGCGCTCAGGGCGCCGTTCATTTTTATATCGGCGTCCACATTGCCGGACAGGGTAGTGCCGGAGTGCAGTTTGTAAAAGTTTTTCACCTTGTCTAAAGACAGCTTTGCCGTAATACCTGCATTCAGGTAAGGGTCGCTCATCGGGGTTTTTACCTGCAGGTAGGCATCTACGGGCTCACCGTCCATTTCCAGGTGCAGTTTTTTAATATCTGCCGTCATATTGTCCAGCGAACCTCCGGGGCTGGCAACCAACGCATCAATATTTACATTGTTTACCGCGGAGGGCAGGTCGGGATATTTAAACATGCCATTTTTTACGGCAAGTAAAATATTAAAGCCCGGATAAGATTTGTCGTTATACACTCCCTTCACCGTTCCGCCAAAGCTCATTTGCCCGGATGACTGCAGGTTTTTGAAATTGTTTTTATAAATACCCGGCACCAGTGAAAGAATATTTTTAAAATCGGTTTCTTTGGCATTAAATTTCAAATCGGTATTTATATCGTTGCCGGGCATGGAGATATACCCGTCAAACGCCAAATCAAAATCATTCAGCCGGATATTATTGTCTTTAAAAGTGTATTTGCTGTTTTTGAGGTCGATATTAAAAACGGCGTCCATTTTGGTTTTCACTTTGTCAATATAATTAATGCCGCCATAGCCTACCGTCATTGCCCCGGCGGTGGAATGTGTGTTTAAATCAAAATCGTCGGCAGTAAAATCGCCCTTGCCCGTGTGATTGAAGCTGTCCAGCTCTAAATAAAAATTGCGCGATTTGTCGTCGTAGATAATCTTCCCGTCATTGATGGAATATCCCTGCAATGCCATTCTGAAGTTTGATGTCGTATCCTGGCCCTCCTTTTTCAGGGTATCCTTGCTTTTAATGGCGATATCCCAGTTGGATGTTCCGTCAGCCAGCACATTCAAATGAATATAAGGTTTATCGAGGATAATGGATTTGATTTTAATCTTACCGCCTTTGATAACACTCATCAGGTCTAGGGTGGTATTGAACGCGCCGATATCAACGAGCGTATCCCCATCAAAGGGCGCTTTATTTATAATGATTATTTTATTGACGCCGAGCGAAAAATCCGGGAAATGCTTAAAGAGGCTGAGACTGATATCGTTGTCGAAATCAATCCTGGCATTCAGGCTTTTATTGGCTTGTGCTTTAGCATATTGCACGATCCTGTCTTTATATATGATGGGCAAAATAATGGCCGCTGCTACCAGGAGCAAAATCAATGATCCAAGAATAATAAAGAAACGTTTCACAAATTTTTTCATACCTTTCTATTTTTCAATAACCGACATCCCACATATAGCAAAGGTATCATTTTTTGGGACGTATCGCCTGCCCCGAACCTCTTTCCGCAGAATGCTACCTGAATTGTTTTGGCACGGGCCCCAGGGGCATGTTGGCGGGAGGCGTTTTGGCACTGAGAATAATAATATCCCTGACTCCCCTGCCTCCATTGAGATTAAGGTTTGCAACTTTCAGTTCTGTACCATAATGCCAAAGCCGTTTATCGTTCCAGTATATTAATTGCCCGGCTGGAATAACCGTATCAAATGCAAGGGTTTCAGCTCTTTTGCCATTGTCATCCAACGCATACTGGCTGACGCCTGAACCGGCGGTAATATTATTCCGGTTTACAACCAGCATCCCTACGTGCCTGTTGCCATCCTGGTGAAACCCTTCAACGGCTGGTAAACCAGCTCGGCTGGCAAGGCAATCCACTCTTTGAAACTGCACCAGCACTATGGCATCGCTCCACCTGAAATAAGAAGCATAATGAATCAGCAATGCATGAAAATCAGCGCTGTCAATGATTGTATTGCTGATACGGGGATACTCACGCCGCATATCACCATGAACGGGATTGTACTTTATAGACTGCTGCATGGCATATTGCGGCAAATTCCAGCAGCAATAACCTGTTTCTTCAGATTGCCAGTCCGGTTTCCCTGTGCTGAGAAAGCGCGCACTTTCTTCACCGGTAATGCCGCTTAATTCATTTACGGCTGCTATACGGTCATCTATCCCGCTGATGGCTTTTGCTTTTGCATGCTTTATCCTGAACCAGGCAATGGATTTGTAACGATAGCCTTCTGTGATATAGGGATCTACGGGGATGTCGTCATAGAAAGACGACCAGCTTTTTACGTCAATAAATCCGGAAGTATCAAATGCTTCATATAAAAATGCAGACAAATCCAGTTCAACGGGAGGCTGTTGCGGATGAACTGCTGAAGAGGTATTTAATTTCATGGTTATAAAGGGGGCAGCTTTCTGATTGCCAAAGATAGCTTATATATGAGATAAATAAGGAGGGGATTCTATTAAAAACTATCGCCCAACTTTTCAGAATAATTTGAAAGTGAGGAGCGTCTAATGACCCACACACCCCTAACCCCTCTTTCTAGAGGGGAACGTGCCGGGATGAGTTTGAGAGTGTGAGTTTTACCGAGAGAATACTATATCCAAAGCTAACTTTCAAAGTTCACAATAATTTAAAAGTGTGGAGCGTCTAATGACCCACACACCCCTAACCCCTCTTTCTAGAGGGGAACGTGCCGGGATGAGGTTAACTAATTGAGTTTAATTCAGGGAGTGTTCTACAAAGTTGAACTCATACCCGCAAACTATCATGCTAACAACCAGCTCCTTATATTCCCCTCTAATAAGAGGGGTCAGGGGTGTGTGGATGGAAATTGCTCCAAATGCCTAATCTTTATTCAATGTAGATTGTATTACCGCTATCCGTAGCGTCCACACTACGGATGCCAAAGTTTCGAGGCTCTGCCTCGCCCCTTGCAGCTTATCACCTCACCTCCGTCTCAGTTGTAGCCTCAGCAGTCTCGTAGGCTTCCTTGAGGTACCAGTCTTTCAGGTGGTCGTAAAGGGAATGTTTGTCAATGAGGTTTGAGACAAGGCTTGCTGCCAGGGCTGCGGCCATCAGGTAGAAAACGATGCTGTGCCTGTCGGTCATTTCAAGTACCAGGATAGCAGAAGTAAAAGGTGAGCGTGTAATGCCGGTAAGAAATGCAACCATCCCGGCCAGAATCAGCAAATTAGACCCGGAGGCCGACATCTTAAAAAGCTCCGCGCCATAAGCGCCTATGGTTGCCCCGGAAGTAAGCGCAGGTGAAAAAACTCCTCCAGCGGCCCCGGTTGTAAACGCGATGACAGACCCGAAGATGCGCAAACACGGCAGCGCGAAACCGGCATGTTTATCGGCTGTGAACAGCA
>Ga0134126_10005771_pt1 | contig 15491 bp, 17 predicted proteins | sample KB31752_FD_96881 | JGI IMG/M metagenome (GOLD analysis project Ga0134126, IMG submission 96881) | Terrestrial soil microbial communities with excess Nitrogen fertilizer from Kellogg Biological Station, Michigan, USA - KB3-175-2 | ecosystem: Environmental > Terrestrial > Soil > Unclassified ...
AAGTACCCCCGCACCTGCGCCGCGCCGTCATCAAGCGGGACCGGCACTGCTCCTTCCCCGGCTGCTCTCTCCCGCCCGTCCGCTGTCACGTGCATCACGTCATCCCCAGGTCCCAGGGCGGCCCCACGCGCCTGGACAACCTCACGCTGCTCTGCGCGTTCCATCACCTGATCGTGATCCACCGCCGGGGCTGGTCGCTGACCCTGCACGCCGACGGCACCACCACGGCGAAGAGCCCCGACGGGATGAGGACCCTCCACAGCCACGGGCCGCCACCAGGCCAGGAAACCCTGTGGGCTGACCGGTCATCACACGGCCCGCCCGCCACGGCCGCCTGATCCACCGCCGGTCTCAGTTCAGCCAGCACGACGACTTGGGGCCGGGTCGTGGCCCGACCGGGCAACCTGGGCCGCGATAATCCGGCCTGGCTGCACCAGCTAGCTGTGACACCCGGCCGCCTTGACTCGCGTCAAGTGGCCTCGGGCTGGCTCTTTCGCCCGGCTAACGCTCGCCGTTCCTCGGCACCTCGCTCGAAAGAGAGGGAGAGCCGCTTTCACGGCTCTCCCTGCGGATCTGCTCAGACCGTCACTGTTACGGGTCGATTGTCCCGAGGCTGTCGGTCAGCACGTCCGTGCCTGGCGGCTGCTGGACGTGCAGGACGACGTTTGTGTAGGTCAGAGAGGTAAGTATCACCTTCCAGTTGCCGTTGGGGCACACGGCCGACGAACTCGGTGTCGGTGGAGGCGGGATGGTGGGCGAGAAGGTTATCTGCCCGTTGCGCGGGGTGATGTTCTGCGACGGGCCGGTTACGTTCTGCGTGACGACCGGCTGCCCGGGCGCGACGTTGCCCCCGTGATTCTGGCAGACGTATGTCGCCGTGACAGAGCCGGCGGTCAAGAAGGCCGCCGTGGGGCCGTTACCCAGCCCAGCCGCTTTCCCGCTGCATGTCAGACCGCTGGTCACCGACTTGGTGCAGCTTGGGGTCCCGACGAAATGCGGGCTCTGGGCCTGGGCGGCTGTGGCGGTCAGGACGGATGCCAGCAGCAGCGCTGGCGCGATGAGGATGAAGAGGATTCGTCGCAACACGGTTGCGTCCTCCTAACACTACTGGAGTCGATTTCGCTCCCTGACACGTTTTGTTGACCAATTTTCCTTTCCGTGTGTGCAGCTTGCAGGCCGCAAGGGAGCGATTCCTGAGACACCTATGCGCGCTAGGGGGACTACGCTGTCGCGGGCGGTCGAAGCGCCGCGACATGCTGTGCGTGATCTGGCAGTCTAGATATTGCATGCTTCAACATGCGCACGTGTCCGGTCCAGTGAAGTCGAATTCCGAAGTGCGCAACCCCCTCCGGCGCCCGAATTTCCAGCGAGCATTTAGCGCCGCTTCAACTAAGTCTCAAACGGGTACCCTAACATCCCGTTCGGCGACCCGTCGATACCCAATGTCGTAGTCCGATATGCCGCGTCTGAATACGAGAGGGCATTGCATCCTCAAGATTCGCGGTGCTGCTAGCAATCGCGGCTAGGCGGGCTGCGAGTCGGTCCAGGCGCGATCGGTCGAGCGGTCGGCGGCACGGGCGGCGACGGCACTGGCGGCGCGGACGAACGCGGCCACGGGCCTGGACGCGCTCCCTGGCGGCCAGGCGACGGCGATGGTGGTGGGCGGGGCGTCCGGCACGGGGCGGCAGACCAGGCCGGGGACAGGCGGTCGCGGAGGGACCCGGGTACGACGGCCACCATCCGGCCGAGGGCAATGAGCTGCATGAGCTGGCCCTGGTCGCGGACGAGCGGGCCGGTGCCTGGCATGCCGGGCCAGCGGGGCAGAGAGTCTCGCCGTCGAGGTCGTCCAGGGACACGGTGGCTCGGATGGCCAGGGGATGCCGCTCGGCAAGCACGACGACCTGCGGTTCGGTGCGCAACTCTTCGGCGTCGAGGCCGGTCAAGTCGTCGGGCGGGCGCAGCAGCAACCCGGCGGACGGCGGCGCGACGGAGGTAGTGCTGACCTACACCCATCTGGAGCGGCACGGGGAGATGGCCCCGGTCCTCAGGTCGGTGATCGGCCAGGGCGGCACGCTCGACCGGTACGCCGAGGTGGTGGCCCGGCACGCCGCCGCCGGGACCGGCTAGAGCTGGGCCTTGGCCAGCAGCTCCTCCAGCCGGTCGTGACCGTCTCGCACCCCGCGGGACATGTCGGCGTCCAGGATGGCGTCGCGGTCGGCCACGGACGTGAAGCTGGCCACGGTGCGCAGCTCGGTCCGGTCGCCGCGCTGGGTGAAGGTGATGAGGTTCAGGCTCACGTGTCCGGGCGCGCCGTCGAACTCGAAGGTCTGCACCAGCCCGTCGGGCGTCGGGTCGCCGTGGAAGACGCCGCGGAAGCCGTACTCGGTGCCCTCGGAATTCCGGTGAATGTAGCGGTAGGTGCCCCCGTCGCGGGCCTCGTAGCGGTCGACGGTCATCGTCAGCTCGCGCGGGCCCAGCCACTGCACGAGCAGGTCGGGGTCCACGTGGGCGCGGAACACTAGCTCGCGCGGCGCGTCGAACTCCCTGGTTATGGTGATCAGCGAGTTGCCGGGTTCGGCCGTGATCGTGGTCTCAGGCATGGTCGCCTCCCTCGTGGCTGTCGGCTTGCAGCGCCGCGAGCAGGCTGTCCAGCCGCTCGTGGCTCTCGTCCCAGAAGCGCTGATAACGGGCCAGCCAGGTGGTGACCTCGCGGAGTGGCTCGGCCTCCAGGTGGCTGAGACGCGCGGTCGCGCGCTGGGTGCGGGAGATCAGCCCCGCGCTCTCCAGTACCTTGAGGTGCCGGGAGATGGCCGGCTGCGATATGGCGAACGGCTCGGCCAGCTCGGCTACGGTCGCCTCGCCGTCGGCCAGCCGGTTCAGGATGGCCCGCCGGGTCGGATCGGCGAGAGCCGCGAAGACGAGGCTGAGCCGGTCGGTCGCCATGTATCTATAACCAGTCTCTTCTAGAACGAGTAGGTTATAGAATCGCGCGCCGCCGGGCTGGTGTCAAGTCGTCAGGAAGCCCGTCAGCAGCTCGTTGAGCGGCCCGGCGGCGGTCGCAGGCAGGGTGTGGTGGGCCGCGCCGGGCAGGACGGTCACCTGCACTCCCGGCACCAGCCGCCGGGCGGCGGCGCCGATCCGGCCAATGTCGTGGGCGCGGCTGCGCTCGGCCAGCACCACCAGCATCGGCACCTGGGTCGCCCGCAGCGCGGCGGCGCCCGGGCGGCGGGGAAGCACGAGCCGGGCGCCGCGGAACTCGCCGCCGCCGAGGCTGGCCAGGCTGACCAGCAACTCGTCGGCGGGTGGCTCGGCCCACGCCGTCTCCCAGGCCAGAATCCGCCGGGCCCGCGCCTGCGTGGGCCGGACCAGCAGCGGCACGGCGCGCAGCCGGTAGCCGGCCGCCAGGCCGCCGAAGCAGTCGGTCGGGTCCAGCAGCGCCAGTCGCCGCACCCGGTCCGGCGCGTGCAGCGCGTAGCTGAGCGCCAGCCAGGCCCCGTAGGAGTGGCCGCAGAACGCGGCCGACTCCAGGCCGAGCCCGTCCAGCAGTCCGTCCAGCCAGGCCATGAAGTCCTCCGGCCGCCGGATCGGGCGGCCGGAAGGGACGCTCAGCCCGGCGTCGCCGAGTTGGTCGACGGCGTGCACCCGGTGGGCCCGGCCAAGGACGCCGGCGTTGGCGAACCAGGCCGCCGACGTGCCGCCGCCGCCGTGCAGCAGCACCACGGGCGGGGCGTCGGCCGGCCCGCATATTTGCACGTGGGTGGTGCCGAACGGGCCCGGCACGTCCACGGCTCGTGTGTCGTCCGGCCACCGGGCCATCGCCTCGTCATACCGGGCCCGGAAGGCGGCCGCGACCTCCGGCGACCGGAACCGCCCCGCCAGCTCATCCGTCACCTGGACCATCGGATAGCCTCCCAGCAATAGCGAATTCTCTCGCTCAACGATAGTCTCGCTCAGCGAGATATCTATTCTGGGGGTAGGGCGTGGAGCGGTTTGGACGAGAGTGACTACGGGCTGCAGATGTTCCACCGGCTCCGGCGGCTCACGGTGGAGCTTGAGCTGTCGCGGACCGAGTTCGCGCGGCTGCACGGGCTGCACGCCACCGACCTGCGGGCACTGATCGCACTGCTGGACGCGGGCCGGGCCGGGGTGTCGGCCACGCCGGGCTGGCTGGGGGAGCAGCTCGGCCTCAACTCGGCCGGCACCACCACCCTCATTGACCGGCTGGAGCGGCTGGGCCACGTGCGCCGGGTGCGTGACACCCGCGACCGGCGCAAGGTGTTCCTCGAGGTCACCCCCGAAGCGGTCGAGCTGGGCTGGGCCTTCTTCGGCCCGCAGATCGGGGCCATGGTGGCCGGGATGCGCGCCTTCACCGACGCCGAGCTAGCCACCGCGGGCCGCTTCCTCGACGCCATGTCCGACATCGCGGCGCGCCAGCGGGACGGCGAGACTGACCGGCGAGACTGACAGACCGGCTGGCTAGGATCGGGTGTCGTGGACGCGGATGCTCAGGTTGAGGCGCTGTACACGGCGTACCAGGCACGAGACTGGGCCCGCGCAGCGGGCTACCTGCACCCCGACGCGGTCGTCGAGATGCCCGCCACCGGCGAGCGGCTGGCCGGCCGGGACGGCATCATCGACTGGCAGCGGGACTATCCCGAGCCCTGGGGCGTGCTGACCGTGCGGCGGGTGCTGGGCGGCCCGGCCGACGGTGCGGCCGAGATCGAGATCGTCGACCCGGAGGGCCGCCGGTTCGCCATGGCCGCCTTCTGGCGCCAGCGCGACGGCCTCCTGCACGAGGGCGTCGAGTACTGGATCACGGTCGGCGGCGACACCCCGCCGCCTGGGCGCCGGACTGCGTTCCCGGCCGATCAGGGCTAGATGGACCGGGCCACCCGGACCGGGCCGGTCGGCTTCGACCTGGACCTGACGCTGATCAACTCCCGGCCCGCGATCCTGGCCGCCTGGGAGCATGTGGCCAGGGAGACGGGCGTGGCCATCGACCTGGCCGCCGTGGATGCCCGCATGGGCCTCAAGCTGGAGGACGAGGCCGCCTACTGGTTCCCGCCCGCCGAGGTGGGCCGGGCCGCCGACGGCTACCGGCGGCACTACCTGCGGCTGGCCCAGGCCCTGACCACCGCGCTGCCGGGCGCGGCGGCGGCACTGGCCGCCGTCGCCGCGGCCGGGGCCACCCCGGTGATCGTCACCGCCAAGAGCCTGATCTCCGTCGGCCCCAGCCTGACCGCGGCCGGGCTGCCCGCCGCCGAGGTCTACGCCCACGTGCACGGACCCGAGAAGGCCGCCGTGCTGGCCCGCGTCCGGGCCGCGGTCTACGTGGGCGACACTCCCGCGGACATGGCGGCGGCCCGGTCCGCGGGAGCCCATGCGGTCGGGGTGCCGACCGGCTCTTTCGATGTAACAAAGCTGGTCGCGGCCGGCGCCGAGCACGTGCTGGCCTCGCTCGAGGAGTTCCCGTCCTGGTACGCGGCGTTCCGCGCCGGTCCCGGATCCAGCCGCCGGTCACCAGCGGTCTAGCACCGGGCCCAGCTCGGCCAGCCGGCTGATCACCGCGTCGGGCGCTGAGCCGGGGTGGGCGGGCACGTCGCTGTTGGGCACCAGCACCGCGCGCATCCCGGCCTGCTGGGCGCCGTGCACGTCGTCGAACGGGCGGTCCCCGACGAACACGCAGCCGGCCGGGTCACTCACCCCGACGGCGGTCATGGCGGCGCGGAACGCCTCGGGGTGCGGCTTGGTCCAGTCGATCTCGCTGGTGTAGACGGCGCCGTCGATGAGGCCGAGCACGCCGTCCCGGCGGAAGATCTCCTCGTGCCAGGCGCGGGGCCAGAACGTGTTGGACAGCACGCCCACCTTGATCCCGCGCTCGCGCAGGTGGCCGAGCAGCGCGGGCACGTCGGGGTCGGTGAGGGTGTGCGGCTCCCAGGCCCTGGAGTAGCTGGCCAGCAGAGCCTCGCTCGGGGTGACTCCGGCCCGCTCGAACACGTGGCTCAGCGTCGAGCTGCGCTGCTCGCTGGTGGCCAGCTGCCACAGCTCCTGCTCGGCCGCGTGGACGGCGGCCGCCATCTCGGCGGCCCTGGTGGCGGCGTAATGCTCGGCGCACACCGACTGCCACAGCCCGCCCAGGTCGACGGTGTGCCACGGGGTCAGCGTCCCGCCCCAGTCGAAGATCACTGCCCGTACTGCCATGTCAGGCATCATAATCGCGACCCCGGTCGGCGCCCGAACTCATTTTCTAGCCGCGGATCACTGAGTACGTAGCGGCGATCCAGGCCGGGGCCCCTTTGTTCGCGAAAAAGAATCTTCCGGGCCGCCAGATGCAGGGAACGGCTGCACCATGGCAGGCTGGGTCTTTTCTCCAGACAACTCCCGTCCCATGCTGAAAGGTAGTAACTGCAGGATTTAGCCCCGCCGTCGCCAGAAGGACGGCTGGCGTTCGCGTTGCTGGCTGACCATGACCGGGGCCGAACCTATCCAGGCAGGTAGGCAGGGAGGAAGCATGCGACAGCAAGTGCGCAGAAGACTGAGCGGAGTCAGGCTGGCGGCCGCGGCCGCGAGCGTGACGCTGGTCGGGGGGTTGTGCGCGATCGGCGGGAGCGCGGCCGGGCAGGCGTCGGTGACGCACCCCGCGTATAAGGCAGCGCATAAGGCGCAGCGGGCGGCGGCGTCGGCCGTCAGCTCCTGCCACCTGGGTCACGGCGTCAAGCACGTGGTCCAGATCACCTTCGACAACATCCACTTCTTCCGGGACAACCCGAACGTCCCTTCCGATCTGGAGATGATGCCGAACCTGCTGCACTTCTTCGAGAACCACGGTGTGCTGGCGTCCAACAGCCACACGCCGCTGATCGCCCACACGGCCGATGACCTGCTGACCACGGCCACCGGCCTGTACGGGGACCGGCAGGGCGTGGGCATCGCCAACGGCTACCAGACCTACAACCCGAGCGGCACGACCGACTCGGCGACCGCGTTCACCTACTGGACCGACGCGATCGACGACACGGCGCGCACGCCGACCGCGGGTCACGACGCCAACCCGAACCTGGTCTACGCCAAGACCCCGCCGGCCACGACCTCCCCGGCGCCCAAGCCGGACAAGGTCGCCCCGGCGCCGTGGGTGCCCTACACCCGCGCGGGCTGCAACGTCGGCGAGGTCGCCACGGTCAACCAGGAGCTGGAGAACCCCAACCCGGACCTGGGCGAGGTGTTCGGTCAGAACTCGGCGGAGGAGAAGCAGCTCCTGGCCGACCCGGACTCGTTCAAGGACCCGGAGACGGCCGACTACGTGGGTCTGGGCGTGCACTGCGCCAAGGGCAACGCGTTCTGCGCCGACGCCAAGGCGGTCAAGTTCGGGGAGACGACGGCCACGCACACCGCGGTCGCCGACAAGCTGCCCGACGAGCCTGGCGGCTATTCCGGCTACCAGGCGCTGTACGGCAGCCGGTACATCACGCCGGCGATCAGCGGTGGCCAGGACAACCTCACCCACCACGGCTACGAGGTCACCAACGCCGCGGGCAACCTGGTGGACGAGAACGGCAACCAGATCAACGGCGCGTTCCTGACCAACCACGCGGGCTTCCCCGGCTACGGCCCCATCAACGCGTCGCAGTCGCTGGCCTACGCCGCCGACATGCTTGAGGGCGGCGTGCCCGTGGTCAACATGTACATGGCTGACCTGCATGGCAACGAGGGCATCCCGGCCCTGTCGGCGGACTGCAGCAGCGCGCCCGACGCGCTGGGCAGCGGCAACGCCTGCTACGTGGCCCAGGCCCAGTACTACAACGCGGCCTTCGGGACGTTCTTCAAGCGGCTGGCCGCGGACGGGATCACGGCCAAGAACACGCTGTTCGTGGTCAGCTCGGACGAGGGTGACCACGAGGCCGGGGCCAACGTGGGCCGCGCGGTCACGCCGACCCCGGCCAACTGCAACGGCGCCACGGTCAGCGGTAACACGGTGACCCCGGCCACCGAGTGCACCTACCCGGCGGGCTCGTTCGGCGAGCTGGCCGTCAACGGCACCGGGCTGCTGTCGTCGGAGACGGGCAACACGACCACCTTCGGCATGGAAAACGACACCGCGCCCGAGTTCTACCTGACCGGTAACCCGGGGCCGGACACCAGCACGGTCCGCAACTTCGAGCACGACGTGGCCAAGCTCACGGTGGCCGACCCGTACTCGGGAACGGGCCAGTTCAAGCTGGCGAACTACCTGGCCAACCCGGTCGAGGAGAGCATCCTGCACTTCACGGACGCCGACCCGGCCCGGACCCCGACCCTGGCCGCGTTCGCCCGGCCGGACTACTTCATCCAGTCCGGCTCGGTGTCGGGCTCGAACTGCTTCGGCGCGGACGTCTGCCAGGACACCGGGTTCGCCTGGGACCACGGCGACTACGCGGCGGAGATCAACACCAACTACGTCGGCCTCGCGGGTCCGGGTGTGAAGCGCCTCGGCGTGGACGGCCCGGCGGCCAACAAGGGCACGACCTCGTCGGGCCCGAACAGCGGCCAGATCGAGGTGATCGACGACCACTTCAAGGGCCCGTGGGCCGATGAGACCGACATCCGGCCGACGGTCCTGTACCTGGCCGGGCTGCGCGACGACTACGAGCACGACGGCCGGGTGATCACTCAGGTCCTGAGCCACCCGAACCGCGCGCTCCGTGGTTCCGGCGTGACGGCCCTGGGCGAGTGCTACAAGCAGCTCAACTCCAGCGTCGGTGAGTTCGGCGCGGAGACGCTGATCGCGTCGACCAAGGCCATCGAAAGCTCGGCCACGGGCGACAAGACGTTCCTGTCGGTCGACAGCAAGCTGCGCGGGCTTGAGGTCGCCAGGGACCGCCTGGCCGAGCTGGTCAAGGGCGAGCTGGACGCGGCGGCGTTCGGGAACCGCCACATCCGGGACGTCGCGGTCCAGATCAGGGCCTGCACTGGCCTGATCGTGGCAGCGACCAGGCTGGCGGCTTCCAGCTAGGCCAATACCGCGTGCCGCCCGCCCGGAGCAAAGGAGCTCCGGGCGGGCGGCCATGTTTTTGCGAAGCCTGCGGCCGGCCGCCCGGAGCAAAGGAGCTCCGGGCGGGCGGCCATGTTTTTGCGAAGCCTGCGGCCGGCCGCCCGGAGCAAGGAAGCTCCGGGCGGGCGTTCGCGTTTCTGGGCGGCCGGTACCGGGCAGGCCGCAACCTGCCAGCCGGCCGCGCACGCGGGCCGCCGGGCTGGAACACTAGGCAGATCGTCAGGGTGGCGTCAGCGAAGCGGCTGGCGCAGGATTATCGGGGTTATGGGAGGATGCGCGCGATGGCCGAGCCGGACGGCACAGTCGAGGTGCAGGGCACGGTCGCCGTGCGCGGTGCGGTGGCCAAGCAGGACCCGGACGCGATCGTCGCCGAGATCGAGCGGACCAGGGAGAACCTCGCCCAGACGATTGACGAGCTGGCCGACCGGGTCAGCCCGGCCAACAACGTGCGGCGGCTGAAGGACCGGCTGGCCGAGGAGGCCTCCCGGCCCGAGGTACAGCTCGCGGCGGCCGCCGTCGGGCTGGCCGTGCTGGGCATCACGATCTACCGCATCTGGGGCCGCCGCCGGCAGTAGCCGCGGTTGGCCTGGTCGGCTTACAGGCTGGTCGGCCTACAGGAAGGTCTGGCCCTCGCCGCGGTAGGTCGGCACCGTCTCCACCACCGCGTCGCCCTCCACCAGGTGGAGCTCACCGAAGCGCTCGCACAGCTCGCCCGCCTTGGCGTGCCGCATCCACACCCGGTCGCCGATCCGCAGCCCGTCCGCGGCCGGGCCCAGCAGCGGGGTCTGCACCTCGCCCGCGCCCTCGTCGCGGTCCAGCCTGAGCCCGGCCGGCAGGTAGGGCGCCGGCAGCCGGCTCGCGCTGGCCGGGCCGGAGGCCAGGTAGCCGCCGCCCAGCGCGGTCACCACGCCGGGGCCCGGCCGCCGCACCACCGGCAGCGCGAACAGCGCCGCGGGCCGGCCGGAGAAGGCCCGGTAGCTGTCGAACAGCCGGGGCTGGTACAGCCCGGACCCGGCCCCGAGCTCGGTCACCGCGGGCTCGGCCGCGGTGCGCTCCAGCGACCCGGTGCCGCCGCCGTTGACGAACTCCAGCGGCGCCACCTCGCCGACCGCGGCCACGATGGCCGCCCGCCGCCCGGCCAGCTCGGCCGCGGACATCCGCTGCACCATCCGCACCGCGCGGGCGTAAAGCGGCCGCCCCGGCGGGTTGTCGCCCACGCCGGCGATCTGCGCCTCGTAGGCCAGCATCCCGGCCAGCCGCAGGCCCGGCCGGGCCGTGATCGCGGCGGCCAGCTCGGCCGCCTGGGCCGGGGTGCGGATGGGGGAGCGGCGGGCGCCGGCCCGGAATCGGCCGCCCAGGGTCACGAAGCCGGCGTCGATGTCGATGCTGACCCGGACCGGCTGCGGGTTGTCCACCCCGGCCGCGACCTTCTCGATCAGGTCCAGGTGGTCGGCGCAGTCCACCATCACGGTGATCGCGGCCGCCGCGGCCGGGTCGCCGGCCAGCCGGGCCAGCGCCGCGCGGTCGGCGGTGGGGTAGGCCACGACGATGTCGTCGCTGGTCCCGACCGCGAACAGCCACAGTGCCTCGGGCAGGGTGTAGGCCAGCACGCCGCGGAAGCCGGGCATCCGCAGCACCCGCTCGATGAGCGTGCGGCTGCGCACCGACTTGCTGGCCAGCCGGATCGGCTTGCCCGCCGCGCGGCCGGTCATGGCGGCCGCGTTGGCCCGCAGCGCGGCCAGGTCCACGATCGCGAACGGCGCCTCCAGGTGCGCCGTCGCGGCCTCGTACCGCTCCAGGTCGGTGCTGATGGTGTCCCTCGCTAGTCTGCGGCGTCGGCGGTCAGCGCCGTGTACTCCTCGGCCGAAAGCAGGCCGGGGGGCAGCTCGCCGTCGCCGACGGTCACGGTGACCTTGAACAGCCAGCCTGCCCCGTAAGGGTCGGAGTTGACCAGCCCCGGGTCATCCTCGAGCTCGGGATTCACCTCGGCGACCTCGCCGTCGACCGGGGAGTACAGGTCGCTCACCGACTTGGTGGACTCCACCTCGCCGCACGGCTCGCCCGCGGTGACCCTGGTGCCTGGGCTGGGGGCCGACACGTAGACCACGTCGCCCAGGGCGCGCTGGGCATGGTCGGTGATGCCCACCGACGCGGTTGAGCCGCTGAGGGCCACCCACTCGTGCTCGGGCGTGTAGTGCAGCTCCTCGGGAACGCTCGGAACGCTCATCTGCACCTCTCTAGATTCCTACTGAGTGCGCCGGTAGAACGGCAGGGGCACTAGTGTGGCAGGCTCCGCGTTGCCCCGGATGTCCACGGCCAGCCGGCCCGCCGCGTGGTCCGCCGCGGCCGCCGCGACCTCGGGCGTGACGTAGGCCATCGCGATCGGCCGGCCCAGCGTCGGCGACGGAGACCCGCTGGTCACCGCGCCGGCCGGCTGCCCGTCCCAGAGCACGGGGTAGCCGTGCCTGGCCACCCGCCGCGACTGCACGGCCAGGCCGACCAGCGTCCGCTCGGGCGCGGCCTGCGCCCTGGCCGCCAGCGCTTCGCGGCCGACGAAGTCGCCCGGCTTGTCGAGCTTCACCACCCGGCCCAGCCCGGCGTCGTACGGGGTCAGGTCGGGGCCCAGCTCGTTGCCGTACAGCGGCATCCCGGCCTCCAGCCGCAGCGTGTCCCGCGCGGCCAGGCCGGCCGGAGCCAGCCCCTCGTCGGCGCCCGCGTCCGACAGTGCCGTCCAGATGCCCTCCGCGTCGCCGGGCCGGGCGAAGATCTCAAACCCGTCCTCGCCCGTGTAGCCGGTCCGGGCCAGCAGCACGTCGGCCCCGGCCACGGTGGCCGGGTAGCTGGCGTAGTACTTCACCTCGTCCAGCCGTGCGTCGGTCAGCGGCCCGAGGATGCGGGCCGCCCTCGGTCCCTGGATGGCGATCAGCGCGTAGTCGGCCGTCTGGTCGGTCACCGCCGCGTCGCGGCGGGCGGCGCGCTCGGTCAGCAGCCCGGCCACCGGGCCGGCGTTGGCCGCGTTGGCCACGACCATGAACTCCTCGTCGGCCAGCCGGTAGACGATCAGGTCGTCCAGCACGCCGCCGTCCGCGGCGCAGATCATCGTGTACCTGGCCCGGCCCGGCTTCAGGCCGGACAGGTTGCCGACCAGCGCGTAGTCCAGTGCCTCGGCCGCGCCTGGCCCGGCGACCCTGAGCTCGCCCATGTGCGACAGGTCGAACAGGCCCGCGGCCGTGCGGACCGCGTTGTGCTCGGCCGTCTCGCTGCCGTAGCGCAGCGGCATCAGCCAGCCCGCGAAGTCGGTGAGCGTCGCGCCCAGCCGCTCGTGGACGTGGGTCAGCGGCGTGCGCCGGGCGGCACTGGTGTTGGCGGCACTGGTGTTGGCTGCACTGCTCGCGGCATCTGTCATGAAATCTCCAGTCCGGCGCGGCTGACTTGCGGGCAACCGGGCATGAAACATCTACCAGCGTTCCCGTGCCTAACGGGCGCTGGCCAGCCTACCTGGGCCCGGTCTGGCCCCCTGAGGCCCGGCCACCCGGTCACAGGGGCTGCGTCCTGGCGCTCGATGTGATAGGCGGGACACATGAACGTGCTGACCGAGGAAGAGATAGCCGCCCAGCTCGGCGGGGTGCCCGCCTGGCAGCGCCAGGGGGACAGCATCGTCATGACCGTCACCAGGTCCGACTTCAGGGACGCGCTGCTCTACGTGGGCGCGGTGGCCTTCCTGGCCGAGGCGGCCAACCATCACCCGGACGTCGCGATCTCCTGGAACAAGGTGACGCTAACCCTGTCCACGCACTCGGCGGGCGGGCTGACCGGGGCCGACTTCGCGCTGGCCGGGCAGATCAGCCGCCTGGCCTGAGGTCTGCCGGTGGCTGGGTCTGCCGGGGGCTGGGTCTGCCGGGGGCTGGGTCTGCCGGAGCCGGGTCTGTTTGAGGCTGGGCGAGCCGCCTTCGCCTGCGGACGGCGCCACGCCCCCGGGTGGCGCCGCCCACAGGACGAAGATCCCCCTCCGCTCGTCGCGTCCCTCGTACGACAGGCACGGCGGTCCGGTGCAGGCCGGAGCGTCGCGCGGCCGGGCGATCCCGTCAGGGACAAACCGTCCCCCGGACGAAGGTCCCCCTCCGCGACGCGCGGATTTTCCCCGTTTCCACCCGCCGCCGTTGACCCTCGCCCGGCCTGACCCGGGCCCGCTAGCAGCGTGTGGGTCTCTAGTTATACACGTTGTGCAGTCACGATTACAGGTCGTTACAACATTGAGGTCAGGAGGCTAGAGCGAAGGGCGTGAGAATGGCGCGAGAAGGGCTCCGGTGGGGTGCCGGGGCGGGTTCTGGCGGGCTAAGACGAGCGCCAACCGTGGGGCTAGCCGAGGTCGCAGGGCAGGCGCTTGATGCCGTTGATGAAGCTCGACAGCAGCCGGTCCGGCTCGCCCGCCGCGCGCACCCGCGGGACCCGGGTCAGCAGCTCGCGCCAGATCGCGGTGATCTCCCGGCGGGCCAGGTGCGCGCCCAGGCAGAAATGCGGCCCGGCGCCGCCGAAGCCCACGTGCGGGTTGGGGGAGCGGGTGATGTCGAAACGGTCCGGATCGGCGAACACCGTCTCGTCGCGGTTGGCCGCCCAGTAGAACAGCACCGCCTTCTCGCCCTCGCGGAACTCGTGGCCGTTCAGCGTGCAATCGGCGGTCACCGAGCGGCGCATCCAGATCACCGGCGACACGTACCGGACGATCTCCTCCACCGCGCCGCCCAGGCGGCCCTCCAGGTCGGCCAGCAGCAGCTCGCGCTGGTCCGGGTGCTCGGTGAGCAGGTTGAGTGCGTGCGAGATCGCGGTCCGCGTCGTCTCGTTCCCCGCCACCACCAGCAGGACGAAGAACGAGGCCAGCTCGGCCGGGGTCAGCTGCTCCCCGTCGATGTTGGCCGTGGCCAGTGCCGTGGTCAGGTCGTCGGCCGGATGCTCCTGCCGCTCCGCGGCCAGCGCCGTGACCAGGTTGGCCAGGTCCTGGCCCGCGGTCAGGATCTGCCCGATGGCCTCGTCCATGTTCTGGCTGACGAACTCCGGGTCCGAGCCCGACAAGATGATGTTCGTGTTGCGCAGCACCATCGCGTAGTGCTCGTCGCCGATCCCCATCATCTGGCAGATGATCTTGAGTGGCAGCCGGGCCGAGACGTGCTCCACGAAGTCGCACGGCCCCGTCGCGATCAGGTCATCCACGATCGCGGCCGCCGTTACCTGCACGTCCTCCTCGAACCTCTTGATCATCTTCGGGGTGAACGCGCGGGACACGATCCGGCGCAGCCGGGCGTGCCTTGGGTCGTCCATGTTGATCATCGAGCCGAAGTACTCGTTGAACTCCACCGGCAGGTCCACGATGCTGGTCGACCCGCGCGCCGAGGAGAACAGCTCCGGGTGACGGCTCGCCTCGGTGATGTCCGCGTGGCTGACCAGCGCGTAGTAGCCGTCCTTCGAGTCGGTGAACGGCGTGTCGGGGTCGGTGAAGAACGCCGGCCGGCCCAGCGCCCGCAGCTGGGCGAAGGCCTCGCTGCGCTGCGTCAGTGAGCGGGCCCAGAACTCGTCCGTGGAAAGGTCGATGCCCTCAGGCGGGCGGACGTGGCCGTCGATCGTCACGAAGTGCCCCTCTGGCTAGAACGGCGTTCGGTTCGTCCATCGTGACAGACCGACCGCCGTGCCCGGAAGGCCGCCACCGGTCCCGGATCCAGGCCGAGACCATCCCCAGGTCGACCGGCTGCGTTGTGTCCACGCGCAGCGTCGGGCCCAGATCCAGCGGCCGGGCCGTGTCCCGCCAGTGCTCCCACTCCTGGTCGCTCGGCAGCTCACCGTGGATCGGATGGCGGGGCAGGCGGGTCTCGAACCGCCGCCGGGCGGTCTCCAGCGGCACCTCGCACCAGATCTCCAGAGTCGGCGGCTGGCCCGCGCGGCGCAGGCCCCGCACCGCGAAGTCGCGGTAGTCGGCGGGCCAGGTCGACTCCAGGACCGCGCCGGCCGGGGCGTCGGCTAGCAGCGCCCACATCGTGTCGCTGGCCGCCGCGCCGATGGCCGCGTTCCAGCGCCGCTGCGGCCACCCCGCCCGCTCGGTGCCCAGCACGTCGGCGTGGGCCTCCTTGATGACGTCCTTGCTGAGCAGCGGCAGGCCCAGGTCACGGGCCAGGGCGCGGGCCAGCGTCGTCTTGCCCGCGGCGGGCAGCCCGTTGACCAGGACCGCCAGGGGGTCAGCCATGCCGCCCGAACCTACCCGGCGGAGCGCGGCCTTTGCCCATGATCCTGACCGTTTTTCCGCAAAATCCTGCGGTAAACCGGTCGTGATCATGACCGACCGGGTTCATCGTGGTGGGCGTTAGGAGGGGCGGGCCGTGAGGCGGTCCTCCGTCCGGTCAGGGTCGCGAGCCGGGCGGCCGGTCCGGCGTGGCGGGTCGGTCAGGATCGCGATCGCCACCGGGCAGGACAACCC
>Ga0134126_10005772_pt1 | contig 15489 bp, 19 predicted proteins | sample KB31752_FD_96881 | JGI IMG/M metagenome (GOLD analysis project Ga0134126, IMG submission 96881) | Terrestrial soil microbial communities with excess Nitrogen fertilizer from Kellogg Biological Station, Michigan, USA - KB3-175-2 | ecosystem: Environmental > Terrestrial > Soil > Unclassified ...
ACGTTTTGGTGCACATTGGGGGTGATTTGAGGGTTTCCGCCCTGCCTCGGCTTCAGGAATACTCGAAAAGATCACAGATCTTTCGAGTGGAGGCGAGGGTCGGAATCGAACCGACGCATAAGGCTTTTGCAGAGCCCTGCCTTACCACTTGGCTACCCCGCCGTGTCAGGTTCGGAAAAGTAAATCACTTTCGCTGGGGCGCAAGGTTATTCGATTTTCGCGGAAGGGTTTTCAATTTCCCGATTGCTCGCTGGGCGGCTCATTCAACTGACGCGGAGCATCACCTGGCTGCCTTCGATGCGGACGGGGTAGGTGGCAAGGTTGATGCAGGCGGGCGCCCCCTGGGCTTGGCCGGTCGTGAAATCGAAGCGGCCGTTGTGCTTCGCGCATTCGATGATGTGGTCCATTACGAAGCCGTTGGCGAGGTGCACTTTCTCATGCGTGCAAAGGCCGTCGGTTGCGTAATATTTGTCGTCGGCCGAGCGGTAGAGGGCGAAGGTGCGTCCGCCGTGGTCGAAACGAATGACGTCTTCTTTTTCGATGTCGCCGATTTGACAGGCGGCCACCCAGGTTTCATTCGGTTGGTTGTTCATGAAAGACGTTCGGTTTATAACGGTTCGGCGGGGCGAGCGTGAGCGTAGCCGGGATCGCCCGGGCCAGCTTTCGCGCTGGCTGGCAATTCGCGCCGCACGAAATAGGCCGGGTCTTTTTTCTGCCGAAAGAGCGCCGGGATGATTTCGCGATAGGTTTCGATGATGCCGTGGTAGGGGCGGGGCATGTCGGCTTTTAGTTCCGCGTGGAGCGCGGGAAGGTTGTAATTGGGCACCATGGGGAACATGTGATGTTCCACGTGATAATTCATGTTCCAGTAAAGGAAGCGAAACACGGGATTCATGTAGACGGTGCGGGAATTGAGCCGGTGGTCCAGGACGTTTTCGGCGAGGCCGGCGTGTTGGGTGAGGCCGAAGACCACCATGAGCCACGCGCCATAAAAGGAGGGCAGGCCGATGAACATCAAGGGCAGGATGCTGTGGATGGCAACGCACCAGGCAATGACGCCGGCATAGATCAAGGCCCAGATCCGCGCGATAAGAAAAATGCGCGGCCATTCCGATTGCGGCACGTAGAGCTTTTCTTCCGGCGTCAAAACTCCATAGCAATGGCGCGCGACGCGTTTCAATTCCTTCGGCCCGCTTTTCAAAATAAAAAACGCCATCGCGATTCCGACGAGGTCCGGCGGGCGGGGCACGGCGATTTCGGGATCGCGGCCGATGATGATAGTGTCGGTGTGATGACGCGTGTGGCTCCAGCGCCAAGAAGTGGATTCGCGAATGACCATGAAGGAGGCAATTTCGTAGACGGCATCGTTCATCCAGGTGCTGCGGAAAGCCGTGCGGTGTCCGCATTCGTGCCAGCGCGAATCGGAGGCGGTCCCGTAGAGGACTCCGTAGGCGAGGAAAAAGGGCACGCACCACCACGTTCCCCAGAAATGATAGGCGAGGTAACCGGTCAATCCCAACAAGCTAAACCAAAGCAATGTGTCGCGGATGGCGGGGCCATTGCGGCGTTGCATCAATTCCTTGAGGCGCTTTCGGGGAATCGGGCTGGAATACCAATCGGCGGAGGCGAGACCTTTTTCCTCGGCGAGTTTCGCGTTTTTCCCGAGCAGGCTGTAATCAAATTCAATGGCTTGTGCGGACATAACTAGTCTGTATGAAAAACTTCTTCCATCCCGGCCCACCATTCGCCGGCGGCGCGGTCATCGAGCGGCAGTTGGCAAGGCTTGCAGACGTCCCACCACTTTTGCGTCGTCGGATCGGCTGCCATGATGGCCATTTCCGCGGCGAAATCGCTGCCGGTATATTCAAAATAGCTGAAAAGATAGTAGTTTCCATCCGGAAGCTGGCGCAGGTAGATGGAATAGTTGCGAATGTTGCAGCGTTGGATCATCCGCAATACATCCGGCCACACCGCGGCGTGAAGTTTTTTGTATTCGTCGAGCTTTTCGGCCCGGACACCGATGACATTGCCATAACGTTTCATGAGCCACCTCCAGTTGTGAGCAAATTGCCGAGATAATTACCATACGTGAGCGCCAGGACCGACGCCACGAGGACGAACACCGCGATGGCAAGGGCGCCATGCGTGAGTCGGCGGCATCGAACCCACTCGCGCAGCGCGACGCCCATGAGAGTGCTGAATAATACCAGCAGGATCATGTGAATCGCCCAGCTCGTGAAAGCGAACTTGTCGCCCATGCGCACGTGGCCGAGATTGTAAAAGAAAAATTGGCCGTACCAAAAAATGCCGGTGATCAGCGCCATGATGAAATTCACGGGCAAAGTTCCTTTTTCGGTACCGGCGGGCAGTTCCACGAGTTCGCCGAGTGTTTTGTGTTTTAGATGCAGATAGAGACAGTAAATCGATGTGGTCAGAAACGCGCCGGTGTTGGCAAAGATATAAGTGACGTTGCCGACGTACACGCCCGCGCCGTGCTTCGCCGCGATAGCCTCAATCGGTTTCCCGGCATCCAGTGCGATACCGTACACGGCCGAGAGCACGCCGGCGAGCAGCGAAAGCGCCAGGCCCTTGCTCAACGAGAATTCCCCTTTGCTGTTTTGCGAGGTGAGATCGTTTTCCTTCATGCGCCCAGCCCAGCCAGTGCAGGCAATGCCCAGGGTTCCGATCACAATGCCGGCGATGATCCAGCCGGCTCCAGGTTTGCTCAATGTTTCGCCCAACGTCTTATGAACCAGCGGCGGAATGAGCGTGCCGAGAACAGCCGAAAGGCCGACCGCGATCGCGTAGGTGAGCGAAAATCCAATATAACGAATGGCGATGCCGAACGCCGTGCCGCCGATGCCGTAGGCCATTCCCAAGAAGAACGATTTGTACATCGCGCTTGCCGGGGCTTCGTGCAGGACGGTGAGCAGGTCGGGAATCGTCAGATAGGCGCCGACGATTGGCAAAATAAACCAGCAGACTGATGCCTGTGTGATCCAATACGTTTGCCACGACCAGCCTTTGACTTTCTTTTGCGGCGTGTAGCAGGCGGCCGCAAAGACCGCTCCGACCGCGTGGAAGCCGACGCCGAGAAGGGGATTGCTGGTGACTGTGGTCATCGAAATGGTTGGTGACGATTGTGCTTATTTTGTCATTGGCGCGGCAAACGGCGCAAAGGGTTTGATGATTCATTTTGCGACATCTCATTTGCGCCAAATACCCAGTAAAAACCGCTTGAATGATGTCCTTTCGATTTATAGAATGGATTATAATGCGACATTTTCACGATCAGGCGCACGCACTTCCGCTCGACGATCGGTTTTTTCGCGAGCCGCTTTATTTGACCCACGCAGGGTGGGAATATGTGCGACCGCATCAAACGTATCCGCGGCCAGGCCATCCTTCGTATTATCAATTCAAGTGGAGCGAGGGGCGGGTGCTGGGGGAATTTTGTCTTTGGTTCATCACGCGCGGTTGCGGGGAAATCGACACGGCGCAAGGGCGGCAAAAAATCCACGCGGGGCAGGCGTGCTTGTATCGGCCGGGTGAATGGCATCGGCACCGGCCAATGCCGGCGGTGGGCTGGTTTAATATGTGGGTGAATTTTAATGGTGAGCTTCCTCATCGATGGTTGCGGGATGATGCGTTTGCGCTGCAAGGAAATCTCGCGAGAATTCAAAACGGGCGGCTTTTTGAAAGCCAGTTCCGGCATCTCGTGGAATCCATTCACGCTTCGGGCACGCGCAATTCGATGACGTTTTCCTGGCAGGCGATTGGGTTGCTGGCGCATTTTTTGCGAGACACCGGGGCGGTCGAAACGCAGAAGGCGGCAACGTTTGATGATCCGATGGTGAACACGGCCATGGATTACATTTGGAGTCAGAGCCATAACCAAATCGGCGTGAACGATGTGGCTCGCCATGCGGGCGCCAATCGGCGGACGCTGGAGCGCCGGTTCAAGGCGGCGACGGGCACGACGTTGCTCAACGAAATCCAGCGGTGTCGGACGTCGCGCGCGGCGTTGCTGCTGCGGGAGACGGAAGCGCCGTTGAAATACGTGATCGGGCGCGCGGGTTTTGCCGGTTACCAGCAGCAGCGGCAGACGTTTCGCAAGCTCTTTGGCGTTTCGCCGAAGGGCTATCGTTCGAAACAGTCGGGCGCGTAAACATGTTCGCGCCGATCAGGAGATCGGCGCTCCGATTGTCTTGGCCTGAATTATGGGAAAGAGCAGGTGGGCGCTACGGGGCGAAACCGAGTTCGCGGCGGCGAGGCCACAAATCTTTGGGTTTGAAAATGCCGGCGGGAGTAATGATGCCGGTGATCAATTCCGCAGGGGTGACGTCGAAGCCGGGGTTGCGTGCGCCGCTAGTGGGGTTCGCGACACGCACATAAACGCTCTTGCCTGGTTTCGGGTTTCGGGTTTCGAGTTTCGGGTTCCGGGGCACGCCCCAGGCGCCGAGGACTTCGTGTTCGTGACGTTCCTCGATCGGGATGTCGAAGCCGGATTTTAGGGTCCAATCGATGGTGGAAAGGGGGATGGCGACGTAGAAGGGGATTTTATGGCGCGCGGCCAGGACGGCTTTGGTGTAGGTGCCGATTTTGTTGGCGACCTCTCCGGTGCGGCCGAGGGTGCGGTCGCTGCCGACGATGACGAGGTCGATTTCGCCGCGCTGCATCAAATGGCCGGCGGCGTTATCGGCGATGATTTGGTGGGAAATTTTTTGCTGTGCGAGTTCCCAGGCGGTGAGAGTGGCGCCTTGGGAGCGCGGGCGGGTTTCGTCGCAGAAGACGTGAAATTTTTTGCCTTGGGCCTGCGCGGCATACATGGGCGCAGTCGCGCTGCCGACATCGACGAAGGCGAGCCAGCCGGCGTTGCAATGGGTGAGGACTTTCATGCCGTTGCGGATCAACTTCGCGCCGTGTTCGCCGATTTCGGCACAGTGGCGGGCGTCTTGGTTGGCGAATTCCTCGGCGGCGGCAAGGGCCAATGCTTGTTGTTCTTCGACGCTTTCGCCGCTGGCCATGATTTGGCGGACGCCGAGCATGGCGTTGACGGGATCGACGGCAGTGGGGCGGGCGTCTTTTAGGGTTTGGAAAACGGTTTCGACGTGCGTGGCGAATTTCTTTGGATCGCTGCTGCGAAAGGCGCGGGCGCCTTGGGCGAGGCCGTAGGCGGCGGTGGCGCCGATGGCTCCGGCGCCGCGGACGACCATGTCTTTTATGGCGAGGGCAGTTTCCCGAAAATCGCGGGTGGGGACGATTTTGAATTCGTGCGGCAGCAGGCGTTGCTCGATGAGCAGGACGGCGTTGCGGTCGGCATCAAAGGCCACCGTGCGATAGTGCTGAGTTTTGCCGCGAATGGTTACGTTCATGAGTTTGAAACCGAGCGCTTAATGTACGATAAACGGCTCGTTCCCCTTTTTTTCAATTTTATAACCCGAATTACCCGGAATTACCCGGAATTAGTCCAAATCAACCAGGGTTTCAGGAGATTTTGACGTTCATTTTGCGGATTTTGTCCTCGATGGTGCGGAAGAGCGGGTGTTTGCGCAGGGTCCGCAAGTCCGGGTCCTTGGCGAGCCATTTGAAATCGCGGTAGCCGAGGGCGAGGGCCTTGTCCAGGGCGGTGGCGGCGCTGTCGACTTCGCCGGTGAGCGAATAGCTGCAGGCGAGGTTGTAAAAGACGAGGGGATTGCGGGGTTCGAGACGGGACAATTGCTCGTCGACTTTGAGGCCCTGTTCGTATTTGCCTCGCTGGGTATAATGATCGCCCAGGAGCTGGAGGGCCTCGATGTAGTGAGGATCGCGCCGCACGATCCCTTCCATGAATTGGATTTTGACGTCCAGGTCTTTGGTTTCCTGGCGTTTCGTTTTCTTTCTGGCGCTGCTCTTTTCCGGCATACGACGATTGGATTGTTTCCAAGGTGATTTCCCAAGTCAAGAGTCTGGGAGCGGGTTTGGATGAATTTAGTTTGGCTAACGGAGCGGAAAAAAATTGCGCGGGGAAAAGAGATTTTGGATAATAGCGGGCCTTCGCGCTGGGCTTCTTTTTTAACCACGGATGGACACGGATAAACACGGATTGGGGAAGGGAACTTACACGAATTTCACGAATCGACACGAATTCTTTAACAGGAGAAACGGAGACGAATTGGCGCTAAGTTCTAAGCGCGGACAGGCGTGGATATGGAAACAAAAAGCACTTTGGTTCGTTAATAGTCCTTGAAAGAGATTTGTGGGGCTGGTTTCATCGGCTTATTCGCATGAATTTTCAAGGACGGAAAATTCGGTTCAATATTCGAACCTATGGTCGAATAAGCCAACATCAGGGATTGCCGAGAACCATGAAATGTCTCGCACTCCTTTCGATTCTATTTGTCGCCGGATGTGCACACGCGCAGAGAGCATCCGAAGTTCACAGCCCGTACGAACGATATTTACCACAGAGTCCGCCGTCAGAGACAAACCGTGTCGAGTTTGCCGCAGGATATTCGATTGTGAGTCCGGTCGGATGGACAGTTCGCACAATTCCCATTGAGGATTGGTTCAAAAAGGAAGTCGCAGACCAGATTGAGATCAAGGGAGATGTAGATGATGAGTATCCGCCTCGCATCCAGATTCAGCATTTGGGCCCCGACGAGTACGCAGTTTTTAAAGGAATGTTGCATGCGCCAAATCTCTCGGAAGGTTGGAAACGGGATGGATGGACTCACGCGGAATTTCAGGGTCAACCGGCGCTGGAGAAGTTTTGGCCGGGCTACGGGCGGCGACAGGCACAAGGAGATTGGTTGCACAAACACTATGAGCCATGGCTGTCGCATGAATTATTTTGCGAGCGAGAAGGAAATGGATTCATTTTGAGTTTCGATATGCGCAACGCCGACCGGGACAAGCCGTATTACACGCACCCCGTGCCGATCATTGAGCAGTATTTTGAGACCTTTCGTTTCAAGAAGCCGGGCAAGTGATGCTTAATAAATCGCGGCAGCGCGAACTCAAAGTCGTAGAGCACCTGAAGGCGTAAAATCTTACTTTACGATGTAGGGCACAGTGTTAAACCAGTCATTAGTCGATTGGTTTTAGAAGCAGGTATGGCAACCGTTTCGGCCTTTGAAGCGCAAACCAAACTTGGCGAGCTTCTCGACCGGGTGTTGGAAGGCGAGGAATTCGTCATCACCAGGCATGAGAAACCTGTGGCGCGGCTGATTGCGGAAGGCTGTCGAAATCTCGCGGACATCAGGCGCGCGGCGGAAGGTTTGGAAGCGCTTCAGAAAGAAATTGCGGATTCAAGCAAAGGCAGGAAGGTCGTTTCCTGGAAGGAGTTTAATTCGGCAGTCGGAAAAGGACGCAAGTGAGCGTTGACACCACCAAGATGAAGCTGGCGACCGCCTCGCCGGAGGAGGGTTTGGATTTTGCCTGCCATTTAATTGCCACGGCACTCAGCGTCGAGGCTGACGCTCACCCGGAGCGAGCGAGTCGCATTCTCGGCACCTTCAGTCAGTATGTGGTATTTCGGTATGTTGGAGAGCTTGAGTTGGCTGCAGAGTATCTGTGCGACCTCGGCAGAGAGATTTCGCCAGTCGTGTCCTTTCAGTGGCAGCAGTTCTGGCATCAGTTGCAATGGGTGGCTCGGACGTTGGGATTGCCGGCCCAACAGTATGAGGAGGAGAGACGTTGAGCGCGGTTAATTGCCTTGACCAGTTTGCTTCTCAGGGTATGTATGAACGGCGAGGCTTGGCATGAATGAAAAATCCAGACCGGCCCGAGGCGGTTTCACCTTGATCGAATTGCTGGTGGTCATTGCCATCATCGGCATCTTGGCGGCGCTGTTGCTGCCGGTATTGCGGCGGGCCAAGGAGCGTGCTGAAAAAACTCCCTGCCTTTCCAATCTCCGCCAGTGCATGGTGGCGTTGCAGAGTTATGCCTCGGATAATAATGATTTCTATCCGCTGGCTCCCGATCCCAATGTCGATGTCATCGGCGATCCTGAATCGGCCGAGGCCGGCACCGACCTTTGGGACGTGCCGAATGGGATCGCGCACCGGCTCATGAATGAGCTGGGCCAGAACCGGTTGGTGATGTATTGCCCCAGCACCACCACGTCAAAAGATGTCCGGAACCAGGCGACGATTGATTACTGCTGGAACTTTGATTCCGACCCGCCGCACACCTCGGATGGCCGGTATAAATCCACGGGATATTATTGGATGATCGCGCGCAATGACGGCCTTCACCCCGATCGTCCGTCGATGAATCCGAATCCGAACCGCCCGCGGATGCTGGTTTCCAAGACGACCACCATCGTCACGAATCTGAATGTTAGCGCCACCGAAATGATCGCCGATATCACTGTTTCCGACAGTTCGGATCGCACCTCGAATTTTCTCAATGTTCGCACCGTCACGCCCAAAGACATTTTGCCCTACGGCTATGCTTCGGCCCATCTCGAAAAGGGCCGTCCCACCGGTGGAAACATCGCTTTTCACGACGGCCATGCGGAATTGCGGCGGTTTGCGGACATGGATTGGATTACTTACGACTGGCAAAACCGATATGAGTGGTTTTGAATTTGTAGGGGAGCTTCTTTTCAACCACAGATGCACGCGGATCCCGTCATGGCGGGATGGATACGGGACTTTACACGAATTTCACGAATTAACGCGAATTTGGCTTCCCAAGCCCGCCACACATGGATGCTCAAGAAGCCTGCTGGCGAGACACCGACAGCGCGTCATGCCCATGCTTGCCACTATATGGATGCCGAAGAAGTGTTGTTCGCTGCGCGAATGTGGTGCGCCAATTAACGCGAATTTTGAGAGGAGATAATGGAGCAATTTCAGATTGGAAATTTGAAATTTCAAAATGGCCAAGGGCGAATGTTCAATCACGGACACGGATTTCGTCATGGCGGGATGGACTTGCGCGAATTTCGCGAGTGAGAGCGAATTCATCGATCGACACGAGGAGGGATCATCTTTTTCAGTCCTTTTGCTTGAATGAGGCTGTGGCGCGTTTGAAGAATTGGTAAATTCCGTCGTCGCTCATTTTCCGCGCGCTCGAAAGTTCGCCTTCCTTGGTGACGTAGAGGACCTGATTTTTGGGGGAGATAATCGCCACGGCGGGGATTCCTTTTTCCAAGGGCACGCCGTAGGTCTTGGCCAGGTCCTTGTTTTTGTCAAAATGGCCGACATCGATTTTGACGATTTTGAAATCGCGCGCCAGCATGGGGGCGCTGGCGCCTTGCTTCATGGCGATGTCCAAGGCGCGGCAGTCGGGACACCAGTTGGCGCCGAAGACCAGGATGACGGGTTTGTTCGTATTGCCAGCCAAGGCTTGTTGGATGTCTTGTTTTGCGTTGGCGGTTTCGTTGTACGGGAGGTCGGGACGGTCCGCCGCAGTGGCGGCGGCGAGGGTCAGGAAAAACAGGAGGGGCAGAATTTTGGTTTTCATACGCGGATGAACTCGGGCGATAGTGAGGGACATGGTGGAATTTTAACGCGAGAACCGGGGAATGGGGAGAGTTTTTTAATGGCTGGCGAGATTTGCGGAACGGAAGTAACTGACCTGGTTCAATCAACATGCCGATCAGGAGATTGGCGCTCCCTATCCACTTCTTCGCACGGGCGAGACGCCCGTGCCACTATGCGCCGCAAAAAATTCTTTGACTCGCGGCGGGCGGCGTTCAACTCTCCATTTTCAACATGAAATGTTTTGTTACCGGCGCTTCGGGTTTTATTGGCGCGAACCTGGTGCATGAACTGGTCGCGCGGGGGCATCGCGTGAAGGCCTTGCTGCGGCCGCAAAGTGACGTGCGCGGGCTGGCGGGCGTGGAGTTTGAGCGCGTGGAGGGTGATGTGGGCGATCGCGACAAGTTGAAGCAGGCGATGGCGGGATGCGATTGGTGTTTTCACGTAGCGGCGAGTTATCATTTGTGGCTGCGGGATTATCGGCCGATGTATGCGGCGAATGTGGATGGGACGCGCAATGTGCTGGAGGCGGCGGGCAAGGCGGGTTGTTCGCGGATTGTTTATACGAGCACGGTGGGTTGCATCGGGCTGCCGGTGGAATCGCGCGGGCAGACAATTGCGCCCACGGATGAGCGGGCGGTGGTGACGGAAGAGAAGCTGAAGGGGAACCATTACAAAATTTCAAAGTGGCGCGCGGAAAAAATCGCGATGCAATTGGCAAAGGAAGGCTTGCCGGTGGTGATCGTGAACCCGAGCGCGCCGGTGGGGCCGCGCGATGTGAAGCCGACGCCGACGGGGCAGGTGATCGTGGATTTTTTGAATCGCAAGATGCCGGCTTACCTGGACACGGGTTTGAATTGGGTGCACGTGCGCGACGTGGCGGCGGGGCACATTTTGGCGGCGGAAAAGGGCAGCCTGGGCGAGCGCTATATTTTGGGCAACGCGGAGGGGAACTGGACGATGAAGGAGGCATTCGCGGTGCTGGAGGAAATCACGGGCGTGCCGGGGCCGAAATTTCAGATTCCGTATGGCGTGGCGTGGATGGCGGCGGCGGTGGACGAAGCGAAGTCAAGCATCACGGGCAAGCCGCCGCGCGCGCCGCTGGCGGGAGTGCGGATGGCGTTGCACAAAATGTTTTTCAATCCGGCCAAGGCGATTCGGGAATTGGGCCTGCCACAGACGCCGCCGAGACAGGCATTGGCGGACGCGGTGGAGTGGTTTCGCGGGAATGGATATGTGAAGTGATAGGATTTTTAACCACGGATGGACACGGCTTCACACGGATAAAAAGCAAAGACTTTGACGCGAATTTCACGAATTAGCGCGAATTGACAGATGGATAACCGAAGGCCGAATTCCGAACACCGAAACAAATCCGAATGACGAATGGAGTCATTGGGGTTGATCGTGCCAGACTTCTTTTTCGCGGGCGGGAAAGCCGCCGGCGGTGGTGGCTTCGAGGCGATTCACACTGCCGTCGGCCAGGACGTAAATTCGACTCCAGAGGCCTGCGTGGATTTCGACCGGGTCTTTTTCGCGCGCGAGGATCGTGTGGTCAGGGGATTTCAGATTCGACAAGTTGCCTCGGTAAATCAGTTCAAAGTTGGTCGTTCCAATATCACTAAAATGTGGCAGTCGGAACGTGTTGGTGGCGAGCCAGGCCGCCGTGGGCGTGAGGTCGGGCGGAAGTTGGCCGCCATTGTCCTTGGCAATGATCCGCAGGGCGAGGCCCAGCTGCTTTCCGAAATTCAGGCGTTCGCTGAAGGACGGCGATTGTTGCGGCGTGAAATGGTAGGGCTGTTTTTCCGGGATTCCCGCGACGTCGTGAAAGCGCTGGTGCGGACGCCTTGAAGTTTCGGGCTGTGGCTTGTGTCGCATGACAAGGCCGGCCACAACGATGAGAATAAAGATCGTGGCGGTCAGACCAATTTTTGCTTTAGTCATACGGAGCGTTGGACATTTTTCCGAGGCAATGGTCACGCGATTTCGCAATCGCCGAAGCATGCGCGTAAGACAACGCATTTTACATGTGGTAGGTTCGCCGTGCGGCTAGTTCAAGGAAAGGAATTTCAAATGCAAAAGCGCAAACTTGGAAAAAGCGGCCTGGAGGTTTCGGCTCTGGGCCTGGGTTGCATGAGCATGAGCTCCGGCTACGGTCCGCCGGCGGATAAGCGGGAGATGATTTCGTTGATCCGGTCGGCGGTGGAGCAGGGCGTGACGTTGTTTGATACGGCCGAGGTTTACGGGCCGTTCACGAATGAGGAGTTGGTGGGCGAGGCGCTGGCCCCGGTCCGCGAGCGGGTGGTGATCGCGACGAAGTTTGGCTTTAATTGCGATAGCGGCCAGCGGAACGGTTTGAACAGCCGGCCGGCGCATATCAAACAGGTCGTCGAGGCGTCGTTGAAGCGGCTCAGGACGGACGTGATTGATTTGCTGTACCAGCATCGCGTGGATCCCGAGGTGCCGATTGAAGACGTGGCCGGGACGGTCAAGGAGTTGATTCAAGAAGGCAAGGTGCGGCATTTCGGCTTGTCCGAAGCGGGTGTGGAAACCGTCCGCCGCGCGCATGCGGTCCAACCGGTGACGGCGCTTCAGAACGAATATTCGCTGTGGTGGCGGGAGCCGGAGAAGGAAGTGTTGCCGGCGTTGGAAGAGTTGGGGATCGGCTTGGTTCCGTTCAGTCCGTTGGGCCGGGGTTTTCTAGCGGGCGCCATCAACGAGAAAACGAAATTCGACAGCAACGATTTTCGGAATGGCCTGCCTCGTTTCAGCGAAGAAAATCGAAAGGCGAACCAGGCGCTGGTGGAGGTGATTGGAAAGTTCGCGGAGCAGAAGAAGGCGACGCCCGCACAGATCGCGCTGGCGTGGTTGCTGGCGCAAAAGCCGTTCATTGTGCCGATTCCGGGCACGACCAAGCCGCATCGACTGCGCGAAAATATCGCGGCGACGTCCATTCAGCTCACGGTGGAGGATTTGCGCCAGTTGGAGGGCGCGGCTGCGAAGGTTGCGGTTCATGGGGAACGATATCCGGAACATTTGCAAAAGCTGGTTGGGCGCTGAACTGATCGAAAGGATTGAATATGGAAATCAAAAGAGTTGGTTCGACGGCTTCGGGGAAGGGGGCAGCGGATTGGTTCACGGGCGCGGTGCGCATAGTTCCGTTGGTTCAAGCGCCGGCGCCGGCGCGGGTGATGGCGGCGAGCGTGACGTTTGAGCCGGGCGCGCGCACGGCCTGGCACACGCATCCGCTGGGGCAGACGTTGATTGTGACGGCGGGCTGCGGTTGGGCGCAGCGCGAGGGCGGGCCGGTGGAGGAAATTCGGCCGGGCGATGTGGTTTGGTTTGCGCCGGGGGAAAAGCATTGGCACGGCGCGTCGCCGACGACGGCGATGACGCATATTGCGATTCAGGAAGCGCTTGACGGCAAGGCGGTGGAGTGGAGGGAGAAGGTGAGTGAGCAGCAGTATCGGAAAGGGTGAAACGCGGAGATATTTTTCTGCGAAGACGGTTGAACGAATCGACGGCGAGACGCATGCCGCTCCGCAAAGCAAGCCCGGGATTTCATACCTTCAACATGCTTTGCTGACCCTATTGGACGACGCTGTTTTCCACGGCAATGTGATGCAAGAGCGAGGAAGAAAAGATTCAATACCTATGGGCGAATTTATCAAACCAGGCCTTCGCATATTGATGGCTGACGACTCTGAAGAGGACCGTTTCTTTGTCCAGCGCGCGCTCGACTCCAGCGGATTCGGGACATTCTTTTTCGGCGTGAAGGATGGCCAGGAAGCAATCGATTATCTGAGAGCCATCGGACCGTTTGCGGACCGAAAAGCCCATCCTTTTCCCAACGTGCTTCTGCTCGACCTTAAAATGCCCCGCCTGGGTGGATTTGATGTTCTAAAATGGCTCGGAGCGCATCCGGAATGCAAAGTCATTCCCACGATTATATTCAGCTCCTCCGCAATGGAATCTGACGTCCATCAATCCTACGTTTTGGGCGCCAATGCTTTCATCGTGAAACCAACGTCGCCCGGGGAGCTTAGGGAACTCATCCAACTCACCTATAATTTCTGGTCGCGCTGCGAAACGCCACCGCCGCCTCCGAACGGGCGCTGTGCATGATTATCAATTGTTCGGAGTTCGCCCCGGAAATGAATTACCCGTTGGGGTATCCAGCCTGTCCTCCAGATGTCGTCGCAGGGCGCCGCAAACGACCACAACGGCGCGCACGGAGTGACGCGCCCTACCAGCAAATGTATTTTATCACACGCTCTTAACGATGCGTTTGCGGACTCGCGGAAAGAATTCCGCGCTTCGTCATACGCGCTCGAAATCGATGAAGCCTTTGGGGATTTCGACAGAGATGAGTTTCACGCGGACGTGGTCGCCGACGTTCATGCCTTGCGCGCCGCGAACGACACGACCTTCGGCGGGTGTTTTGAGAAGGCGAACGTAGGCGCCTTTGGAGGATGCGCCGGTGACGATGCCATCGAAGATCTCGCCGATGCGGGAATTCAACATGCACGCGGCGGCGACTTTGCGCATGAAACGTTCCACTTTGCGCGCGGCATTTTCGCGCTCGGTGCAATGAGCGGCGATTTCGGCCAGTTCGGTTGCGGAGTAGGGACAAGGGCGATTGCTGGAGGTGGCTTTGAGCAGTCGTTGCGTGACGAGATCGGCGAAGCGGCGGTTGGGAGCGGTGGAATGGGTGTAATCGTGGACGGCGAGCCCGAAGTGGCCTTCGTGTTCCGTGCCGGGGGCTTCGACGATGTATTCGCCGGGGCCGAGCAGTTTGACGATGGAGAGCGAAAGGTCGGGAAAATGGACGGGATCGGCCTGCTGGCGTTGGGCGAGAAAATCGGAGAGAGCGCGCGGGTCGGGCGCGTCCGGGAGTTTGACGCCAAATTTTGCGGCGACGAGCTGGATGCCGTCCCAGCGCTTGGGTGTTTTCACGACGCGACGAAGGGCGGGGGCGCGTTTTTCGCGGAGATATTCCGCCATGGCAACGTTGGCGGCGACCATGAAGCTTTCGATGATGTCTTCGGCGGCGGTGTGGCGGCGCAATTCCAGTCCCTTGACATCGCCGTTTTGCATCACGGGCGTGGCTTCGATGGAGCCGAACGCGAGCGCGCCGTGTTGCCGGCGAAGCGCGCGAAGGCGCCGGGAAATTTGCAGTTGCAGTCTGAGTTGGGCTTCCATTCCCGGCACGGCGGCGATGGCGGGCGGCATGGGGCCGTGTCCTTCAAGCCAGGCGCCGGTGGAATTGTAGGCGAGCTTGGCGCGATTGCGGAGCAGGGCGGGGTAGACATCGTGGCCGTCCGCTGCGCCGGAACCGAGCAAGCGCAATTCGATCACGATGCCGAGGCGTTCCTGGGCGTCGCGCAGGGAAGTGAGATCGGTGGAGAGTTCCTCCGGAAGCATCGGGTACGTGGCGACGCCGGTGTAAACGGAGGTGGTTTCGCTGGTGGCGTGTTGATCGGTGGCGGAGCCTTTGGGCACGGAGGTGTCGACATCCGCGATGCCGACGAGCAGGCGCGTGGCGCCGTCGGGGAGTTGTTCGGCGTATTCAACCTGGTCCAAATCGCGGGAGTTGTCGTTGTCGATGGACGACCAAAGGAGTGAGCGCAGGTCGCGAATGGCGTGGCCATTTTTGGGCGCGGTTTTCTGGAGCGCCTGGATTTCGCGGACAATGTTCGTGGGAAAATCCGGATGGAAGCCGGATTCAAGCATGGCTTGATGGGCGCGGGCTTTCAGATCGCAGAGGGGGGGCGGCATGCGACAGTGTGGCGGGAAGGGACGAAAAATTCCAAGTTCCAAACTCCGCATAAAAGCTCCAAGCACCAACCGTCCAAGCTCCAGAGAAGCTCACAAGCTCCAAAACGAGCGCGCGTTTTTGAGGTTCCCCCGATTTAGTGGACACGTCGTCCAAGCAGTTGGAAAGTGACGATGATGAGCAATAGTACAAAAAGATACACACGGGAATTCAAACAGGAGGCCGTTCGCCTTTTGGTGACGA
>Ga0134126_10005773_pt1 | contig 15488 bp, 11 predicted proteins | sample KB31752_FD_96881 | JGI IMG/M metagenome (GOLD analysis project Ga0134126, IMG submission 96881) | Terrestrial soil microbial communities with excess Nitrogen fertilizer from Kellogg Biological Station, Michigan, USA - KB3-175-2 | ecosystem: Environmental > Terrestrial > Soil > Unclassified ...
GACCGGGCCAGCGTCACGATGGACCGGCACTTCCTCAAGTCGTACGTCGACCTGCTGATCAAAACCTGCCATCGGCGCGGGGCCCACGCCATGGGCGGCATGGCGGCGCAGATTCCCATTCGCGACGATCCAAAAGCCAATGAAGCGGCGATGGCACGCGTGCGCGCCGATAAGCTGCGCGAGGCGAACGCCGGACACGACGGCACCTGGATTGCGCATCCAGGGCTCGCGACGATCGCCTGCGATGCGTTCGATGCCGTGATGAAAGGCCCGAACCAACTGGACCGCCTCCGAAGCGAGGTGAGGATTTCACCGGAGGACCTGCTGCGGGTTCCTCAGGGAGAAATCACCGAGGGCGGCATCCGCAACTGCATCCGCGTGGGCGTGCAATACATCGAGGCGTGGCTGCGCGGCTCGGGTTGCGTGCCCCTCTATAACCTCATGGAGGACGCCGCCACCGCGGAAATCTGCCGTGCGCAGCTCTGGCAATGGCTACATCACGGCGCGCGTACCAGCGACGGCCGGCAAGTGACGTCACAGCGGTTCGACCTGCTGCTGACGGAAGAGATCGATCGCATCCACGATGAGGTTGGTCCGGGGAGGCTGCTCAACGGGGTATTCCCGACCGCGGTCCGCCTCTTCGAGCAAATGACCAAACAGGACGAGTTCGACGAGTTCCTGACCCTTCCGGCCTACGACCTGCTCGACTGACAGGCTACGGAGACCCATATCATGACAGCGACCCGACTTCTTCCGACTGCCGATGAGCTGCGACGCGTCTGGCGCGAGAGCCCGCGCTGGCGCGGCATCGAGCGTGGCTATCGTCCGGAGGATGTGTTGCGCCTGCGCGGCACGATTCCGGTGGAGTACTCGATCGCGCGGCTCACGGCGGAGAAGCTCTGGCGCTATCTCAATGAGAAGCCCTTCGTCAACGCCCTCGGCGCCATGACGGGCAACCAGGCGATGCAGCAGGTCAAAGCCGGACTCGACGCAATCTATCTCTCCGGCTGGCAGGTGGCCGCGGATGCCAACCTTTCGGGGCAGATGTACCCGGACCAGTCGCTCTACCCGGCGGACTCGGTGCCCGCAGTGATCCGGCGGATCAACTCGGCGTTGCGCCGCGCGGATGAGATTCATCATGCTGAAGGCAACAGCGGCATAGACTGGCTGAAGCCGATCGTCGCGGATGCCGAGGCCGGGTTCGGCGGCGTGCTCAACGCCTTTGAGCTGATGAAGCAGATGATCGACGCCGGGGCGGCCGGCGTGCATTTCGAGGATCAGCTCTCCTCGGCCAAGAAGTGTGGCCACATGGGTGGCAAGGTGCTGGTCCCGACCCAGGAAGCGATCAACAAGCTGGTCGCTGCGCGTCTCGCCGCGGATGTCTGCAACGTACCCACGATCATCGTGGCACGCACGGACGCTGAGGGCGCGAACCTCCTGACGGCCGACGTCGATGAGCGCGACCGTCCCTTCATCGATGCTGGCAAGAAGCGGACCCCTGAAGGATTCTTCTACGTCAAGGCGGGTCTCGAGCAGGCGATTGCCCGCGCCTGCGCCTACGCGCCCTTTGCGGACCTCGTGTGGTGCGAGACGGCCAAACCCGACCTCGAGGAGGCACGGCACTTCGCGGAAGGGGTGCATGCGCGCTTCCCCGGGAAGCTGCTCGCCTACAACTGCTCGCCATCGTTCAACTGGCGGCGCAAGCTCGATGACGAGACCATCGCGAAATTCCAGAAGGAGCTCGGCGCGATGGGCTATCGCTTTCAGTTCATTACCCTTGCGGGCTTCCACGCGCTCAACTTCTCCATGTTCGAGCTCGCCCGCGGGTACAAGGCACACCAGATGTCCGCCTATGTTGCACTGCAGCAGGCGGAGTTCGCCGCCGAGCAGCACGGCTACACGGCGACCAAGCATCAGCGGGAAGTCGGGGCGGGGTACTTCGATGAGGTGACCCAGGCGGTCTCGGGCGGCACCTCATCGCTCACTGCGCTGACGGGCAGCACAGAGGTACAGCAGTTCGAGCGCGCGTCATAGCGCATTGCGCGTCAGCCCAAGCGCGCGTCACCCACATCCGAACGCGCCCGCCCGTCTGGGCGGGCTTCTCTGCCGCGCTGAGCGCAGAATCCGCGGGGTCTTTATACTGCCAGGATGGCGGTCCACAGGCTCTTTCCCACGTTGGTGTACTCGGCGCGCCTGACGGGCGCGGCGGGCGGCAAGCTCAACGCGCGTCTTCTGCGCGAGTGCCTGCAGCTCCGGCATGATGACGCCGCAGGGCGGCGCTGGTCCGCGACGCGTTATCCCCGCGGCTACACCTCCTACAGCTCGGCGCATCGGATGCACCGCATGTCGCCCACATTCGAGGCGCTGGAGCGCGCAATCGACCGGCACGTCGCGAAGTTCGTCCGCTCGCTGGAGCTCGATCTGGCAGGGCGCCAGCTGGCAATGACGGATTGTTGGGTCAACGTCATGCCGCGCGGCGCTGCGCACGGGCTGCACCTGCATCCGCTTGCCACGATCAGCGGCACTTACTACGTCCGGACACCCCGGGGTTGTCCCGGGCTGAAGCTGGAAGACCCGCGGCTCGAGCGAATGATGGCCGCGCCCCCGCGACTGCCCAAGGCGGAGCAGGAGAACAGGCCCTGGGTCGTGATGCCGGCGCAGGCAGGCAGGGTGTTGCTTTTCGAGAGCTGGCTGCGCCACGAAGTAGCCGCCAACACGGTCGCCCGCGAGCGGATCAGCGTCAGCTTCAATTACAACTGGTTCTAGGGGCGCCGCGCTGGTAGCGATACCAGAACGGTCCGCTCCGTACATTGGTTCCACGCTCCCGTCAAGTCTCCCTCGGTCAACCGATCCGTTAAGGGGCCGTTGGGTCAAGCAACTGTAGTCTGCGCATGAGGCACCACAGCCTCAGGTTCAGCGGCGGTTCAGCGCCAGCGATTCAGTCTGAATCCCAACGGAGAGTCCCAATGAGCAATAGATTTCTTCGCGGTCTCATTCCGGCGCTCATGCTCGCGGCGCTGCCGGCTGTAGCGCCGGCCGGCGTCTTCGTCGGCGTCTCAGTGAATATAGCGCCGCCGCCGCTTCCCGTGTATGAGCAGCCACCGTGCCCGGAGGAGGGCTACATCTGGACACCGGGCTATTGGGCCTGGAACGACGGCGCCTATTACTGGGTACCCGGAACGTGGGTGCTGCCACCTGAGGTAGGCCTACTCTGGACCCCTGGTTATTGGGGCTGGGATGACGGCGATTACTACTGGCACGCCGGCTATTGGGGGCCCCACGTCGGATTCTACGGCGGTGTGCCCTACGGCTACGGATACGACGGCGAAGGTTACGAGGGCGGCTACTGGCAGGGAAGACGGTTCTTCTATAACCGCGCCGTGGTGCATGTCGGACCTACGATCGTGAACAACGTGTACTACCGCCAAGTGGTGTATCACACGACATATGAGCATGTGAGCTACAGCGGCGGACCGGGTGGAGTCAGAGCTCGGCCCAGCCGGGAACAGATCGAGGCTGAGCACGACCACCACCGCGCCTTCACGTCGCTGCAGGAGCGGCAGCAGAGGATGGCGTTCGCCGACCGCTCACTGCGAGCCGATTACAACCACGGGCGGCCGCCTGTCGCGGCCACCGCAAGGCCCGCGGTATTCCACGGGAGCGGCGCCTTCGCTGCCCGTGCCGCCGGCGGACCTGTGCACCTCACACCGGCGCGCCATGCCGGGCCCGCACATAGGGCTGCGCCCGAGCACAATGCGCCAATGCGGTCTGACCGCCCCGCCTGGGCCGGCGGCCAGAGCCACAACGGACGCGCTGTAGAGCGCGAGGCGCCGATGCGCTCGCAGCCGCAAGGCGATCGGCCGCAGGAGCCGCACTTCCAGTCGCGGCCGCAACAGCCGCCGCATGCCGAATCGCGGCCAGAGTCGCGTCCGAGCTTCGCGCCGCGGCCGGAATCGCGTCCTAACTTCGAGCCGAGGCCGCAATCGCGTCCTAACTTCGAGCCGAGGCCGCAATCGCGTCCTAACTTCGAGCCGAGGCCGCAATCGCATCCCATGGAGCGGCCGTCGGCGCCGCCTCAGCCCCAGCCTCGGCAGGGCTTTGCTCCCCATGAGCGTGCCCCGGAGCCGCAGCAGATGCGCGCTCCGGCCCCGCGTGGTCCGGCTGAGCGCCCCCCGCCGCAGCACGAGCGGGCTGGCGGCGAGCGGCCGCACAAGCCGCCGGAGAGTCGCAACCGGTAGCAGGCTGCCGGACCGCCGCTCCCCCGCGCAAGGCCATCCGCGGGTAGACGGATTAGTGGCGCGGCGGTCCGGCGTGCCTCACCGAGGCAGATGGAGCTGCCTCGGGTCGGACATCACTCGGGCAGCTGAACCTTCCCGCTCACCTCAAACGTTCCGCTGACCGAGGGCGCGCCCGTTCCGGGCTGACCGCCGCCAATCGACACGGTGTATCTGCCTTGCGGGACGACCCTGTCGCCGGCCTCGGTCACCATGCTGAGATCGCGCTGACTCAGGTGGAACCTGACTATCTGACTCGTGCCCGAAGCGAGATGGATGCGCTGAAAGCCGCGTAGAGCGCGCAGCGGCGCGCCCGGCACGTCCGGGAACTTCAGGTACAGCTGTGCGACCTCGTCACCCGCCACCTTGCCGGTGTTGGTCACTCTCACGGATGCGGTCAGAGGATCGCCGGCATCTATCGATGTCCTGGGAAGAGTCAGATCACCGTACTCGAACGTCGTGTAGCTCAAGCCGTACCCGAAGGGCCAAAGCGGCTCTCCTTTGAAGTACCGGTACGTACGGCCCTTCATGGAGTAGTCCTCGAAGTTGGGTAACTGATTGACGTCTTGGTAGAACGTTACCGGCAGACGTCCCGCCGGATCGCTTCTGCCGCTCAACGTGGCAGCGATGGCCGCCCCGCCTTCCTCGCCGGAATACCACGACTCGAGGATGGCGTTGGCGTGCTCTTTCTCCCAGGTGGCTGCCAGGGCACTGCCGTTCATCAGTACGACCACCAGGGGCTTGCCGGCGGTGGCCACCTCGCGGAGCAACGCCTCCTCGGGGTCCGGGACCTTGAGATCGGTACGGTCGCCGCCGAGGAATCCCGGAACATGGACGGGCATCTCCTCACCTTCGAGGCGGCTCGTGATCCCGACAGCGGCGACGACGACGTCCGCATTCCTCGCAGCGGCTACGGCGGCCGGATCCGGTGAGTTGTTCACTGGAGCCCAGATCAGTTGCGCTTCGGGCTCATCGTCGCGGCGTCCGTAGACGACATCCAGCTTCACCGGATGCCCTTTCTCCAGGTGCACCGGGCTCATGTTGGAGGCCTCGATGTACATGCGCGCGATCTGCACGTCACCGAGAGTGATCTGTACCAGGCCATCAGCTTTGACGCCGAGGAGATAGTCGCCGGTTTGCGGCGGATCGATGAATCCGGTCCACTCCGCCGTGAAGGCGGCGTCCTTCGGTACGCCTGCAGGCAGGTCAGCCGCTCTGAGGTTCACTGAGGGCTCGATCCGAGAGGCGAGGGGTGTGGACGCCGTTGCCATTCCCACACCGGCACGGTATTCGGCCTGAAGGCCGGGCTTTCCGTCGGGCGTGGTGAGCGCGGAGGTGGGCACGGGGGTGCCCCGGTTGGAAAGAAACTGCGTTCCCGGGACGTAAGTGATCGTCGCGTTGGGGAATTCTGCCTTCAATCCCTCGAGCAGAGTCACCGTGTGAGTCGGGTAGCCGTTGTAATTGCCGAGCAGAACGGCAGTTTGATCGGCGAGCGGACCGACGACGGCGATTCGCTTGACCGACTTCAGGGGCAGAGCACCGTCGTTCTTGAGCAGTACCATGGACTCCTCCGCCAGGTGCCGCGCGAGCTGACGATGAGCCGGGCTGTTGAGCTCGCTCTCGGGAATTCTGCGGTACGGCACCATCGATGGCGGATCGAACATGCCGAGACGAATGCGCGCGGTGAAGAGACGAACGAGCGCCCTATCGAGCGCATTTTCCGAGAGATAGCCCTGCTGTACGGCCGTGAGGTAGGGCATGTAATCGCTATCGCCGCTCGGCTGGTCGAAGTCCGCGCATTCATTGTCCATGCCGCGCTCGAGAGAGATCGCCGAAGCTTGGGGCTGGCTCGGCCGGTAATGGTGCCCGGTGAAGATGTCGCGCACGGCGCCGCAGTCCGATACGACGTAGCCCTGGAACTGCCAGGCGCCGCGCAGGGTGTGCTGCAGCGTGAACTCGTTGGCGCACGCCGGCTGACCATTGATGCCGTTGTAGGCACACATCACCGATCCGGCGTGACCCTCGACGATGGCGGCCCGAAATGCCGGTAGATACGTGTCCTCCATATCATGTTTGCTGACATCGACGTCGGTGAAATGCCGCGTGGGCTCCGGGCCGCTGTGCACGTCGAAGTGCTTCGGCGTGGAGATGGCCAGGTAGTAACGCGGGTCGGAACCCTGTAGCCCGGTAACGAAGGCGACGGCAAAGCGGCCGGTGAGGAAGGGGTCTTCGCCGTAAGTCTCCTGTCCTCGGCCCCAGCGCGGATCGCGAAAGATATTGATGTTGGGCGACCAGAAGTCGAGGCCGTGGAAGATCGTCGAGCCGCCGGCGCGCATCGCCTGCGCGTTCACCACCCTTCCCTCGATGCCGATGTCATGAGCCATCTCGTGAATGCCCGGGACATCGAACGTCGCGGCGAGGCCGATGGGCTCGGGGAACTCCGTGGTGCCGTTCACGGCCACGCCATGCAAAGCCTCGCTCCACCAGTTGTATGAGGGCACCCCGAGGCGCGGAATGGCGCGCGCGGCATTGACGAGCTGTGAGACCTTCTCGCGCAGCGTCATGCGATGCACGAGGTCGGCGGCTCGCTCGGCGGCCGGCAGTTTGGGATTGCGATACGGCGGAGTTGCGGTGTCCTGGGCATGGGCAGCGGCCCCGGTGAGGAGCGCCATGACTGCAACCAGCGCTGCCCGATGCGACTTGCAGGACGGGATCGTCATTCGCAGCTCCCCTTCAGTTGCCGGCTCACTACGCTATGATAGCAGAATTGGTAGCGCTACCGTAACGGGGAACGATATCCATGAAAAGACCGGCGACTCAGCTCCTGGCAACGTTCATCGTCCTGTCCGCTCCGGCGTCATTGCAGGCACTCGCGTCCGACGCCGGCCTCACCATGAACGTCACGGACAGCGGCTATCTCGATGGGCCGGGCGTCAGCGTGATGTTGGAAAGCGACAGTTACAGCCCTGTATTTTTCGATCAGAAGGATTCGGCGATGCAGATCATTTTGCACGGCCATCGCATCGCCACTGACGGCAGCGTGCGCCTGCTGCCGACGCCGGAGCAATGGGATGTCGTGCCGCGTCTGCTGGGACGCCAGGCCGACAAGGAGCATGACCGGCTGACCGCGCGCATTTCCTACCCGTCGTACCACCTGACCTACGAGGTCGTGGCGGCTGCCGAGCCGGGCGGTGTGCGGGTCAGCGTGAATTTGGACCAGCCGCTGCCGCAGACGCTGGTGGGTCGGGCCGGCTTCAATCTGGAGCTCCTGCCTTCCATCTACGTCGACAAGGCCTACTCGGTCGACGACAAGGAGTTCGGAGTTTTTCCCCGCAGCCCGGAGGCCCGGATCATCACCGCCGCCCCGCGGCCCGGCGACCCGAAGGCAGACTGGTACGTGGAGCAGTGGCACGAGGCCAAGGGCAACACGCAGCCCCTTCCCTTCGCCATGGGGAAGCGCATCACCATGGCGGTGGATGACCCGCTGGATCGCATCAGCATCACCTCGGATACCGGCCCGCTGAGCCTCTACGATGGGCGCAACGAGGCCCAGAACGGCTGGTATGTCGTGCGCACACTGATCCCTGCGGGCAAGACGAAAGACGCAGTGGTCTGGCACATCCGTCCGAGCTACATCCCCGGTTGGACCCGGCCGCCGATGATCGCGCACAGCCAGGTCGGATACGCGTCGGATTTTTCCAAGGTCGCGGTCATCGAGCTCGACCCGCGATCCGAGGCTCCCGGGACCGCAAAGGTTCTGCGGCTCTCGGATGACGGGACCTACCGCCAGGCCTTCGAGGGTCCCATCTCGAAGCCGACGCCGTGGCTACGCTACCGCTACGCCAAATTCGACTTCTCGTCCGTCAGGGAGCCAGGCCTCTACGCAATCGAATATGCCGGCCAGCGCACCCGTGTCTTTCCCATTGCCAGGGATGTTTACGGGAAGAGCTGGCAAACCACGCTCGACGGGTTCCTCGCGGTGCAGATGGATCACGTGTCCGTGCGCGATGCCTACCGGATGTGGCATGGCCTTGCGCACATGGACGACGCTTTGCAGGCGCCACCCAACACGACCCACTTCGACGGCTACTGGATGGGGCCGACCACCGAGTCTCCCTACAAGGCCGGAGAGCGCATACCGGGTCTCAACGTCGGCGGATGGTTCGACGCAGGTGACTTCGACAACGATGCCTTCGGCCAGTATGGGACCATCCAGAACCTCGCTCTCGCCTACAACACCTTCCACCTGCGCTGGGACGAGCTCTCGGTAAACGAGAAGACGAGGACGGTCGAAATGCACCGACCCGATGGGGTTCCGGATGCTGTCGAGCAGGTGGAGCATGGCGTGCTGCAAACCCTTGCGCAGGTCCATGCCGTCGGACACCCGTTCATCGGCACCCAGTCACCCTATTTGAGGGGCTACACGTTCATCGGCGATGGCGCATCTCAGACGGACGGGCGTCTCTACGACCCCAAGCTCGCCCCCTTTGAAGTGAAGGGCGACTATTCCGGGACGCCGGATGATCGCTGGGCCTATACCGCGACCACCCCGGCCATCGAGTATGGCGCCGCGGCATCGCTGGCCGCCGCTGCCGGGACGCTCAAGGGTTGGAACGATCCTTTGGCGAGGCAGTGCCTCGATACAGCCATCGGGCTTTGGAAAGATGCGCAGGCTCATCCTGGCCACGATCATCTCGCGGACCACGGCGAAGGCGGGGGGTACCGCTCGTTCGGCTTCGGTCCGCCGGAGTGGACGGCTGCAGTGGAGTTGCTGATCGCCACCCAGGGTGCGCAACCATACAGGAAGCGCGTCGAGGACATGTTCCCCTCGATGCTGCAGCGGATTCCGTTCGGCGGTTGGTCGGCCGTGCGCGTGCTGCCTTACCTGAGCGCCGATTACCGGACCCGCCTGCAGGCGGCGGTGAAGGCCTTCATTCCGCAGCTCGATCATTTGCTCGCGGCCACACCCTTCGGTGTGCCGGCTTCGGTCGGCAGCTGGGGCGGCTCGACTCAGGTGGCCGAACTCGGCGTGGAGATGTATTTCCTCCACCAGGCCTTTCCCGGCATCGTCGGTCCGGAATATACGCTGCGCGCCGCCAACTACCTGCTCGGCACACACCCGGTCTCGAGCGAGTCGTATGTCTCGGCGATCGGTACGAATTCGAAGCTGGTGGCCTACGGCAACAATCGCGCCGACGACACTTTCGTTCCCGGCGGCATGATTCCGGGCTATGTGATCATCAAGCCCGATTTTCCCGAGTGCATCGATGATTTCGGTTTTCTCTGGTTCGAGGACGAGTACACCGTCGATGCGGCAGCGACGTGGGTGTTGGAAGCCAATGCGGCGGACGCCCTGGTACGGTCGGCGCGCTGACGGCTGCAAGGTTATCGCCGCACCGAGAAACGGTAGACGATGACGTTGTGGTAGGTCGCGCCGGGGTCGAGCTTCGCTGAGGGAAAGTTGGCGTGATTGGGCGCATCAGGGAAATCCTGTGGCTCCAGCACGACGGCATCTCCCTGGCGATAGGCGATGCCGTACTTGCCGATCACCGTGCCGCCCAGGAAGTTACCGGAGTAGAACTGCACACCCGGCGCAGTGGTATAGACCTCGAGCACCCTGCCGGAGCGGGGGTCCTCGACGCGGGCCGCGCGTCTGAGAGTTCCGGGTCGGCCGTCGAGCACGAAATTCATGTCGTAACCGTGACAGTAACGGATCTGCGCATCGTTGCCGTCGCGGATGTGCAGCCCGATGGCAGTGGGCTTGCGAAAGTCGAGCGCTGTCCCGGCGACGGGCGCGATCTCACCCGTGGGGATGAGCACTGCGTCCACCGGTGTGTAGCGTGAGGCATCGAGCTGCAGCAGGTCGGGCATCGTCGAGAAGTCGCCCGGACTCGAAGCCAGATTGAAGTAGGAGTGGCCGCTGAGGTTGACGATGGTCGGCTTGTCCGTGCTGGCGCGATAGTCGATGCGCAGCTCCCCGCCGTCCGAGAGGGTATATGTAGCGGCCACGTGCATCGTGCCCGGATAACCCTCCTCGCCGTCGGGACTCACGTACGACATCACGACCGAAGCGCTCCGGCCGCTCGCGATCGAGTCGATCTTCCAGATGCGCTTGTCGAAGCCGCGCGTGCCGCCATGGAGGCTGTTGCCGTGATCGTTGGTCGAGATCTGATAGGCTCGCCCCCCGAGGGTGAAGCGGCCCCGGCCGATGCGGTTGGCGAAGCGGCCGACGGTGGCGCCGAAATAGTTGCCGTCATCGAAATACTGCTGCGGGCTCGCAAATCCGAGGACGATATCATCGAGCTTACCGGTCCGATCCGGCGTATAGAGCGCTTGGATGCGTGCGCCGAGCGTGATGATGCGCGCCCTGATGCCCGACCGGCTGGTGAGGTCCACCGCCTCGATGCGACTGCCGTCCGCGAGTGCGCCAAAGGTCGCACGCCGTGCCTGAGCAGCGCCGGCATCCGCGGCGGCAGCAAGTGCGCCCACGGCGATCGCAGTGATCAGGGCCATTCTGGCTTGAGACATAGTGAGGGCGCTCCTAAGGCTAATGAGGCAGCAATCGGTGGTGAGCCCCCGGCACCAGATCCTGGCGCGCGCGCGGGCGGGTTGCGGCAGCCAGGTGAGGGCAAGACAACGTCGATGCGCCGATCTCACGGATCCTCCGGGCTACAGAGGGCGTACCGAGAACGGGCGGGGGGAGGCGCGGATGAGCTCGTTGTGGAGCGGCAGCAGGAACGCATCCGCGCTGATCTCGAAGCGATCGCCCGGCTCGATGAGCAACTGGTCCGAGAACGACAGCGTCGCGGTGCCGAAGAAGTGCACGTGCACGTCACCAGGTCTGCGGAAGTTCTCATACTTGAAATGGTGGTGCTCGAGATTGGCGATGGAGTGCGACATGTTGGCTTCGCCCGTCAGGAAGGTCTTCTCCCAGATCACCCGCTCGCCGCGGCGCACCCTGCTGTTGCCGCGCACGTCCGCGGGCAGCGGCCCTGAGAGAAGCTCCGGCCCGAGGGCGGCTGGGCGGAGCTTCGAATGCGCGAGCCAGAGATAGTTCTCCCGCTCCGTCAGGTGATCGGAAAACTCATTGGCGAGGCAGAACCCGAGGCGCCGGGCCACGCCTCCCGAATCGATCAGGTAGATTCCGGCGATCTCGGGCTCCTCCCCGCCATCGCGCGCGAATGCCGGCATCTCGAGCGGTGTCCCGGTGCCCACGATGCTGGCGCCATCGCCCTTGTAGAACCACTCCGGCTGCGAGCCCACGAGACCGGCGGCAGGTTTGCCACCCCTGAGCCCGTCGAGAAACATGCGCATCGAGTCGGTTTGCGCGCCATCCTGCGCGGCGAGCGCGTGCATGCTGTCGCGGCTCTCGGCGGAGCCGAGATGGGTGAGGCCGGTGCCCGTGAGATAAAGATGCGCCGGATCGGGATGGTCGATGGGCGCGAGCAGACGTATGGCGGCATCCCCGCCGTCGACTTCGAGGATCTCACGGCCCCGTCGCTGTCGCGCCGCCTCCTCGAGCGAGCGGCCTTCCGCAATGGCGGCGCCCGCGAGCTCGTAGACCGAGCTGATGCCCTCGAGCCGGACGGCCTCGATCCCTCCTGATCTGCCGGGGCGCCCGTGCTCGAGTGCCGCAACGCAGCGCGCGCCACCCGCAAGTTCCACCTGTACCAGCCGCACTGACATGCAACCGGATCATAGACCAAGGCGATTCTCTTGTCTGAGTAAATGCGCCGACGGGCTTGACAGGCGCGCGCGCGGCCGATATTGGTTGCCCGAGTCATCGAGGTAACCCTAATGGCAGTCAACCTTCCGGGCGGCTCCGGGGTGGTGGCCGAGCAGGCCTCTCCCAGGCAGAGCTATACCGCGGCGCTCGTGGTGCTCGCGATCGTGTTCTTCATGTGGGGATTCGCGACGGTCCTCAACGACATCCTCGTGCCGCACTTCAAGTCGGCGTTCGGTCTGGACTACGCACAGTCGCTGCTCGTGCAGCTCGCCTTCTATCTCGGTTATCTCATCATGGCGGTGCCGGCGGCCAAGGTGCTCGAGCGCACCGGCTACAAGCTCGCGGTCGTGCTGGGACTACTCGGAATGGCGCTGAGTGCCGTGGCCTTCGTTCCGGCCGCGATGCTCGAGTCCTACGACATGTTCCTGGTGGCGCTCTTCCTGCTCGCCTCGTCCATCACGCTCCTGCAGGTCGCGGCCAACCCCTACGTGGCGGTGATCGGCTCGCCGCAGACCGCTTCCAGCCGGCTCAATCTGGTGCAGGCGTTCAATTCCCTCGGCACTGCGCTCGCGCCGCTCTTCGGAGGCCTGCTGATCCTCGGCCGCAGCGTCTCCGGCACCGCGCACGGGGCGGTTACTCTATCGGCACAGCAGCGCGCCGCGGACATCCATACGGTAGAGCTGCCCTATGTCCTCATCGCCGTCGTGCTGCTCGCGCTGGCGTTGCTCGTGTGGCGCGTGCGGCTGCCCGACCTCGGCCGGGAGACGCGACGTGCGGCCCGTGCCGAGCGCGCGCGGCACAGTCTCTGGCGGCACCGCAATCTCATCTTCGGCGTGCCGGCCATCGTGCTTTACATGATCTGCGAGATCGGCATCGGCTCGACACTGGTCAACTTCATCTCGCGGCCGGAAATCGGCGGCATGACCCACGAGCAGGCGGCGAACTACGTGGTGCTCTATTGGGGTGGGGCCATGGCAGGCCGGTTCGTCGGCGCGTGGCTGCTGCGTTGGATCTCGCCAGGTCGCCTGCTTGCAGCCGTCAGCGTCGGCGCACTGGTGCTCGCGGGTGTTGCCATCATCTCGACGGGACACCTGGCCATGTGGTGTCTCATCGCCGTCGGGCTCTGCCACTCCATCATGTTCCCGACCATCTTCACGCTCGGCATCCGCGGACTGGGTCCGCTGACCGAGGAGGGCTCGGGCCTCCTCATCATGGCGATCGCCGGTGGTGCGCTCGCTGAGCTGCAGGGCAAGCTCGCCGACCACATCGGTCTACAGCTCTCGTACGTTCTGCCCTGGGCCTGCTATCTCTTCATCCTTTTCTACGCGGTCTCGGGTTCCCGCCCGACTGGCGCCCTCGACGACGAGCCGCTCGTGGGCTGACCGACTGCGCTCCGGTGGTATCCAGCAGCGCGAGATGCACGAGCTCGGCCATGGCGGCGCGCGCGGCCGTTGCGTCGCCCGATGCCACCGCCCCGTACACCCGCTCGTGATCGGGCATGGGATCGCGGGGCAGGGGGCGCTTGCGCTGCTTGAAGATCGTCGTCCAGGTGACAGCGGCAGCAACACCGCTCGTCAGAGAGGCCAGAAAAGGGTTACCGGACGCTTCGAGGAGCGCCGTGTGAAAGTCACGGTCTGCCTGGCGGCCCTCATCGAAGGCCAACGAGCTCTCTGCCATGTGATCGAGCGAGCGACGCATGATCTCGAGCTGCTCGGGCGTGCGCCGTTCCGCCGCCAGCGCTGCCGCCGCCGGCTCCACCACGGTGCGCAGCTCGAATAGTCCGCGCAGCAGCCGTTCGTCGGGCGTCCCGCTGAAGATCCAGGAAATCACGTCGGGGTCGAGAAGGTGCCAGTGGCGCGCCTCGCTCACGCGGGTGCCGAGCTTCGGCCGCGACTCGATCAGCCCTTTGGCCGCGAGAATGCGTACTGCCTCGCGGTAAGCCGTACGCGAGACCTTCAGGCGCTCGCTGGCTTCGATCTCACCGTTGAGGATGCGACCGGGCGCGATGCGGCCGGAGACGATCCGCACGCCTATGTCGCGGGCGATCGTACCGTGCAGCCGCAACGCCGGGTGTTGCGCGGAGCTGCTGGAGGCTTTCGGGGTCCGCGCTGGCATGTATCGCGTGCTCTCGACCTTCGGTTAGGTCAAGTATAGCCTGTTGCGTCAGCGAGTCCGTTGGTCGTGGATGAAATCGCTATCAGTGATCGTGATGCCCACCGGGCCCATGGACGTGCCCATGCGACAGCTCCTCCGCCGTCGCCTGCCTCACGTCCTCGATCTGGATGTCGAAATTGAGGTTCTTGCCGGCGAGCGGGTGATTGGCGTCGAGGGTGACCATGTCACCCTGCACGCGCGTGACGGTGACCGTGCGGGTCCCTGCCTCGGTCTGGGCATGAAGATGCATGCCGGGCTGCACGTCCTTGATGCCGCGCAACGCGCGGCGTGGGACGCTTTGGACGAGCTCTTTGTCGTACTCGCCGTACCCTTCAGCGGGGCCGACACTCACGCTCAGTTTGTCACCGGCGTTGCGCCCAGTGAGCTCCCGCTCCAGGCCAGGGACGATGTTACCGTGACCATGCAAATAGGCGAGCGGCTCCCCGGAGGCGGAGCTGTCGATGACCGCACCCTGATCGTCTTTGAGGGTGTAGTGGATCGTGACGACGCTGTCGCGGGTGATGGTCATCAATGACTCCAAGGGCGGCGTGATCGCGCAGTCTATACCACCGGCGCCCTGCTGACCCAGCGATAACCCGGACTCGGCCCGGTGGACGATGGAGGACCTGGAACGGTATCGTGCCGCTATTAGGGCGAGGGGCAGCGTTTCATGAGCGGGTGTAAGGCATGAGGTTGGGGTTTCTCGGTTCCGGCACCATCACCGCCGCGATCGTTGACGGCCTCAATGCCGCAAATGCCGACGTCTCGATCGTCTTGTCTCCGAGGAACGCCGAAGTAGCGCGGGCGCTTGCGGCCAGGCATCCGAATGTTCGGGTGGCAGACTGCAATCAGACGGTCCTCGATGAGAGCGAGGTCGTCGTGATGGCGGTGCGGCCGCAGATCGTTGATGAAGTGCTCCGGCAGCTGCGCTTTCGCGCCGACCACCGGGTCGTGAGTGTCATCGCTCGGGTATCGTTGGAGTATCTGCAACGTGCGACCCGACCCGCCTCACGGGTCACGCGCGCCGTGCCGCTGCCATCGGTCGGCCGGAGGCAGGGGCCCACCCCGGTCTTTCCGCCGATCGACGAGGTAATGGCTCTCTTCGATCCTCTAGGAAGGGCCATTCCTGTGGAGGACGAGGCATAGTTCAACGTGTTCGGGGCGGCTACCGCGGTCATGGCCAGCTACTTCGCGTTCGCCGGCACGGTCAGCGGATGGATGGAGCGACATGGAGTCCCGCACGAGGCCGCGCGCGCTTTCGTCCGGCAGATGTTCGAAGGACTTGCTACCGCAGGACCGGACCGCACCTTCGAACAGCTGGCGGGCGAGCACCA
>Ga0134126_10005774_pt1 | contig 15488 bp, 14 predicted proteins | sample KB31752_FD_96881 | JGI IMG/M metagenome (GOLD analysis project Ga0134126, IMG submission 96881) | Terrestrial soil microbial communities with excess Nitrogen fertilizer from Kellogg Biological Station, Michigan, USA - KB3-175-2 | ecosystem: Environmental > Terrestrial > Soil > Unclassified ...
ACGCGCTCGAAGACCAGGTCGATATCTCAAATCAAACCGTGGCGGCGGCCCTGGCGAATTTTTTATCCGCGCGCGCGGTCGTGAAACAGAATCGCTCGCAGTTTTTTCCGACGGCGACTGCGGATCCGACCGTGACGCGGCGGCGTCAGCCGGTTCTTAACACCAGCAGCTTCAGCTCGGTTACGAACAGTCATCCCAACACGTTCACGGAATATACGCTGCCACTGGATGCCTCGTGGGAGCCGGATTTCTGGGGGCGCGTCCGCAACACCGTCCGCGCAAGCCGCTACGAAGCTCAGGCCACGCTGGCGGATTTGGAAAACACGCGGTTGACCGTTCAATCGGAACTCGCCGTGGACTATTTTCAAGTCCGGTCGCTCGATACACAGGAAAAATTGCTCACGGACGCCGTGAATGCCTACCGCGAATCTTACCGGCTGACGAAGGTGCGGCATGATACGGGCATCGCTTCGGACCAGGACGTCGCGCAAGCGGAGATTCAATTGAACAGCACGGCGGCGCAGGCGACGGATATAGGCATCCAGCGCGCGCAACTCGAGCATGCCGTTGCCGTTTTGATTGGCAAAGCGCCGGCGGCATTTTCGATTTCGGTGTCACCCCTGTACACCAGGCCGGTCGCCGTGCCCTTTGGCGTGCCGTCCAATCTGCTCGAACGCCGTCCGGACATCGCCGCCGCGGAACGGCGCGTCGCGGCGGCGAATGCGCAGATCGGCGTGGCGCGCGCGGCGTATTTCCCGAACATCACCCTGAGCGCCTCGGCGGGATACGAGAGCACTTCCACCGCGAATCTTTTCACCGGCCCGGCGTTTCTGTGGTCGCTCGGAGCGGCGGGTGCACAAACTATCTTTGACGCGGGAAATAAATTCGCCGTCACGGAACAAGCCAAGGCACAATATCGAAATGTCGTCGCCACTTACCGGCAGACGGTTTTAAGCGCGTTCCAGGATGTGGAGGACAATCTGGTTTCGCTACGGCTGCTCTCGACGGAAATTCAGCAGCAGGACGACGCCGTCTCTTCCGCGCAGCGATATCTCAATCTTGCCAACGATCGTTACAAACTTGGCATCGACAGTTATCTCAACGTCATCGTCGCGCAGACCGCTCTTCTCAATAACGAACGCACCGCCGCGACGCTTCGCCTGACGCAACTGCAATCCACCGTCCAATTGATCAAAGCGCTGGGCGGAGGCTGGTCCGGGGATTGGACCAAACCGGAGCCGCCGGGCGGAAGCGCCGTTCAGCGCTCCGCCGCTGCGGCGAATTAATGCGCAAACGCATTATTCGACTTTGACTTCGATTTGCCTGGCCTTCGCCTGCTCGCTTTTGGGCAGCGTGATCATCAGAACGCCGTCGCGGTATCGCGCTTCGATTTTTGAAGTGTCCACGCTGAATGGCAGCGAGATCGAGCGATGAAACCTGCCGTAGAAGCGTTCGGAACGATGGAACTCGCCTCCGTCCTTGCGCTCCTCATCGGATTTGCGTTCGCCCGAAATGATCAGGTTATTTTCATGCACGGAGACATCCAGGTCTTCGCGCCGGAATCCCGGCACCTCGGCGTTCACGGTTAATTTATCCTTTCCTTCCAGGACATCCACCGCCGGCAGCCAGGCGCCGCCGAACAAATCGCTAATGGCGAAATCAGGGTCGAACACCTGGTCCAACTGATCACGCAGCCGGGAAAGCGGCATCTCCGGTCTTGGTCTTCTTATCAGTCTCATAGCTAACTCCTTTCCTACCATGGTTGTAAACCTACCGTAATTTCGGCCTGCAGCGCCTCGGATTCAAGAGGCATGCGAAAATTGTCTGAATCCGCATTGCGTTCGGGGAAATCAGGCGTACGGTAGACCGAAGGGCTGGTGGACTTCTTAGACTGCGAGGACTGAACCTATGAAAATAAGAAAAAACCGCTCCGATAAGGTGGTCCTTGAGATGGACAGGACCGAATCGGCTCTGCCTCCTGTCGCAGTGCCGGAACTATTGCTCAGACATATTCTGGTGCCCGTGGATTTCTCCGATTGTTCCCGCAAGGCGCTGGAATACGCGGTGTCATTTGCCAAACAATTCAGCGCGAACATTACCCTCCTGCACGTCGTCGTGTCCGTGCCGCCCCCGCCGCAAATGATGGTTTTCGAATCCGATACCGTTCGCGCGAAATATCACGAAGAGGCGGCCAAACATCTCTGCGATTGGCGGAGTGAAGTCGTATCACGCGCTTCGGTGAAGGCGCTGGTTCGCGAAGGCGTCTCGGCGCATCAGGAAATTGTCGCGCTGGCCCACGAGTGTAATTGCGACCTGATTGTAATTGGCAATCACGGCCGAAGTGGTTTGTCCCGCATGTTGACCGGCAGCACGGCGGAAAGAGTCGTGCGCCACGCGCCATGCCCGGTATTGATAGTGCGCGAGTGCCAGCACGAATTTTTGGTGGGAGTAAGGGAGGGCAGTTCTGAAAAATCAATGGTGGCTTAAGGGTTTTTCCCTCCTTGGCCAAAGCCGCCGGAGAATCGGGGCGGGCGCTGTTCGCAAATCACAAACGAATATCACCCGCCCTGTAATTCTATCTCTGGCATCGACTGAAATGACAGTGGTTCTCACGAGACTACGGGGACATTTTCGTATCGATTTAAGTCTGGGAATGGTGGAAAGTTTGCCGCGTAACCATAATGCATAACATGGCCGTCAACCAAACCACCGTGCTGCTGACTATCGGCGCGGGAATCGCCGCGGGTCTCATCCACGTTTTTTCGGGGCCGGACCATCTTGCGGCCATCGCGCCGCTCGCGATGAAACGCCAGCGCGGCGCGTGGCTCACCGGGCTGCGTTGGGGCGTGGGGCACGCCTCGGGGGTCGGCTTCGTCGGTGTTCTGTCGCTGATTCTGCGCGGCGTGCTGCCGGTGGATTTGATTTCCAATTGGAGCGATCGCCTCGTGGGCGTGTTGTTGATCGGGATCGGTTTGTGGACGCTGCGCAAGGCGCTGCTCATCCACAAGCATTCGCACGAGCACGAGGGTGAAACACACGAGCACATTCACGTCCACAGTCGCTCGGGTGCAAAATCCCACGCGCTCAAACGTCATGTGCACACGCACGCGGCCTTCGGCATCGGGACCTTGCACGGGCTTTCCGGCAGCTCTCATTTTCTCGCCATCATTCCCGCGCTGGCGATGCCCTCCACCGCGCTCGCCATCGCTTACCTGGCTTGCTACGGCGTGGGCACGGTGCTGGCGATGATCCTGTTCGCCACGGCCATCAATTCAGTCTCCACGCGCTTCGCCGGCACGGTGAAGATCTATCGCAGGTTCATGTTTGCGTGCTCCGGAATCGCCGTGGTGGTCGGCTGCATCTGGATGCTCGGGATGGGATTTTGATTGGCCGCCACCTGGGAGCTTTGTGCCCGCAAATTCAGCGAATCATCGATTTGACCCGGTTCTCGGGGATGCCCAAATCCTCCAGGCAAAAGCGCAATTGCCGCGCCAATGCCCATTTCTGGGTTAACGCGTGGGCCAATTGAAGCACTTCCGCCGATTCGAAAGGCTTTTTAAGAATAAGAAGGTTGTCCGTGTAGCCGAAGCGCCGCACAATTTCATCCCAGGAATAATCCGAGTACGCGCTGCAAATGACCGCCTGCGTTTCGGGGGAAACTTTCCAGAGGCGCTCGATGGTCTCGACGCCGTCCCACCCGGGCGGCATGCGCACGTCCACAAAGGCCAGCGTATAGGGATCATTATCACGCATGGCCTTTTCGACGTGGTCCAGGGCCTCGCGGCCCTGGGTGGCGAAATCAATTCGAAAGGGAATGCGTTCGACGCTTTTCGGAGAGCTCTCGAAGAGCTCCTCTTCGATGTTGCCCAGCTTTGAACTCCCAATGCTCAGAATCTTTCGAAAATCATCATGGATGGAAATGGTGTCGTCTATGATGAGGATGCGGGGCGAGGCGGGCTGGGGCTCTTTCATAGTTTGACTGTCTTTGAAGGGGCTTTGCAGGGTATTTCCAGCATGAAGGTGGCGCCCGTCCCCGGGCCATCGCTGTGGGCCGTGAGCGTGCCGCCCATTTCCTTGGCCGTCAGCGCGCCGCTGTGCAGCCCAAACCCATGACCGCCATTTTTCCGCGTCGTGAAACCGTGATTGAAAATTTTCTTGAGGTTTTCGGTTGGAATCCCAACGCCGTTATCGATCAATGAAACGCGGATCCGGTCGTCGCCATTCGCCACGCGCACGATGACGCGCTTGTTTTCCTGGCGGGATTCCACGCAGGCGTGCTTGGCATTGGTCAGGAGATTGAGAAGGATTTGCAACGCCTTATGTTTGTCCACCACGACCTCCGGGACGGTGGAGTACTCCCGTTGGATTTGGACGCCGTGCTGGGAAAGTTCACCGGCCTGGATGCGCAAGACGTCCTCGACGAGTTCTTCAATCTTGATCTTTTCGGCGACTCCCATTGCCTTGCCGTAGTTCTGCTGGGCCGCGACAATCTCCTTGATGTGTTCAATCTTCGAGCGGACGAAGCCGATTTCCTTGAGCAGCAGCGTTCGTTCATCGGCCAGGTGCGACGCCATGCCGGACAAATATTCAGGCAGCTTCTTGCCTTTGGGATCGTTGGTCAGGAACTCGCCGATGTCCTTCTGGTGGTCGCGGATCATCGACGCCGCGCGGCCGAGATTGTCGATGTTCAATCCCTGGAGGTGATCGGCGACGAGAGCGGCGGATACATTCACACTGTTGAGCACGTTGCCGACATTGTGCAGGACGCCGGTGGCGACTTCAGACATGCCTGCCTGGCGGGAGACGGTCAGCAGTTCCTTGTGCGTTTGCGCCATCTGTTCCTGCATCTGTTTGCGATGGGCGATCTCAGCCTTGAGATTGGCCGCTGACTCTCTTAATTCCTCATTTGCCCTGGTCAGGTCCGCAGTCTGTTGAGAAATGCGTGCATCCGTTTCCGAATGCGCGCGCTTTTCCCCCTCCTCGGCGCGCGCGCAACGCTTGAGGGATGCCCCAAGAGGCAACATCGCGACGAGCAGCAAAACGGCAACGACTCCGCAGACAAATGGCCCCCCGGGTCCGGTCAGGTTCAGCCAGGGATTGGCGACTCGGCAAAGATGAAGCAACGTCAGCACTAACAAAATGCTCACCAGCGGCCATCCGGCGCGCTTCCCGCCAAATCGCCAGGCGAGTCGCGCGGCATACAGGACAGCTCCGGCTTCGAATATTCCGGAAACTATCTCGGTGTTATTGACGGGTAGACCATTCATTTAGCGCTAAAATCAGCAATTTTTTAGCAAATAATGGGCCATTCACATCGGCAGGAGCGGCAATGACGGCATAAACCGCGAGAATTGTGGTGTTTTCACGGAATAAGCACGAGGAATGGTGTTCGTCGCTTCGGGATATCGTTAACAATGGGACAGTTTGCGGGGTTTTTTTGAAAAAAATCAGGCAGTTTCCTCCTGGCGGGGAACGCTTTCCTGTCCGTCGTTGAGGAAGGTTGTGCCCTGGCGGAAAATCGCCCGTGTGCGAGGGTGCCCTGCGAAAATGGGTTAATTATTTGTCATAATTCAAAAATCATTTGCTTAAACCATTTCCGGATGAAATGACTTGTCTCTGGACATTGGCTATCAACATCAATCATTTATGAAATTCCTATCGTTCCTGGCGTTGCTCGGCGCTGGTCTGTTTGCTTCACACGCTCTGGCGCAAACCGGCGCTCCTTACAAAGTCCTCGACACCGTCCAACTCATGGGCACGGGCGGCATTGATTACGTTTACGCGGACAATGACGCGCGCCGGGTCTACGTGCCCCGCGGGAATAGCACCTTCGTCTTCGGCCTGGATGATCACAAATACATTGGCGCCATCACGAACATCAGCGGCCACGGTGTCGCCATCCACACGCCGACGCATCACGGCTTCAGCAGCAGCCCGGAAATCGGCATGTTCGACACCCAAACGATGGAGAAAATCAAGAGCATCGAAGTGAAGGGCCGGCCGGACGGCATTTTGCTCGAACCCTTCACCGACAAGGTTTTTATTTTCAGCCACAAGGAACCGAGCATCACTGTGATTGACCCGAAGGACGGCACTGTGGTCGGTACCATTGACGTGGGCGGCGCAATGGAACAGGCCCAAAGCGATGGGCAGGGGAAATTGTTCGTGGATGTCGAGAACGAGAAAAAAATCGCGGTCGTCGACGTCAAAGCAATGAAGCTCATCACCAAATATGACCTGGGCGAAACCGCGGGCGAACCGGGCGGACTGGGTTTCGATGTGAAGAATCACATCCTGTTCGCCATGTGCGCGGATCCGAGCGTCTGTGTGATCGTGAATTCCGATACCGGCAAAGTGATTGCGACCCTGCCGATTGGCAACGGCACGGACGGCGGCGCCTTTAATCCGAACACGATGGAAGCGTTCAGTACGCAGCGCGATGGCACATTGACGGTCATCAAGGAAAACAGCCCCACGAGTTTTGTTGTCGAACAAACCGTTCAAACCAAGCCCGGCTGCAAAACACTTTCGCTCGACACAAAGAACAATCGGATTGTCACGATTTGCACCGAGCGGATGCCCGGCGCCACCCAGGAAGCCGCCCAGCCCGGCCGGCGCCAGCGCGGCAATCGCGGTCCGGGAAATCTGGATGTGCTGTGGGTGGGGCGCTGACCCCCGTTCGCCCATCAAGGACCGACAAAAACAATTTGACCAGCCGTCAACCCGGGTAAGAGAGCCAGGACTTTCGGCATCAAAGGCTGGGTTTTACTAAGCTGGGTGCTTCCTGCGGCAAGCACCACAATTGCTATTTTGAGTTTTGTGGTGTTTTGCTGAAAACCTAAATTGCGGTCTGCTGTGGGAAAAACGTCAAATTTGTCCTGCGCCAGCGCGAGCAACTTTCCGTTTTTGATTCCGCTCCATCCCATTTTTTGAACGGACACGCAATCGTGCCCGGTCAACTCCCGGCCCAAACGCCAGTCGAGACATTCGTCAATTAGGATTCGCATGGCCGACCGTTTCAAGCATTTTCAACTGGCCGGCCTCAATGACAGCGATGACTTGCGAGCGTTTCACTGAGGGAAATCCTTCCAGGAAATCATCAATAGACTCGCCGCCTTCCAAGGCATCGATAAGATTTTGCAACGGCACACGCGTGCCGACAAACACGGGTGTGCCTCCCATGATTTCAGGGTCGGCATGGACGATGCCTCTCAAATCTTCCGTGGTCATACCATGGCTACGATACGCCCAGTGGCAAAATTGTCACTCGGAAAACAGGGAGGTTGCCGACGTATTCGAAAACGCCGGCACTTCTTTCAGCCGCAGAATCTCCGAGTGCAACTGCCGCGCGAGCAATTTGCGGTCGGTGCTCGCTTCCCGCATCTGCGTGAAACTCACCGACGCGCGAATGGTGCGCTTGCTCAACAGATTGATCAGGTGCGGCACGAGCGTCATGTCTTTCCAGTAACACACCTCCTCGCTCACATCGCCGTCGTCGATTTCATACTGGACCAGGCTGGCGAAAAGCGCGTGGATTTGGCGCGTGGCCGGTTCGAGCAGGGATGATTTGAATGGCAGCACGGTTTTGCCGTCGGAACTGGTGCCTTCGGGAAACAAAACCACCAACGCGCCGCGGTCCAGCGCCGATTGGATTTCATTGGTCGTCTGGCCAACACGCGTGCGACGTTCGCGGTCCACAAACAACGTGCCCCCCATTTTTGCGAACATCCCGAAGACCGGCCAGCCCTTCACCTCGCGTTTCGCCACGAACATCGCGGGTGTGATGGAGGAGATGACGAGAATATCCACGTAGCTCAAGTGGTTCGAGACGAGCAGGCCGCTGCTCGGCACGGGACCGGAGGTTTGGATTTTGGTTTTGAAAATGGCAAGGATGCGCCGGGAGTGATGTTGCAGCCAAAGCACGCGCTTGCTCTCCGGGCAATTTTTGGAAAGACCGCACTGGCGCACGTAGTTGAGCGCCGCCCAGGTGAATTCAGCCATCAGCCAGACCAACCTCCCGGTGACCCGGACCGGGTGCCGCAACAACGCTGTCATGCCTTAAATTGAAACCGGCGACCGCGGATTTCAACCGAGAAATCTCTGCCGCGCCAGCGGATGCAGCGCCGCCAGGTCGAGCAGCGTCAGAAAATCAATCGTCTTGAAATGCCGGTCGAGCGCGGGCGGCCCGCAGATTTTCGCGCCGAGCGTCAGGTAGGCGCGGAGCAGTTTGGGAATTTTAACCGGCTCAGCCGCCATCTGATTGAGTGAGCAATCGTAGGCGGGCAGGGGCGTGGTCCGCCATTGCGGTTCGACGAGATGTTTGCGGCAAAGGTCGGCATAGGCTGAGGCGCCGACCGCGGCGTCCTGCGAGGTGATGGAACTGCAACCCATCAGGTAACGCGCGTCACGAGCTTTCGCGTAGTCGGCGATTCCTTTCCACAACAGTCCGAGCACCACCAGATTCCGATGCTGGCGATGCACACACGCGCGGCCCAGTTCGATGATTTGCCCGCGCAACGGTTCGTAGACGTTAAAATCAAATTCCTGAGCGCAGTAATAGCCGAGCCGCGCTTTGGCGTTCAAACCGGTCTGCAGGCGATAGGTGCCCACGATGGAGCCGGAGGGCCGGTGCTCGACCAGCAAATGATCGCAAACCTCATCGAACGGATCGGCGTCCACGCCCGTCGCATGGGACGAGGCGAGGCCTTCGTTTAATTCGAGATTAAAAACCTCGAAGCGCAAAACCTGCGCGGCGCGGATTTCCTCCGCGTTCCGCGCCAGCCGCGTGGCATAGTGCGATGGCGCGCTGACGAGCAGTCGCGCCGCATCCAGAGTGGTGCTCATAAATAAAAACTGGCAGGCGATTGTTACGACCGCGTGCCAGAAGGGTTAATTCTATTCGTCAATTAGGATGGCAGGAAAGTAAAACTTTCAACTGTAAGCTGTTCTGATTCTGCGAATTAAATGGAAGCGGTCGAAAATCGACCAATTTCGGTGGGGCGTAAAACCCCATCAGATAATATACGGAAACGGCAATAGGCGGACAATGCGGGCTCAGGTCCCGGCCAGAGTTCGAATTTTCTCCAGGGCAGTTTGCATTCCATCGCGTGCGCGGGTCGAAAGGTTCTGGCCCACGTTCACGTTCTCGATCGGGATGGTCAACCAAAACGCGCTGGGCGCGCGGCCGAAAATTTCATCCGCCAGGCGAAGCAGCGTGCGCGGGCCGGGAACGCCATTGCCGGATTGCGATTTTGCGGGCCGAACTTCGCGGAGGGTCACATTGCCGGACGGTTCCACGGCCGAGTCGATGAACACAACCCGTCGCGAAGCCGCGATAGGAACCGCCAGGTCAGGGCTGAATTGCTGGCACACCATGGCGCGAATGCCCGGCAAATGCCATTCGGCAACCATCGCGGCCGTTTTGGGGCCGACGGCGTCATCGCCCCGCAATTCATTGCCGCAGCCTATGACGAGGATCTCAAATTTATGTCGGCCCTTCGACCTGCCTTTGGCGGCGGAGTTCATACTGGGGATCGAAGGAAGTGAAAGCGCCTTTGTCGGCGGCGGGAACTACCTAATCCGTTGGCCGAACAGTTCAGGCACGCATCCTTGAAAATGTCGCGCCTCGCGACTTGAGTTACGGTGCGGTCCATCGCCACTTAAATGATGAAACAGCGTTCCGCGCAAATCTCCGAAAGCAAATCCGATTTATCCATACACCCTTAAAGCCGATTTGTGCAAGCAATGAATTTACGGGAGTCGAGGAGCGCGGCATTCATGCCCCAACTCAATAAGGGCAGGGCTGCGCCGCGTTCAGCCCCATTATCCGGTCACACGCGCACAGCGTGGGAGCAAAGACATCGCCATCCGGAAATGAGTTGCGGCAAACGCTCTAGTTCAACACACCCACGTTCGCCTGCCCGGTGGTGGCGCCTTCGGCGAACGGCCAGCTTCCGCGGCCTTTGGACCAGATTAAAAATGCCACGATGCCGATGGCCAGTGCGGCGAGGCTCGAAAGAATCGGTTGCTTGCCCGAAGTCAGAAAAACAAAAACCCACCCGAGTAATGCGAGCAACGCTGGCAGCGGATACAGCCACATCTTGAACGGCAGTTCTGCGTCCGGTTTCAGCTTGCGCAGGCGCATCACCGCGCCGATTTGCCCGATGAACTGCACAAGGATGCGCATCGTGACCAGCGCCGTGATGACCATGCCCAGGCTGAGAAAACTTGCCGCGATCGAAAGCACGCCAATCAACAACAGCGAAATGTGCGGAAATTCCTTCTTTGGATGCACTTTGCCGAAGACGCGGAAGAAGCAACCGTCCTTCGCCGCCGCAAACGGAATGCGCGAGTAACCGAGCGTCAAGGCGAAGACCGAAGCGAAGCTCGTCCACAAAATCATCACCGTGAAAACCAGCGCTGCCTTCGAGCCGTACAGTTTTTCGATGAACATGGAGCCAATCGGCGGCGGGGTGGCATTCGGATCCGTCACCACAAATTCACGCCAGGGAATCACTCCAATGATGGAGAAATTCATCGCCATATAAATAAATCCCACCGCGACGAGGCTGATGAGGATGGAGCGCGGAATGACCTTGCCGGGATTTTTGACTTCGTCGCCCAGATAACAAATATCGTAGTAACCCAAATAATCGTAGATGCCGATTTGCGCGGCGGCGCCCAGGCCGAAGACAAATCCCATCGAGAAATCGAAGGCGTGCGGCGGAAAATCAAACGCGATTTTCGGATTGAAATGTCCGGCTCCGCCAAAGATCACCGCGCCCGTCGTCAACAAAACGCCGCACCACAACGCCACCGTGATTTTCCCAATTGAACCGATGCGCCGATAGAGCAGCGCAATCACGAGCAGGCCCAGCGCGACGACGATGATTTGGTCCAGATGATGGCTCCCGGTCGCCGGCCAGAGAAAATTCAGATATTGTTTGAAGCCGATGAGGCCGGAGCCGATTTCGAGCGGGCCGCTGAGAATCAATTGCCAGATGAAAAGGAAAGCCATGAGCCGTCCCCATTTTTCTCGGCCATAGCCATCGCGCAGATAAATATAAGAACCGCCCGAGCCGGGCATCGCCGCGCCGAGTTCAGCCCAGACCATCCCGTCCGGAATTGCGATGAGCAAACCAACGACCCAACCGAGCATCGCCTGCGGTCCGCCGCCATTGATGGTTCCCATGAGCAATGGGATGGTGATGAACGGTCCTACGCCGACCATGTTGGACATGTTGAGAGCGGTGGCTTGAAGCAATCCGAGCCGGCGCTGCAGGTGTGGTTGTTCCGCGCCAGACAAGGGGTTTGTCATGTGCGCTTTGTATGCGAAGGGCAGGGGGAAGTCAATGCAACGAGCGGTGCATATGGTGGGGCGAGCGTACTCGCGAGCCGCAGTTTCAAGAGACCTTTACCGTCATGGCTCGCGAGTACGCTTGCCCCACCAAGTAGTCTATTCTCATTTGTCGCCGCCGACATCACCTTGAATCTGCTCATAGAGCCAGGCACGCGCGTAAGTCCACCAGCGATTGGCCGTTGGGACGGAAACGCCCAAAACCGCCGCAGATTCCTCAATGGTCAATCCGACGAAATAGCGCAACTTCACCAGCTCGGCTTTTTGTTTGTCGAGCGCCGCGAGTTTTTCCAAGGATTCATTGATCGCCAACAGCTCAGCTTCTTTTTCCGGCGCGGCAATTTCGATATCTTCGACGTTCAACCGTTGCCGGTCCCCGCCGTGCCGCACCGCACGTTTGCGGCGTGCATTATCCACCAGAATGCGGCGCATGGCCTCCGCTGCTGCGCCGAAGAAATGCGCGCGCCCATTCCATTTCACGTCTTCTTTTCCTGTGAGCCGCAGCCACGCTTCGTGGACCAGCGCGGTCGGTTGCAAAGTCTGGTTTGGCGATTCGTGCGCCATCTTCGCGGCGGCGAGTTTGCGCAATTCTTCGTAGACCAGCGGAAGCAATTCATCCGCGGCTTTCGCGTCACCGGAATCCAGGGATTGAAGAATGCGGGTGACCTCGCTCATGTTATGGAGCGGTGGAAGCTCTTGAATTATTGGTCGCGTCAAATGCTGTCCAAAACTCTTCCGCGGATTGAGCAGGGCCTTTTCCCCGATCGTATTGGAAACTGATGCGAGCCAAATTTTTGGATGCGTGGAAGAACTCGATATTCGTTGCGTGCGGCGGAAGAATCACACTTTTAAACGTCGTAATTTTTGAGATGGGTTCAAGGTTTGTGATGGAACGGCAGTCGGTCATGTTCAGTGTTTCCAAGGGCATGCCACGGAGCGGTGAAAGGTCGGCCACGGGAGTCCCGGAAATTTGCAGCGATTCGATCGGCATGCCTTGCAACGGGCTCAAATCGGTGACTTTTGTTCCTGCGAGGCGCAGCCAACGCAGAGACATGCCGCGCAACGGCGACAAATCCGACACGATGGTATGCATCAAGGTCAATCGGCTCAGAGGCAACCCGCGCAGGGGTGTGAGGTCGCTCATCGTCGATTGGTCGTCGAAGCCTAATTCCCATGTGCCGTCGCTCTGCCGTTCACTGGTGAACGTCAGGCCTGCCTTGCGCAAAGTCGTCAGCCACGCGGGTTCGGATTCCACCACCGCGGTCGCATTTTCGGTTATTGCCACTTCCGGCATGAGCGCCGCTGCCTCGCGCATCAGGAAATGCGCCCGCAGCCACGCGGTCCATCCGTCCTTAAGATCGTGATCGCTCCTGGCCATGTTTTCCGCCATGTGAAGGCCATTCGTGAACGTGACATGGGCCTCATCAAACTCTTTGAGTCTATAATACGTCATGGCCAGAACCATCTGCGCCTGGACGGAACGGTTCCAATCATCCATGTCGTCCGTCGATTTCGTGGCTTTTTGCAGCCACGCTTTCGCCTCGGCGAAATTACCTCTCCGGTATTCGAGCAAACCTTTGACCAACTCGCTATAAGTCCGTGGTTCTTTTTCCGTATTTCCCGCAAGAGCGGCGTCCACCATTTTCGTGATGGTTTCAAAATGGTTCGAGGGAGGCGGGAGGATCAAACAATCCTGCGCCAGGGTGTCGGCATTGATGGTATCGCGAATGTCTCCGAACTTTTGAAGGATTTCTTCACTGTAATGCCGGTAACTTGCCGGGTCATCCATCTGCATGCTCAACGTTGCCAATGCGTCAAATGCCCCTGGATCGGTGGGCGCATATTCTGCCACCTTCACATAATTGGTCGCGGCCAGACTCCATTGGCTTCGGCGCGCATGCACGGTTCCAAAAGCACTATAAAATGCCACCAGCGACTCGTGCGGAGGTATTTCATTAATGACTTTTTCCGCATCATCATATTGGTCATGCATCAGGAACAATTCCGCGCGCGAGATTTCCTTGCTCCACATCGCGGATTCTTGCGCCTGCTCGAGCAGGTGCTTTTCGATCCGCTCGGCCACCACCGCCCGTCTGAGAAAATACAAGGAAACAATCAGGCCAAGGATCAATGCCGCCACGCCCACGCCGAGAACAGCAAAAATAGTTTTGTTTCGCCGCGCCAGTTTTTGAAAGCGATAAAGAGTGCTGGGTGCCCGCGCGATGATGGGCTCGTTGCTGAGGTAACGCTGAATGTCCATCGCAAGACCGTTCGCGGTTTCATACCGGCGGGTGCGGTCTTTTTCCAACGCCTTCATCACAATCCAATCCAGGTCACCGCGCAGCACGTGAATCAGCTTTGGCGGCTCCGATTGGCGGTGTTGCGCGACGGCGGTGAGGTCCGCGGCGAGCATCGTGCTCAGGCGCGTGGAGGGGCGTTCCGGTTCTTTTTCGCGAATGGTGCGGCGTAATTCATCGAGGCCCGATTGCAGCAGTTCCTTGGCATCGAATGGTGTGCGGCCGGTCAGCAATTCATAAAGCAGAACGCCGAGCGCATAAATATCGCTGCGCGTGTCGATGTCCAGCCCGCTCATCTCCGCTTGCTCGGGACTCATGTAAGCCGGCGTGCCGATGAATTGTTCGAACGCGGTAAAAAGCGTCTGGTCGGTCAACCGGCCTTGCGTGGCCTTGGCGATGCCGAAATCGATGACCTTGGGAACCGGCACGCCATCATGCAGCGCCACGAGAATGTTCGAAGGCTTGATATCGCGATGAATGATGCCCTTCTGGTGCGCGTGCTGAATGGCGTTGCAAACCTGCGTGAACAGACTGAGGCGTTCAATCGTGGAAAGTTTGTTTTGGTCGCAGTAGTCCGTGATTTTGATTCCGCGCACCAGTTCCATGACGAAAAATGGGCGGCCATTTTCTGTCGTGCCGGCGTCGAGCACTTTTGCGATGTTCGGATGGTCCATCATCGCCAGCGCCTGCCGTTCTGCTTCAAAACGCGCGATGACGCTCTTGGTGTCCATGCCCAGCTTGATGACTTTGAGTGCCACGCGGCGGCGTACCGGTTCCTCCTGTTCGGCCATATAAACCACGCCGCAACCGCCCTCGCCGATTTGCTGGAGCAATTTGTAGCGCCCGATTTTGCTGCCGGGCTTTTCCTCGAGCGGCAGTGAGAGCACGATGGTTTTATTGCGCCCCGGCGGTTCCATGAAACCGCCGGCGTTTTCATTCGCTTGCAACAACGCCTCGACACGTGCGCGCAGCGCGGCATCATCGCCGCAGGTTTTTTGCAAATAATCCGCGCGTTGATCCGGAGGCAATTTCAGTGCTGCCTCGAAAATCGTTTCCTCGCGATTCGGCGATTCGCTCATTTGCCGGGAGGTTTGGGAGAATCCTTTTTGGGAACGGAAAGATTTTTTGGCGCTTCTGCATTTCCGGGCGGGACAAAGGTCGCCCAGGTTTTTCCGGACTCGGGAGCGTATTGCGCGGTCTGGCCCGGAACCGGCGGAATGCGAATCAAATGATGGCAACCTGGACATTGAATTTCGCGCCCGGAAAATTCCTCATCGCACTGCAGGTGTTGCTGGCATTGAGGGCAGGAGAATTTGAATTGGCTCATGAGTCCTTTCGCATGGGTGTTCCGCATCATGTAAAAAACAACCAACGTTTGCAATCATTCAGGTGTAGCGCGGGCGTCCTCGCCTGCGAGTTCCTGCACCGTCCCGGTGCCAGGATGCCGGCACGAAATTGGAGCGGTGCGAACGCCGCTCCAATGAACTGCTCCCGTCAGTGCGCCTTTTCCACGATGAACATGTCCAGCGATACAGTGTCTGGCTCCAGACGCAAGCCCCAGGCGGCGAAGAATTTCTTGATGTCGTTCGGATTGAAAGAGCCCTCACGCATTGATTTCTCGATCTCCGGGTTCCACGGCACGGAAAAGTCGTAGTAGCTGGTAAGGCCGGTTCGGTCCAAAACCACTTGGCGCATTCCTTCGGACAGGCCATCCAGTAGAATACTCAAATGCTGATGTGTGAAATGAAGTTTTTTGTCGTCCTTGGTAATATCCGGTTTTTCATCTTCGCCGCTGATGGCTAGGCCGGGCAGGCTCGAGTCTTCCACTTTCAGCA
>Ga0134126_10005775_pt1 | contig 15488 bp, 17 predicted proteins | sample KB31752_FD_96881 | JGI IMG/M metagenome (GOLD analysis project Ga0134126, IMG submission 96881) | Terrestrial soil microbial communities with excess Nitrogen fertilizer from Kellogg Biological Station, Michigan, USA - KB3-175-2 | ecosystem: Environmental > Terrestrial > Soil > Unclassified ...
ACCGGATCGACCAGCGCTTCGAGCGCGGTCACCAACTCGTGATTCTGCTCCTCGATCGGCGTCCGACCTCCACCTGGTCGTCGGACGTTCACGACCTCCTCGGCGCTCACACCGCCGCGAAGTTCGTCTCTGCCGGTGCGAATCGTCGTGCGCGACATCCCCGTCGCACGCTCAACCACCGCGATTCCGCCGTCACCAAACTCGGCCTCGGCTCCCGCCCAGAGCCGTCTCATCCGTTCGTCCATCACCGCCGACAGAGCCTCGAACTTGCGCCGGATCTCCCCTTCGTCTGCCATTCCCACCATAGATCACGTTTCGATCGCGCTGTCGATCCCCGCCGGCACGCCGCTAATCAAGTTGTTCCTGAGCGGGGCCTTAGGTCCGGTCAATGCATTACGTCTGCTAGGAAGGAAGGTGCCCGATGACCGCCGAGGACACTCGTATTCACGCGCATGAGCCAGCGTGTGCGTCCGCAACCGAACGCGCCGTTCTCGAGCAGCGCGTAAGGTTGCGGAAGCTCCTGCGGACCGGGATGGCGCAAATGCAGGCCGCCGTCATGGGCGCGCAGCCTCCCATCCGATCGACGGTGGCAACCGTCCAGGTGGAGTTTTCGAGACATCTCGCCGAGGCTGATGCGCTGATGCCGCCTTTGGGGGAGCGACTGAAAAGAGAATTCGCGGAGGAGCTCGGGATGCTCCGGGCGCTGAGCAGCTGGCCTGAGGATAATGACGAGATCGAGCTCGCCCTTCGCTTCCAGGCACTGGCGCCGGTGCTCCTGGACGTGATGGCCAGCGAGGAGCACCATCTGTTAGCGACGGCCAAAAGCGACCTGACGGCCGACGCTCCTTTCGGCCGTTGACCTCTCGCCATCCGCGCGCGGAAGGCAGCGGAAAGTCCATGCGCAGACCGCAAGATCGGATGACGTCGACAGAGCTATCTTCGAAAGGGACCGTGATGCGCGCTCCGCTCACCCGGATCTGTCGCCCGATGCCTCCCGATGCCCTCGGCGGCCGGTAAGGCCGTGGCCGTGGAACAGTCAGGCATCACGACGAGGAGCTCCTCGCCCCACGTCGTCCCACCGCGTCCCGAAGGCGGAGAGGTCGAGCGAGATGCTCAGGTAGGACCGGACCGAACGTGGTCTCGGGTGCTGGCGCCTCGGCTCGCGACGGTCGGACGGCTTCGAGCTACACGGGCGGGCTGGCGATCCTTAGCTGGCGTTGCGCTCTTTGTCGGCGGGCGGGCCTGCCTCGACGGCCTGCGGCGGCGGGGCGGGCGAGCTGGGCGTCGTCGTTCGCCTGGCCGAGTGGGACAGCCCGCCCTTGCGGCCGGCCTCCCGGGCCGCGACGGAGTCCCACTCGTGAGCGGAGCCCTTGACGTGCGCGCTCACGCCTCCTTTGCGGCTGATTTCTCTCCGGTGTTCCGGCGTGAGAGCCGCGAAACCGCGGGGTTTTCGGGCATCGCTTCCGTTGGCGTTCATTGTGCTGCTCTCTTCTTACTTCGTTGGCCGGTCGAGATCGCGAGACCAGGAGGGTGCCTTGCCCTCGGCCTTCCCCATGCGTAGACCGGCTACAAGCACGCGGGGCGCGCAAAGCGCGCTTACCGGATCACCTTCGTTGTGACACGACAATTCGAGTTTGCAAGCCCTCACAATGAAATGTCATCTCCGATGATGCGCGATATGGCGTCAGACCTCAATCCGCAGGCGTGAAGTACTCGCCGCGTGCGACCGCCCGGACGACGTCCATCGGTGTCACGATTCCTGCCAGCTTGCTTTCCTGGTCCAGCACCACAATGCGGTGGATCTCGCGCTTGGCCATCTCGCTGACCGCGGCCATCGCGGGATCATCGGCGTAGAGGGAGATCACGTCGGGATTCATGAGGTCGCCAACGGTGGCCTCGCCGTGTATCCACTGTTTGGGCTCGGGGTTGATGAGATCGGAGCTCGAAAGAACGCCAACCAGATTGCCTTCGGCGTCACGCGCAGGCGCGCCTCCGATGTGGCGACGCGTGAGGCCCCAGGCCGCCTCCTCGGCCGAGGCGTCGGCATCCACGGTGTAGACCGGCTTCGTCATGATGTCCTTGATTCGCAACATGGTCGTCACTCCTTGACGTGCTGGAGGTTCAAGACATGTGCCACGCAATCGCCTCCGCGACGTGTAGTCTCTTCGCTCGCGGGCGAAATGTCTGCGCGTGGGTCACCGGAGACGCGCAAGATGTGCGCGCCGGTCGGGTCGTCGCCCGAGATCAGCTGGACGGGGGCGTCGGGTGACAGGAGTGGTTGGCCTGGGTGTAGCCAGTATCCGGAGGTCCTTGCTCGCGACGGGCACCAGCAGGTGGTAGTGGGCATCGAAGCAATAGGCCCCGTCCTCGAGGGCGGACGCCGCCCTGATGCCGGGCGTGCCGAAGGGGCTCGCCGACGGTTCACGCCGCACGCCGCGAAGAGGAGGTTCGAGAGGAGCCGCGCGCTCGGCCTTTGGGCGCCGATGGCGCGCACGGTCCTTCGCCGCCGAAGGGCGTCCGCCAGCGACTTTGAGGACGCCAGACTCGGTTTTGGAAGCCGGATCGGAGGCCGGGCTTCGGTGGTCGGAAGGCGGATCGCCGCGGGGGTCTTCAGTCCGGAACGCGAAAACTTTGCGGGCCGTGGGGGCGGTTCCCGCATCCCTTGCTGAGTTGGCCCCCGGCGAGGCTCGGTCGGACGCCCTGGGGCCTGGCACGACCGCTGCATCGTGGTGGGGACAAATGGAGGCTCCCGTGAATCAACCGACGGCCAGCGCGATACCGCTCCTCTCGCCGAGGCTCGGCGCGATTGCGCCGCAGATGTTATCGGCGCTGACGCGCGGGCGAGAGACGAGGCTCGATCTCGAGCTCGTGCGGGGAATGTTGTGCCGGTTGGAAGACGTGACGCCGGCGGGACAGCACTACTTGATGGCGAAGATGATCCCGTTGCTTCGTCGAGAAGCACTCGATCCGAACAAGAAGTTCCGACCCAGCGACTTGGACGTCGTCAATCGGTCCTTGGAAGACCTCGAACACGAAGCATCGCGCGTGGCGCCCGACCTTGCTGCCTTCAGCAAGAAGGCTCAGATCCTGGTCGACGTGCTGGCGCTCGCCTGACAGACATGGGCTTGCCGGTGATGAATCTCGACGATCTCAAGCTGATCTTGGTCCCGACGGACTTCTCCGAGACGTCCGCCGCCGCGGTGCGCGCGGCGATTCGGATGGCTCAGGCCTTCCATGCCGCGATCGAAGTCTTCCATGTCGATCCTGATCCGGCGCTCCTGCTGCCGCCGCCGGTGGACGTGGTGTCCAGGCCGTTGGCGTTCGAGCGGGTGCTGACCGAGACAACCGAAAAGCTGGAACGCGTGGTGAGCCAGGTGCGACAGGCGGGCGTCCCCTGCACGAGCGTTTCGGAGTTCGGACGCTCGTCCAGCAGCATCGTCGAGCAAGCGCGTCGCAGCGGCGCCGGTCTCATCGTCATGGGGACCCACGGGCGGCACGGCCTGGCCCACGCGCTCATCGGCAGCGTCGCCGAGAAGGTCGTCGAGCACGGCAAGCGTCCGGTGCTGGTCGTCCCCGCGAACGGCGCGGCGTAGATGGCCTCCGGTCTTCTTGGGGGTGACGGAGGAACGCGGGCGCGCACAGCTCTGGCGACGCCGATTGGGCGACGGCACGCGTCCTGCAGCTTGCCCGTGTCGTAGGTGGCCCGGCGAGACGGGCCGTTTCGTGAACTGACAGCCCCGCATGTCCCTTCGATCGAAAGTAGGTGCCGTGATGGAACATTCGAGCTCCCCGACTGTCGCCCAAATGGTGTTGGAGGATCCGGCCTGCGCGCGGGTGTTCCAGCGCCATCGAATCGACTTTTGCTGCGCGGGCGAGCAAACGCTCGAAGCCGCTTGTGCCGGACGGGGCGTGGAGGTTGCTGTCGTACGCGCCGAGATCGAGATCGCGCGCGGCGGGCGACAGGCGGGCGCGTCCGATGATCCGCGACTTCTATCCACGCGCGCGCTCCTCGAGCGGATCGTCGGCAAACATCACAGCTATTTGCGGCATACGCTGCCCGCGGTCGCCGCTCTGGCCGGCAAGGTCGCGCGCGTCCACGGGAGCCGCGAGCCGAAGCTGCTGGCGTTGGCGGCGGCAGTTAACGAGCTCGCCGAGACGCTCGAGCCGCACATCGACGAAGAAGAAGAGGTGCTGTTTCCCGCGCTGGCCGAGGATCGCGCGGCGACCTCCGATCTGTTGCAGATGACCGAGGAGCATCGGGCCGTGGCGGCGCTGCTCGATCGTATCCACGACGCGAGCGACGGATTCGTGACCCCCGCCTGGGGCTGCGCCAGCTATCGAGCGCTGTCGAGCGAGCTCCGCGCCTTGGACGCCGACGTGCGCGAGCACGTGCACCTCGAGAACCACGTGCTGCTCCCTCGCTTCGGGTCGGGATCAACCGAACCCTGAGACGACCGAGGTCGCGCTCAGGCGACGGATCGACTCTCGAGGTCGGTGATTGTGGCGCGCTCGCGCGATGCAGCTATCCCGCCATGCCGATGAGTCGTTTGAGCTCGAGATCCAGCGCCGCGTAGGTCTCCGCGGGGGCGTGCCGTTCGAATATCGGGTAGACGATCCGTTCCTCCTTGGTGTTGTGCGCGGAGAGGAGCGTTTCGAGGGCGCTGGCGCCTTCGTCGATCGACTGCTCGTCGCGCAGCCGCCCCTCGAGCGCGCCGAGGAGGTCGCGGATCTGACCGTGCTCCGTGCGCATGACCGCGGGCGGACCGAACCCCCAGCCGGTGAGCGCCTCGAGGGAAGGGAACATCAGATCTTCTTCGAGGCGCATGTGCGTCTCGAGCTCCGTCTGAAAGCGGGCGAAGCCGCTCCGTGCTTCGCTCCAGCTGCCGATCTCGACGGCCATCTCCACCCGGTCGAGCATCTCGTCGAGCCGCCGGTGGTGAAGCTCCAACACCAAGGAGGCGGGCTGTTCGTGGGCGGCGGCGCTCTGGGACGTTCCGTTGGACATCGTTTCCTCCTCCCGATATCGGTTACCAGATGAGCGTGGTGCGCCACATGACGGCTGTCATGCTGCCCCCCGAACGGAGGTGAAAAGCTGGATTCGTCCAATGAAGCGTTCGGCGATTCGGATGTGCGGCCTCCTCTTGTTTTTGTTGACGGGCGGAACGAGCTCCTGCCGGCGCACGGGAGAGGGGAGGGACGAGAAGACGTCCTTCCTGACGCCCACCGACGCGCCCGCGGTCCCGCCCTCGCTCTCTCGTCGTTCACCTCGGCTCGACGTCGTCGAGCTCGAGGTGCGCGAGCAGGTCATGAGCCTCGCCAGCGGCGTCGAGTACACGTTCTGGACCTTCGGCGGGCACGTCCCCGGTAAGTTCATCCGCGTCACTCAAGGTGACACGGTCGAGCTGCACCTCAAGAACAACGCCGGCAACAAGCTCCCTCACAGCATCGACTTGCACGCCGTGACGGGACCGGGCGGCGGCTCGCCGAGTACGTTCGTGGCGCCCGGCCAGGAGAGCCAGTTCACCTTCAAGGCGCTCAATCCGGGGTTGTACGTGTATCACTGCGGCACGCCACCCGTCGGCATGCACGTCGCCAACGGCATGTACGGCCTCATCCTCGTCGAGCCGCGCGGCGGGCTGCCGCGCGTGGATCGCGAGTACTACGTCATGCAAGGAGACTTCTATACCGTCGGGCCGCACGGCCAGCCGGGCTTGCAGGCCTTCGACGAGGAGAAGGCCATCGCCGAGAAGCCGAGCTACGTGGTGTTCAACGGCGCCGAAGGGGCGCTCATGGACGACCACGCGCTCGTCGCCGAGGTCGGTCAAACCGTGCGCCTCTACGTGGGCAACGGCGGTCCCAACCTCACCAGCAGCTTTCACGTCATCGGGGAGATCTTCGATCGCGTCTATCCCGAGGGGGGCTCGCGGGTGCAAGAAAACGTGCAGACGACCTCCATCCCGCCCGGCGGTGCCGCCATCGTCGAGCTCAAGGTCGAGGTTCCTGGGACGTACGCGCTGGTCGATCACGCCATCTTCCGCGCCTTCAACAAGGGTGCGCTCGGGCAGCTCAAGGTCTTTGGACCGCCGGCGCCGGACATCTACTCCGGGCCGCAGGAGCCGCGGTCGATCACCGCCCTTCGCGGGAGGCCCTGAGGTGGGCAGGGCGCTGATCACGGCGCTGGTCTTCTTTATCGCCGTCGCGGGCGCTTGGCGGCCGGCGCTGGGCCGCGCGGGCATTCGCCCGGAACCCGCGGCGCTTCCCGGCGGCCGCTATCAGGCGGTCACCGCGCGGAAGGAGGCGCCCGCCGTCACCGTGGCGCCGTACCGGCTCGATCGCCAGCCGGTCACCAACGCCGCGTTCCTGGCGTTCATTCGCGAGGACTCCGCCTGGCGGCGCGATCGGGTGACGGCGCTGGCGGCCGACGGCGGCTATCTGGCCGCCTGGAGCGAGCCACTGGCCCTCGGTCCGAACGCCGCACCGCGCGCGCCCGTGGTCGGGGTGAGCTGGTTCGCGGCCCGCGCCTACTGCGCGGCGCGTGGCGGCCGGCTGCCGACCGAGGCGGAGTGGGAGCTGGCGGCCGCCGCCAGCCCCAGGGAGCGCGACGGGCGGCGCGACCCCGCCTGGCGCCAGACGGTGCTCGACTGGTACGCGCGTCCCAACCCGGCGACCTTGCCGGACGTGGGCCGGGGCCGCCCCAACGTCTGGGGCCTCTCCGATCTGCACGGGTTGGTATGGGAATGGGTGAACGACTTCGGCGCTTCGATCTTGGTCGGCGACGAAGCTCGGCTGTGCGGCGGCGGAGCGAACGGGGCGATCGATCCCCTCGACTATCCGGCCTTCCTGCGGGCGGCGTTCCGCAGCTCGCTCGAGGGCCGGACGACGACCCCCAATCTCGGATTCCGCTGCGCTTATGACGGAGGCGGCTCGTGACCGGGCGTCGCTTGCCGGCGGTGGCGGCGACGTTGGCGATGACGTTGTTCTTTGGCGGCCGTGTCGCCCGCCGCGCTTCGTCCGCGGTGGACCCGAACAAATCGCCGGTCGCCACGACCGGGGCGGCGACGCGCGGAGATGACGCGCCCTCGCCGTTACCGGCGGGGTCGCTCTACGATCTGGGCTTGCGAGTCGTCGGTACCGACGGGCGGGCGCGGGCGCTCGACGACTTGCGCGGCCATCCCGTGCTGGCCAGCATGTTTTTCGCCTCCTGCCCCACGGCCTGTCCTCTGCTCATCAACGATCTCCAGCGCCTCGAGGCGGCGCTCCCCGCGGATCTTCGCGATCAGGTGCGCGTGCTCCTCGTCAGCTTCGATCCGAAGCGTGATTCGCCGGCCGTTCTCGAAGCCGTCGTCGGTCAGCACGGCCTCGACAATCGCCGCTGGCGGGTCGCCGCGGCCGAGAGCGAGGACGGCGCGCGTCTGCTCGCGGCGGTGCTCGGGATCCGCTATCGCGCGGCGGCGTGGGGAATGTTCGATCACACGGTGCGGGTCGCCGTCCTCGACGGGGCAGGTCGGATCCAGGCGCGGAGCGGCGACGTGATGGCGCTCGCCCCGGCGCTGAGGGCGGCTGCGGCCACTCGGAACTGACTTCGCTCGGGCTTCGCGCGCAGCCGGACGCGACAAGCCGCAAGAATTGCGCGTCTCGAGGTGGGAAACATGACCAGCGTCATGGGTCGAACAGGCATGGCCCTTGCTGCAGAAGAGGTCCGATATGAACGACGCCGGTTCGAACGAAGACGCTCTGGAACTCTTGGCGCGCAGCACGCTCTGCCACGGCATGGAACTGGAAATCGTCAGCGACCTGGCGCGCCACGCGGTCCGGCTGGAGCGCGCTCGCGGCGAGGCCTTCTGCGCCGAGGGAGCGCCAGCCGAGTCGCTCTTCCTCATTGCGCGGGGGGTGGTCAAGTTGGTCCGTTCGCTCGACAGTGGGCGCGACGTCATCGTCGAGCTCGTTGGGCCGGGCGACGTCCTGGGGGAGGCCGCGCTCACCGACGGGGGCGTCTACGACGCGAGCGCGATCTGCGTCCATCCCTCGACGGCGCTGGCCATCGGAAGGGGGGCGGCCCAGGCCTTCGTCACCTCGAATCCGGAAGCGATCCGCAACGTCCTGGCGTTGCTTCACGCCAGCCTTCAGCGGGCGCACCTGCGGGTCGAGGACCTCTCGATCTTCGGCGTCCGCCAGCGCATCGCGCGTTTTCTCATCCGGCTGGCGGACTGGACCGGCCGGCAGGAGCGGGGCCGAACCATCGTGCCGTTGGCGCTCTCCCGGCAGGAGCTGGCGGCGCTGGTGGGGACGACCACGGAGACCACCATCCGGGTCATGAGCGGGCTGCGGCAGCAGGGGCTCGTCGAGCCCGCCCGGCGGGGCGTCGTCTTGACGGACCGCGCGGCCCTGGAGACGGTCGCCGCGGGGGAGCCCTGATCGCTCGCGGGGCGGCGACCGGCATCCGCTTCGACGGCGGCCCACGCGATCTGGATAGGCAAGACCGGCGAGCTCGTGGGGATCAGGGCTCCATCAACATCACCGCTCCCATCATCCCGGCTTCGGCGTGGTCGAGGATGTGGCAGTGGAACATCCACATCCCCGGGCGATCGTCGAACCGGACGGCGAAGGTGACGCTTCCGTTGACGGGAATGTTCACCGTGTCCTTCCACTCGAGCGGCCCCGAGGACGATTGGACCTGGAAGAAGAAGCCGTGCATGTGGAACGGGTGCGCCAGGCCGAAGGTGTTGGTGATCGTCCACAGTTGTGTCTCGCCGACCGTGGCCATGTAGGGTTGGGAGTCGGGGTAGGCGACGCCGTTGATCCCCAAGGAGAGCGGCGACGCTCCGTCGTAGGTGAGCTGGATGTCGACGGGCCTGGCCGCCGCGATCGGGAGGGGGACGATCGTTCGCTTCAGAGCGGGCAACGGGGTGGTGGCGACGGGCGTCCCCTCGAATTGCACGACGAAGAGATCGATCGGCGCGACGAAGGCGGTGCCGAGGCCGCGATCGTAAGGTTGGGCCTCGACCGTCACCCGCGAGCCAGGCTCGCCCTGGGGAACGACGACCAGGTCGGCGCGCTCGCCGGGCACGATCAAGGGCCTGTCGACGTCGATCGGCGCTTCCAGTCGGCCTCCGTCGCCGCCGATTCGCTGGAAGGAGTGCCCGGCCATCGAGAGAAGAAAGTACCGGCTCTTGGCGGCGTTTATGATCCGCCACCGTTGCCGCAGGCCCGGGCGCGCCTTGAGCGTGGGAACCACCTGTCCGTTGACGAGCACCACGTTCCCCTCCCGCCCGTACAGCGTGCCGAGATCGCCCCCCGAGTCGGCGGCTTCGAGCGTTCCATCGCTCTCGATGCCCATATCGCTCAGGACCAGGATCACCTCGTCCCCGAGACCGGGCGGGTCGTCCGGATCGTCGACGATGAGCGGCCCATAAAGACCGTTGCCGACCTGCGCCGCCGAGTCGACGTGCGGGTGGTACCAGAACGTCGACGCGTCCGGGACGACGAAGTCGTAGTCGAAGGCGCCGCCGGGCGCGATTGGCGGCTCGGACGGGCCAGGCATCCCGTCCATCGCTGCCGGAATCCGGAGCCCGTGCCAGTGAATCGTCGTCGACTCCGGCAGGTTGTTGGTGAAGTGGACGATGACCCGGTCGCCGACGCGGGCGCGGATCAGGGGGCCTGGGACCCGGCCGTTGTAGGTCCAGGCCGTCGTCGTCAGGCCCGGCATCAGCGACAGAGGTGCCAGAGCGGCCTCGAGGTTCACCTCCACGACGTTCGGGTCGGGATTGATGTCGTCTGCTTGGGGGACGAGGAGCCCGTCGTCCCAGCCGGCCGGCTGCGCCGGCGGTGCGCTGTTGTCGCCGCACGCCGAGGCGATCAGCGAGAAAAGTGCGGAGGCAGCGGGCAGCCGAACGCGCGTCATCGTGCTCACCTCAGCAAACCCGAAGGTCGAGGCCGGGCGCGCGGCGCCTCACCCGTCGGCAGCAGGTTGATCCCCAGCGAGCGGCCGTAGCGAAGGCTGTCGACCGGACCGTAGACCAGCTGAGGCTCGCGATCGACGTCGCGTAACGGCAGATGAAGCCGCCCTCCGGAGGCACCGCGGCCCCGCGTCACCACAGCGCCCCTCCTGGCGACCCGATCCGATCGGCGAGAGCTACGCAATTCTTGCGCGGCCCGGTCCTGCCACGCGCAACGTCTGCGAGCCAGGCGTTGCGCGCGCGCGGCTCGTCGCCGTCCGCAAGCATCCCGAAGGACGGCGCCGGGATCGGACAGCGGCTGGCCCGCCTCCAACGCGGGCGGTGCTGGACAGCCGCGGCGAGCCGCGCCGGGGGCCAGGATCGGTGGAGCACGACGCGCTCCACTGCAAGGGCGGGACCATTGGCCCAGGCGAGTGCGGTCTCGAACTTGCTTTGGGCAGAGGACGAATGGTGACCATCGACGACATGGCGCGGTTCTCCATCGAGGCACCGCGCTACACGAGCTATCCGACGGCTGCGGAGTTCTCACCGGCGACGACGGCGACCGATTTCGGCGCCGCGCTGGAAGAGGTCGGCCGGACCGGCAAGGACCCCGTCGCGCTTTACGTCCACCTGCCGTTTTGCCGCGAGCTCTGCCACTTTTGCGGCTGTCACGCCCTGCTGGCGCGGACACCCGAGCGGATCGATCGGTACCTCGACGCCCTGTCCGACGAAGCTCGGCTGGTGGCGCGCATCCTCGACGGACGCCGCGCCGTGGGCGAGCTGCACTTCGGCGGCGGGAGCCCCTCCTACCTGGAGGCCGACGACTTCGAACGGCTCATGACGTCTCTCCGCGAAGCGTTTCGCTTCGCCGCCGCCGCCGCCATTTCGCTGGAGGCCGATCCCCGAACGACCGACCGCCGAAAGCTGACCTGCTACCGGCGCCTCGGCGTCGAGCGGGTGAGCTTCGGTTTTCAGGACCTCGACGACGGCGTCCAGCGCGCCATCGGCCGGCGTCAGAGCGCCGAGGTGTCACTCCGGGCCTTCGAGACCGCGCGTGAGGTGGGATTTGGCGGGATCAATCTCGATCTCTGTTACGGGCTGCCCGAGCAGACGGAGGCGACGTTCTTGCGCACCGTCTCCCAGGTGATCGCCCTTCGTCCCGATCGGGTCGCCATTTTCGGCTATGCCCACGTCCCCTGGATAAAACCGCTTCAGAAGCTGATCCCCGCGTCGTCTCTTCCGCGTGCCGAGCTTCGCGTCCGGCTGATGGCCTCGGCGCGGACGGCGCTGCTGGCTGCTGGTTACGTGGCGATCGGGCTCGATCACTTCGCGCTGCCGAGCGACACCCTCGGCCGCGCGGCGGCGACCGGGACGTTGCACCGTAACTTTCAGGGCTACACGACGACGAAGACCGACGCGCTCGTGGGGCTCGGGCTATCGGCGATCAGCGACCTGCCGCGCGGCTACTTCCAGAATGCGCGGACGCTCGCCGGATACCAGGCCCGAGCTCGCACGGGCGTCCTTGCGACGGAGCGCGGCGTCCTCCGAACCGCAGACGATCTCCTGCGCGGCGAGGTCATCCGGACGCTCATGTGCCGCGGGCGGCTGGAGATCGCCGCCATCGAGCGGCGCTTCGGCGTCCGGTTCACCGAGACGTTCGCCCCGGAGATGGCCGACCTGCGCCGGTTGGAGGGCGAGGGCCTCCTCCGCCTGGGGGCGGAGGCGATCGAGCTGACACCTCTCGGCGAGGCCTTCGTCCGCAACGTCGCCAAGGTGTTCGACGCCTATCGCCGCGCGCCGGCGAAGGCGCCCCATCGGTTCTCGATGACGGCCTGAAAGAGGCAGCATGATCGAAACGACCAGCCCCGAGCTGTCACCCGCGGTGCGGCTCGAGCTGCACCACGAGCGTCTGGACGACATGCTCCACCACGTGGAGCTCGAGAGGGCCCTGGCCGAGGAGCGCCCCATCGGCGGGACGACCGCCGTCCGGACGGCCCTGGCGGCCGAGGTCGCAGCGCTCGTCAGGGGGCGGGGATGACGGAGACGGCGCTGCCGCTCCGCCGTCATCTCCCACTCGTCTCCGAGAGCCGGGGGGCGGCGCTTGAAAGCTCGCCCTTCCAGGCGAGCTGGCCCTTGTCGCGCCGGTTCATCAAGACGGCGCTCTGGTGCACCCTCACCTTGGGAGCCAGCTTCGGCGCCGTCAATCTGCTCACCATCCACCTCGCCCTCGGGCCGGTCCCTCCGGCGCACAACTGGGTCCATGCCAGCTTCCAGTTGATCGGCTTCGTCCTCCTCTTCGTGATGGGCGTCGCTTACCAGGCGGTGCCGCGCAGCTGCGGCGTTCCGCTCCGACGACTGGAGCTCGCGCGCGCGAGCTTCCGACTGACCTTCGGCGGGCTCCTCCTGCGGGCGTACGGTCAGTTCGGCCCCTTGCTCCCGGCAACGGCGCCGTCCCTCTTGCTGGGAGGTCTCGCCATCCTCGCGGGCGTGATCGCGTTCGCCGCCGTCCTGGCAGCGACCTGGCGATCGGCTCCGCTTCCACGCCCGAGGGTGGGGGCCCCCGAAATCGCGGCAGGGACGCTGTGGTGGATCATCGCGGCGGTCATCCTGGTCCTCGAGGGGCTAAGGGCCGTTCGGGGCGGCGACGCCGACCTCGGCGCCCGCTACAACGAATCCTTCTACATGGCGGCCCTCCTCGGGGGCGCCCTGTCCTGGATTCAAGGCATGGTGAGGCGAATAGAGCCGACCGCGCTGGCCTTCCGACCGCCCCGGGCGCCGCTGCTCGGGGCCGCGTTTGCCGGCTCCCAGCTCGGCGCCGCGGCGGCGACGATCGGCGCCGCGCTTCCGGGCAACCCGGTCGCTCACCGGCTGTTCGACTGCGGTCTCGTCCTCACGGCGCTCGCGCTGACGGTCTTCCTGGTGGGCGCGCGCGTGTTCGAGCGGTCGGCGCCGAGACCTCTCTCGTCCCACCTGGCGCCCCTCGCCGTGCGCCGAGCCGTACGGATGGCTTTCGCGTCCGCGGCCCTGTTCGCGGCGCTGGCGCTTGCCTACGGGCTCTCCGATCTCGCCGGCGACGTTCTTCCCACGATGTTGTGGGACGGCGCCCGCCACGCGCTGGCCCTCGGGTGCATCACCACGCTGATCCTTTCGCTCGGCAGTCACCTCGTCCCTCGGTTCTCGGGCGCGCCGCTGCGCCGCGCCGGCGCGCGGGACGCCGGGTTGGTGCTCATCGGCCTGGGGCTCGCCGGACGAGAGATGGAGGTCCTGGCGCCTCTCTTCTCGGCGCCACGGCTGCTCTGGGTCTCCGGGGCATCGGGGATCGTCGCCGCGACCGGTGTGGCGCTCGCCGCCAGCGCCATTCTGGGGACGATGCGACCGAGGCGACCTTCCCTCATCGCCGGCGGTGCCGGGCCTCACGCGGATGGTCGTCGCGACACCTGACGGTTGTCATATCGAGCGACGGCCGAAGGCGAGATCCTGGAGGCGAGATGAACAGCGGTCCATCGGCCACCCCCGAAGAGGTGCTGGGAACCTGTCTCCGCCTCGAGCTCGAGGCGGCGGCGCTCTACAAACGGTTCCAGGGTGCCGCGACCGAGCCGGCGTTGATCGACCTCTGGGAGGCGATGTCCCGAGCCGAGATCCGACACGCCCGCCTCATCGAACAGCTCGCCGGCCGGCGCGAGTGTGTGGTCCCGGCGGTCTCGCGGGCCGCGCTCACCACCGTCGTGGAGCGGGCCGACGCCACTCGAGCCGAGGCGGACGTCGGCCCGCTCAATTCCGACCGGATGCTTTCCATCACCACCGCCCTCGAGTTTTCCGAGATGGACGAGCTGTTTACCGCTATCTGCCAGTCAGCCGGCGTCGCACCTGATGACGGGCGGACCGATCACCTGACCCCGCTCGTGCAGGCAGTGCTCGCGCGCGAAGAAGGCGACGGCGTGCTGCGCCACTTACTGGCCGCCATGTTGCGGCTGCATCGCCGTGCCGGATCGGCGCCCAGCGTGCTGGACGCGGACGGTCCCGCCCTGGGGGATCGCGAGATGCGAGGCTGAAGGGCCAGGATCGCGCGCTCTCAGCGAGCTCGGCAAAGGCGTGCGCGGACCAGCCATTTGCGGGCTTCCAGGAGCGTCACCGGCGCGAGCGCGCAGAGCCCGCCGATGGCCAGCGTCCCCAGGCCGGGCGACGCGAGGTGAAACAGCCGCCGCCCGCCGCCGAAAAGCATGATCGCAACCTGAGCGGCCGTCGATGCGGCGATGACCAGCAGAAGCTGCGGGTTCGTGAAGGGTCCGATTTCCCACAGCGTCTTGGTCTCGTTTCGAAAGGCGAGGGACATGACGGTGTGGCCGACGACGAGCGTCGCGAAGGCCAGCGTGCGGGACTCCCCGAGGTCGCGGTGCGTGACGCCCCAGGCGTAAAGGCCGAGGACGGTCGCGCCCAGGATGGCGCCCGTGAGCAGGATGAGGCCCCATTGCGGTCGTCCCAGCATCGGCTCGTCCGGGTCCCGTGGCGGCCGGCGCAGCACCTCGGGATCGGGCGGCTCCATGACCAGGGCCAGGGCGGGCAGCCCGTCGGTAATCAGGTTGATCCAGAGGATCTGGAGCGGCAGGAGAGGCAGCGGGAGCCCGACCAGCGCGGCCCCCAGCATGATGGCGAGCTCGCCGGTGTTTCCCCCGAGCAGATAGAGGAGGCTCCGCCGGATGTTCTCGAAGATGGCGCGCCCCTCGCGGATGCCCGCCACGATGCTGGCGAAGTTGTCGTCCGCGAGCACGATGTCTGCGGCCTCTCGGGTGACGGCGGTCCCGCTGCGTCCCATGGCGATCCCGATGTGCGCCTCGCGAAGGGCCGGGGCGTCGTTGACCCCGTCCCCGGTCATGGCGACGACGGCGCCGCGCGCCTTCCATGCGCGGACGACGGTCAGCTTGTCTTCCGGGGTTGCGCGCGCGTGGACCAGGTCGGCGAGCTCCTCGCCGGGCGCGACGATTCCCATCTCGCGGGCGATGGCGGCGGCCGTGACCGGGTGATCTCCGGTGATCATCACTGTCCTGATGCCGGCTTGTCGGGCGGCGGCCACCGCCCTCGTCGCCTCCTCGCGCGGCGGGTCGGCGATTCCGAGGAGGCCAACGAGCGTGAGATGATCCTCCGACGCCGTGCCACCCCGCGCGGCGGCGAGCACCCTCAGCCCGCGGGCGGCCATTTGTCGAGAGGCCTCGAGCGCACCTTCCGTTCCGCTGGTCGCGCGGGCGAGGATCACTTCGACGGCCCCCTTCACGTAGAGGATCCCGTCCTGGCGCCAGATCGACATCCTCTTCCTCTGCGAGTCGAACGGCGCGACCGCGACCCGGGGATTCGACGACTCGATCTGCTGGCAGGAGATGCCGCGGTTCGCCGCCGCTCGCAGGATCGCGACCTCCGTCGGGTCTCCAAGGTCCTGATCGGGGCCCGGATCGAGCTGGGCATCGCAACAGGCTGCCGCCGTGGCAAGCAGGCTTCCCGTGTCCTCGGCCCAGAGGTCACGCACCGCCATGTGCCCCGAGGTCAGCGTGCCCGTCT
>Ga0134126_10005776_pt1 | contig 15487 bp, 9 predicted proteins | sample KB31752_FD_96881 | JGI IMG/M metagenome (GOLD analysis project Ga0134126, IMG submission 96881) | Terrestrial soil microbial communities with excess Nitrogen fertilizer from Kellogg Biological Station, Michigan, USA - KB3-175-2 | ecosystem: Environmental > Terrestrial > Soil > Unclassified ...
GTGCCGGCGATGTCGAGGTGAATCCATGGCTTGTCCTCGACGAACTCTTTGAGGAACATGGCTGCTGTAACTGCCCCGCCATAGCGGCCACCGCTGTTCATGATGTCTGCGATGCCGGACTTAATCATGTCGCGGTATTCGTCGTCGACCGGTAGGCGCCACATCTTCTCGCCGGCCTGGTGAAGAGCTTTGTGGAATCGGTCGTAGAGAGCATCGTCATTCGCGAATACACCAGCGTTGACCATACCTAGGGCGACTACGCAGGCGCCGGTCAAAGTCGCGGCATCGATCAGGTGCGTGCATCCCAATTTGGTACGCGCATACGTGAGGCCGTCGGCGAGAACGAGACGACCCTCAGCGTCTGTGTTGATGATTTCGATCGACTTTCCCGACATCGCGATCTGCACATCGCCGGGCTTCTGCGCTTTGCCCGACGGCATGTTTTCCGACGCGCAGATCACGGCATTCACTTTGACTTTGGGCTTCAGCTGAGCGATCGCGCGCATAGCGCCGAGCATGGCCGCGCCGCCGGCCATGTCGTACTTCATCTTCTCCATGCCGTCGGCGGGCTTGATCGAGATGCCTCCGGTATCGAAAGTGATCGCTTTCCCTACAAGTCCCAAAACGGGCTGCACCGGAGCGCCTGCAGGCGAGTACCTGACGATGATCATCGCCGGAGGCTCGTCGGAGCCTTGAGCAACACTCCAGAATGCACCCATCTTCAGCGCCTTGATCTCGTTAGGACCGAGAACCTCGCATTCCAAACCGTTTTCGGCACACATCTTTTTGGCGCGATCTGCAAGAATGGTTGGCGTGAGCCGATTGCCCGGTTCATTGACCAGTTCGCGCGCGAAGTTCTGCGACTCGCCGATGATCCGTCCTTCGTTCAATGCCGAGCGCAGCAGCTTTTCATCGCTTCCGGGAGGAGCAACAATCGTTAGTGATTCCAATCTTTGATCTTTGCGATCGCTCTTGTACACATCGGGATCGAAGTCGCCGATGCATGCACCAATCACGGCAGCGCGAACGGCATTATCGGCATGGAAGTGAACACCAGAAGGAATCGCGATGGCGAGATGGCGAATGTTTCTGGGCTTCAAATAGCGCGCGGCAGCTCCGGAGATTTTGCGCAGATCGTTAGGATTGAATTTCGCTTCCTTGCCACCGCCGATCAGGAGCACACGCTTTGCTTTCACGCCTGCCGGCCGATAGAGGATCGCGATCTCCAGCGGTTTGCCTCCAATCTCGCCTGAGGCGACCAATTCCTGTGCGGCATCCTGCACGGGCTTTTCAGTCGTGAGCAGCGAAGCTAGAGATTTGTCCTTCTCTCCTTTGTCGACAACGACAATCACCAGGCATTCAGTTTCAACTTCAGCGGAGTTCTTGATGACTAGATCAATCTTCATTCTTTTCCTTTTATAAATGCGTTTTCACCACGGAGTCACGGGAGACACGGAGGAACCAAAAGGAAAATTGAACACGGAGGGCACGGAGGACAATTCCACCTTCGTTTCCTCCGTGTCCTTCGTGTTCAAATTGGTCAGTCCCATCTTCAATGTTCTTGCTGGTCAGACTCGATTTGCCATGTCGTTTTGTTTTTCTCCGTGGCTCTGTGACTCCGTGGTGAAAGGACCTGGCTAAGCGCGGCGACTGCGCGCAATTGCTTCTCGCGCTTCTTTATCTGCGGTCCGACGGCGCTCGGTTTCGCGCTTATCCCAATCCTGCTTGCCTCGCGCGAGCGCCAGTTCGCATTTCGCTCTTCCGTTTCGGAAATACACACGAGTTGGAATAAGCGTTAATCCTTTTTGCTGCGTTTTGCCGATTAACTTCCTAATCTGTTCTCGATGGAGCAGAAGCTTGCGCGTACGGGTCGGCTCGTGGTTGAAGATGTTGCCGTGTTCATAAGGTCCGATATGAGCATTCAGTAGCCAGGCCTCGCCGTCTTTAACCAGTCCATAGGCATCCTTGAGTTGCACTTGACCGGCACGGACTGACTTTACTTCTGTACCCCGAAGCTGGACGCCAGCCTCGTACTTTTCCAGCAAGAAGTAATTATGTGATGCTGCCCGATTTACCGCCGCGTCCCGCTCTCCCGAAGCCACCGGATCGCGTTTCACGTTCTTCGGCTTGTCGGGTTTGGTTTGGACGGTGGGCCGAGCCATAGCAGTAAATCCCCATGCGGACAAATTCAAATCGTACCATGCAAGAATTGGTGCAAGCGAAAAGGCAGCGTGCGTTCAGATGCTATAATCGGCAATTCCGTAAGCCGAAAAACGCTTTATGTAACAGCGACTTGCGGGAGATTCCGGTAGCGGCGTCCCGATCCGCTTATCCGGAGCAGTCTAGTCGGAAACGAACTTCGCGCTGCTTGCCGCCTAAGACAAACCTGCCGCCGGCGAATCTCCGGCAAGCAGGGCTCGAAGGAGCTGGTTTGAGAATTCCCACCCGTACAGCGGTGCTGTTGTCACTCGCCTTAGTCGTTCCCGCATTTGCCGACGATTCCGCCAAAACGCTTTTCAAAAAAGGCCAGAACGCCGAAGCCCGGCAGAACTTCCTCGAAGCATACGAGGATTTCAAGGCCGCTTACGAAAAGAAGCCGACCGACTTGCGCTATCGCGCCTCGTACGAGCGTATGCGCTTCGAGGCTGCCGCTGTGCATGTAAAGCAAGGACAGCGGCTTCGCGATGCCGGTAATCTCGAAAAGGCTCTCCAGGAATTCCAGACGGCGTTCCAAATCGATCCTTCGAGCTTCATAGCACAACAGGAGATCGCGCGGACGAAGGAGATGATGAACGCTGCCAATCCCGGCAGCAGCGAGCCGAAGCCACCAGATCGCGCCGACATTCTTCGCCAGCGAATCGAGCAAGCGCAGGGCCCGGTAACGCTGGCACCCATCAATGATCAGGCGATCACGCTCCGCATCGCCAACGACAGCAAGACCGTGTATCAAACGATCGGCAAGCTAGCCGGTATCAATGTGCTGTTTGATCCGGACTATGTATCGCGCCAGCTACCAATGCTGGAGCTGAACAACGTCACGCTGCAGGACGCACTCAGCCTGGTGGCCATTCAGTCAAACACGTTCTGGCGTCCGGTCACACCCAATACGATCTTCGTCGCCCCCAACACACCTACGAAACGTAAGGACCTGGATCAGAGCGTTGTGAAAACTTTCTACCTCACTAACGCCGCCAGTCAGACGGAATTTCAGGATATTGCGAACACTCTGCGTACTATTTTGGACATCACGCGCGTACAGCCAATTGCTGCAGAGAATGCGTTGATCGTTCGCGGAACTCCAGATCAAGTCGCGCTGGCAGAGAAGCTCGTTAGCGATCTCGACAAGAGCCGCGCAGAAGTTGTCGTGGACGTGGCGGTGATGCAGGTCTCGCGCGAGAAGATCCGTAATCTGGGATTCAATTCGCCGTTGGCGAATGGTCCCATCGGCGTGCAACTCACCACTCCAGGTCAGACTGTCACATCCAGTAACAACAACGGAAACAACGCGAACGGTACTCCTGCTACTCCGACCAATAACCTGACACTTAACTCTTTTAAAAATCTGAATGCTACAAATTTTTCAGTCAGTGTTCCGCAGGCGCAATTAAACGCACTTTTAAGCGATTCCAATACCAAGCTTTTGCAAAATCCTGAGATTCGAGCGTCAGACGGTCAGAAGGCCTCAATGAGGATCGGGTCGCGAATTCCAATCGCAACTGGTTCGTTTCAACCCGGTATCGGCGGTGTAGGAATTAATCCCCTCGTTAACACCCAGTTCACCTATTTAGATGTCGGCGTGAATATCGACCTGCAGCCCACCGTTCACCTGAATGGTGACATCACGCTGAAGGTCACGATGGACATCACTTCCCAAACGAACACGGTGGATATCGGAGGTATCTCCCAGCCCGTCATCAGTCAGCGCAAAATCGATCATCAGATCCGCCTGAGGGAAGGAGAGGTTAATCTCGTCGGCGGGATTTTTGAGGATCAGGATCAGAAGAGCTACGGCGGCGTTCCCGGTTTAGGACAAATTCCCATTCTCAAGTACCTGTTCGGCAGTGAAAAAGTCGATCATCTGCAGAACGAAGTAGTGTTTGTGCTGATTCCGCATCTGGTACGGAATCAGGATGTGAGTGATCTCAACTTGCGACCCATCGATGTTGGCACCGCCAACAATGTGGAACTCAGGTTCGCGAATCATCCCGGACGCGGTGCACAAGGTGAATCGCCCGCGACGCCGCCGAGGCCGGCGACAATACCTCAGCAGCCACAAGGTCAGGCTTTGCCGAACTCTGGAGCAGTGCCTGCTCCACCACAAACCCAGCCTGAACAGCCCGCCTCGGGTGGGGCTGCGCTGCGCTTTGAACCCGCTTCGATTACCACAACGAATGGCGCAACGTTCAGCGTAAACGTGAATATGACAGGCGGAACCGACGTCGCTGCCGTCCCGGTGCAGATCTCCTACGATCCGAAGCATCTCTCGGTCGTGAAGATCGACAATGGCGACTTTCTGACTAAAGACAGCCAGCCAGTCGCTTTGGTCCAGCGCGATGACCCGAATGGCGGAATGCTCGTCGTCTCGGCGTCTCGTCCTCCGGGCGCTGCGGGAGTGAGCGGCCAAGGAACCGTTTTCACGATCACGTTCACTGCAAAAGATAAAGGTCCGACCGTTCTCAGTATTACCCGTCCGGGCGCTCGGAACAGTCAGCAGCAGCCAATTCAGGTACTTGGCTCGCAAATGACCGTGAATGTTCAGTAGCTTCTAGAGCGACAATATTTATATGCATCCAGTCGTACGCTCCAGAACCCGGAATTGCCGCGGCCTGACATTAGTCGAATTGATCGTAGCGTTCACGATCATCGGGATTATGGCCGCAGCAGCGGTTCCCATCGTGCGTGTTCGCATCAAGCGCGAGAAGGAGATCGAGCTCCGCCGCGATCTGTGGGAGATGCGCGACGCCATTGATCGGTACAAAGACGCAGCTGACCGCAATGCCTTTCAAACGAAACTCGATAGCCTTGGCTACCCGCCAGATATGCAAACGCTGGTCGATGGTGTAGACGTTCAGGGTAAGAAACTGCGCTTCCTGCGGCGGATTCCTGTTGATCCAATGACGGGCGATTCAGATTGGGGATTGCGCTCGAATCAAGACGATCCTGACTCTACCTCGTGGGGTGGGCAGAACGTCTTCGACGTGTACACCAAGAGCGAGGGCACGGCCCTCGACGGCACAAAATACAACACATGGTGAAACGCTCCCAATTCGGAACCCGCATCATGCGCACTCGTCGCGGTTTTACGCTTATCGAGTTGATGATCGTGATCTCGATCATTCTGATCCTCATCGGAATCGCGGTGCCCGCGTATCAACAATCTGTGATCCGCGCCAAAGAAGCAGTCCTGCGGCAGGACCTGAAGACGATGCGCGACCAGATCGATAACTACACGATGGACAAGGAAAAGGCGCCGCAATCGTTACAGGACCTGGTCGATGCCGGGTACCTGCGACTGATTCCCAAGGACCCATTCACCAATTCTGCCGATACCTGGCAGCCCGAAACCTCCGACACACTGCAGAGTCTCGATCAAACAGAACCGGGAATCACAGATGTCCACAGCGGCTCAAGCGCAACCGGCAGCGACGGAACTGCCTACAACACCTGGTGATGAGCGGCATCAGCGCGGGCGAATGAATCCCGTGAACACTCGTTGACCGCCGCGCCGGAACTCTCCGAATGCGATCCTGAGCGGGACGATGCTTCCATCTTTGTGAAGACCCGGAAGGTCCGTGCCTGACCAGTCAAGCTTCCGCTTGCCCGTTTGGATGTAATGCCGGAGTCCACCTTCGTGTAGCGCACGGAAGTCTTCAGGAATAATGCGCGTCAGATTGGCTCCCATGAGTTCGGCCGGCTTGTATCCGAGGATTCGGAAGGTTCCCGAGTTGGCATAAATGACTGTGCTTTGCTCGTTAATCGTGAGGACTGCGTCGAGTGACCGCTCGGCCGCAATGCGCAAGCGATCGCCTTCCTGGATCACATCACTGATGCCGTAGTGCTGCAGAAAAAGGCCAACCTGAGCTCCGAGGGCGCTGAGGAACTGTTCCGTTTCGGGATCGGATGCCACGAGATCCGAGCTGAAAAATTCAAATACCCCGAAGACTCTGCGTGCCTGATAGGCAGGAAACGCAACACCAGTGTGCAATCCTTCAAGAGCCGCCACAGAGGCCCGCGGAAAGTTGGATTCCTTGGTAATGTCCGTGAACCAAACCGCGTGGCGGGCCTTCCAGCTGGCGCCTGGTAGACCGTCGCCATAATTGAAACTGCGGACGCGAGTTACCAGCTCAAAGCTTGGATATTGACGATCGTCGCGCGTCCAAAACGTGGTGCTTCGCAACGCAGCGTGAAGCTCATCGACCGCCCAAAAAGAACCAGCGACGAATCCGAGCGCCGCGCCAACCGTGGAGAGAATGTTGTCGACGGCAGTCTGTGCGTCCGAAGCTTCGGAGAGCATGCCGGTGATGCTGTAGCTCAGGTTCCAGCGCTCTTGCGCGTCCAGCTTTCGCATTGGTCTTGTGTGCAGAGCAGACATTGTACCTGTTCGGTTCTTGCTTACAGCCATGTTCAAGACGTAGGCTAGAGCGTTTGCTCAAATGAGGTAGAGAGCGCTCATGCCGGTTGACACCGAAGTTCCTCCAGTCACCAAGCACCACATCAAAGCGCCGCGCGGTACGCAGCTTTCCTGCAAAGGCTGGCAGCAGGAAGCTGCAATGCGCATGCTCATGAACAATCTCGATGACGAGGTCGCAGAGCGCCCTAAGGATTTGGTTGTTTATGGAGGCACGGGACGCGCAGCGCGCAACTGGGAATGCTATGACGCAATCGTCAGGTCGCTACGCGCTCTCGAGTCCGACGAAACGCTGCTCGTGCAATCGGGTAAGCCTGTCGGTGTCTTCAAGACTCACGACTATGCTCCCCGCGTGCTGATTGCCAATGCCAACTTGGTAGGGCACTGGTCGAATTGGGAAAAGTTTAACGAGCTGGAACGCGCCGGCCTCACAATGTATGGCCAGATGACGGCCGGATCGTGGATCTACATCGGCTCGCAGGGAATCATCCAAGGCACATTCGAAACCTTTGCCGCTGCAGGGGAGAAGCATTTCGCGGGTGACCTCAGCGGCAAATTGATCGTCAGTGGCGGCATGGGAGGTATGGGCGGCGCTCAGCCATTGGCCGCAACCATGGCGGGCGCCTGTTTCCTTGGTATCGACGTAAATCCGGAGCGCATCAAGAAACGCCTGAAGACGGGCTATTGCGACTTCATGGTGAACAGCCTCGATGAGGCGCTGCGCATCCTGAAGAACTCGATTCGTAAGAAGGAAGCGATCTCGGTTGGGCTGATCGGAAACTGCGCAGATCTGATTCCCGAATTGGCAACGCGTGGAGTCAAACCCGATCTACTTACCGACCAAACTTCGGCGCATGATCCTCTGAATGGCTACATTCCTTCCGGATTGACCGTCGAGCAAGCAGACGAACTCCGGCGCCGTGAGCCGAAAGGATACCTCGAACGTTCTCTCGACTCGATCGCGCGTCACGTGGAAGGCATGCTGGCGCTGCAGAAGTCGGGCTCCGTCACGTTCGACTACGGCAATAACATCCGCACCTTTGCTTTCGAGCGCGGCGTCAAGAACGCTTACGACTTTCCCGGATTTGTGCCCGCTTACATTCGTCCATTGTTCTGCGAAGGACGCGGCCCATTTCGCTGGGTAGCTCTCTCAGGTGAGCCATCCGACATTGCAGTCACCGATGAGCTGATCTTGCAAATGTTTCCTGAGAACCGAATCCTGAGCCGATGGATCAATCTTGCGCGCAAGCGGATTCGCTTCCAGGGCCTGCCAGCGCGCATCTGCTGGCTAGGGTACGGCGAGCGTGCCCAATTTGGGCTGGCCATGAATGACCTCGTAAAGCGCGGCAAGATTAAAGCTCCTATCGTGATTGGCCGTGATCATCTCGATTGTGGCTCGGTCGCCTCTCCGTTTCGGGAAACAGAAGCAATGAAGGACGGCAGCGACGCCATCGCAGATTGGCCCTTCCTCAATGCACTCCTGAACACTGCGAGTGGCGCGAGCTGGGTGTCGATCCACAACGGCGGTGGCGTAGGCATCGGCTACTCGCAGCATGCTGGTCAGGTGACAGTCGCGGATGGAACCGATCTCATGGCCAGACGCATCGAGCGGGTGCTCACCAACGATCCCGGGATCGGCATCGCTCGCCATGCCGATGCGGGATATGAAGAAGCGCAGCAGTTTGCAGAACAAAAAGGTGTGCGCCTCCCGATGCAATCGGGTGACGTACGATCGGGCGGGCGCGAGTGACTGCTCCGCCACAGCAAGAGGCAATCCGACCATTACTGCTGACCAACATCGGCCAATTGCTGACGTTGAGACATCCTGGTGGCAAAGAGCAGCCGAGGCGACGAAGTGCTCTCGCGCAGCTTAGCGTGCTAAGCGATGCCGGGGTTCTGATTCGGGAAGGAAAGGTCGCTGCTGTTGGCCATGAGAAGGAAGTCACCACCCAGTTGTCGAGCGAAGATCGTTCCGAACTCGAGAGCTTCGACTGCAAAGGCGGTGTGGTTCTTCCCGGATTTGTTGACTCGCATACACATCCCGTTTTTACCGCTCCCAGGCTGATCGATTTCGAGAAGCGCATTCATGGCGGCACTTACGAGGAGATTGCTAAAGCCGGCGGCGGCATTCGCTCCAGCGTGGAAGGAGTGAGGAACGCGACTCAACAAGAGCTCTCCTGCAAAGTTCTGCACACTTGTCAGCGTATCCAGAAATCGGGAACTACAACGATCGAGGCTAAATCCGGTTATGGATTAAGTACCGATTCGGAACTCAAGTCGCTCCGCGCGATCCGATGTGCAGCAACTCAATGGCCCGGAAGTATCGTTCCCACGCTGCTTGCTGCTCACGTGGTTCCGCGGGACTTTGAGGGCAAGGCCGACGACTATGTCGACGTCGTCTGCAAGGAGATGATTCCTAAAGCGGCGGAAGAGCATCTAGCGGAATTCGTCGACGTCTTCTGCGAGCGCGGAGCTTTTTCCCTCCAGCAGACAGAGCGCGTATTCACCGCCGCCAGACGATCCGGCTTGGGCGTGCGCGCGCACGTATGCCAATTCACTCCGCATGATCTGTCGAGCCTTGCGGAATTTGATCCCGCTTCGTTCGATCACCTCGATTGGCTGCGTGACAGAGATCTTGAAGCTCTTGCCGAGCAGAACACCGTTGCCACGCTGCTTCCGGGAGCTTCGTACTTTCTCGCGCATTCATACCCTATGGCACGACGGTTGATCGATGCTGGCGCTGCCGTCGCGCTAGCGACAGATTTCAATCCGGGAACGTCGCCGACAACCAGCATGACCTTGATGCTCTCCATGGCATGCACGCAGATGCGCATGAGTCCCGCGGAGGCAATCTCGGCAGCGACCATCAACGGAGCGCACGCGCTGCGGCTTGCCGACCGGAAGGGAAGTGTTGAACCGGGCAAGGACGCTGACCTGGCCATTTTCGATGTCAAAGATTATCGCGAGATTTGCTACTGGTTCGGCACGGAACATTGCCGCGCCACGGTGCTGAACGGCAAACTCGCAGTACATTGAGGAGTCACAATGAGAAACCTGATTATTGCGTGTGTAGTACTGGTTTGTTGCTCCGGAGTTCAGGCACAGCGCCTGCCCGCGGGAGTTGTCCCTGAACATTATCAGCTTAGTTTTACTCCCGATTTGAAAACGGCGACATTTGCGGGAGATGAAATTATCGATGTTCGAATTCTCAAACCTACAAAGCTGATTATGCTGAATGCGGCTGAGATCAAATTCACGTCCGCTACGATTGAGTTCCACGGCACTCCTGAAACGGCAAAGGTCACAATCGATCCCGATCGAGAGCAGGCGACCATCATTGCTCCGCGCACGCTGGCTGCTGGTTCGGCACGTCTGCACATTGTCTTTACCGGCATATTGAATGACAAGCTGCGCGGCTTCTATTTGAGCCAAACGGCGAAGCGCCGCTATGCGGTCACGCAGTTTGAGCCGACCGATGCTCGTCGCGCCTTTCCGTGCTTCGACGAGCCGGACAAGAAAGCCACCTTCGACATCACCCTTGTCGTCGATAAAGGCGACACAGCAATCTCGAATGAAAAGTTGGTCTCCGACACTCCAGGTCCCGAGCCGGACAAACACACGCTGAAGTTTGCCACTACGAAAAAGCTCTCGACATATCTGGTCGCAATGTTGGTTGGTGACTTCGAATGCGTCGATGGCTCGGCTGACGACATCCCAATTCGCGCCTGCGCCACGCCCGACAAAAAAGACCAAGGGAAGTTTGCGCTCGAAGCCGCCGAGTACATCATGCATTTTTATAACGACTACTTCGGCATCAAGTACCCATTCGGGAAACTCGACCTGATTGCCATTCCCGACTTCGAAGCTGGAGCCATGGAGAATGCGGGAGCGATCACCTATCGCGAGAGCGAGATGCTGCTTGATCCGAAGATTGCCACCGTGGACAACTATCAACTTGTCGCCGCGGTTGTAGCACACGAGATGGCGCATCAATGGTTCGGCGATCTTGTCACCATGAAATGGTGGGACAACCTCTGGCTCAACGAAGGTTTCGCCACCTGGATGGAATCCAAGCCGGTTGAAAAATGGAAACCGGAATGGCATGGAGAACTTGACGATGTTGCCGATACGAATCGCACACTCGCTCTCGATGCCCTGAAGAACACGCGCCCGATCCGTCAAAAAGCCGAAACCCCTGATGAAATCAACGAGCTGTTCGACGGCATTGCTTATGGCAAAGCTGCGGCCGTGCTGCGCATGGTGGAGCACTACGTTGATCCCGAGCTGTTCAGAAAAGGCGTGCAGAACTACTTGCGAGCGCACTCTTACGGCAACGCTACTGCTGAAGACTTCTGGAACGCGATTACGGCGGCTTCGAACAAACCAGCAGACAAAATCATGTCGAGCTTTGTCGTGCAGGCCGGCGAATCTCTGTTGCATGTTTCTCAAGATCCTCAGCTCACGCTCTCGCAGGAGCGCTTCTTTGCCGACAGACAACTGCTTGGAACATCGCAGCAGTTGTGGACCGTTCCGGTTTGCTGGCGGAAGGCCTCTTCCGACAGCACGGCATCTTGTCTGTTGATGCAGAGCCGCGGTCAGGAAACGAACATTTCCGAACCGACTCCGGTATTCGCGAACGCCAATGGACGCGGGTACTACCGCACGGAATACGACGCCCCACTTCGCGACAAGCTGACGCAGGCGCTGGAGTCCGGACTCAATCCCGCGGAACGCATCTCCATGCTGGGCGACGAATGGGCGCTCGTGCACGTTGGACGAATCTCGATCAGCCACTATCTTGACCTGACCTCACACTTAAAAGGCGAGCGGCAGCGGCAAGTTTGGCACGAGGTGCTGACCAGCCTCGAGTACATCAACGACAAGCTCGTCAGCGACCAGGATCGCGATCAATTCCGCCAGTTCGTGCGCACGTCGCTCAAGCCGTCTTATACACAGACTGCAAATACCAGCGATGTGGAAGAGAAGGCGCTCCATGCCGATCTGTTCGAAGCGCTTGGGCTGATTGGCCGAGATCCTGATGTTATCGCCGAAGCCCGCCAGATCACCGAAAAGGCACTGCAGAATCCCGATAACGTTGACTCGCTGATGGCTCCGCCGGCGATGGAGATTGCCGCAACCCAGGGAGACCAGGCGCTCTTCGATCGCTTTGTTCAGGCACTCAATGGAACATCCGATCAGGTTCTGCGCCACCGGTACATGACTGCGCTTTCCCATTTCGAGAATCCGGAGATTCTGCCAAAAGCGATTGAACTGGGGACCTCGAGTGCTATTCGCAACCAGGACGCTGCGCTCTACATCAGCGCGTTCCTTCGCCATCCGGAGACTCGCCAACCGGCCTGGAAGTACATTCAGACGCATTGGAACGATGTCGAGAAGCAGCTCACGACCTCGAGCGGCTCGAGGATCGTGACCGCTGCCGGTCAGTTCTGCAACGAGGATGCAGCTTCGAATGTAAGCGCGTTCTTCAAAGTACATCCAATTCCTGCTTCGGAACGCGCGTTGCGCCAGGCGATCGAACGCATCAACTCATGCATCGACCTCAAGAAGCTGCAAGGCTCGAACCTGCAGTCGTGGCTGGCAGATCACAGCAATGTGCAGGCTAGCGGCAACTGAGCAACACGCATTGTTTAACAGCTATGATCGCCCAGTTCCCGTGCACTCATAGTCCGCTGTCATCCCTCGCGCCGCAACGACCAGGTTGGTGCATGGAAGATTTGGGTTTGCGGCGCGGGGGATATGGTGTTCCATAGTTCGCTAAACAGCAGGTCCCCCCCCCCGCGCAGCGAAAACAAATTCTCGATCCTCGATCGCCGTTGCGGCTGCGCGAGGGATGACAGTTTTGTTGGATATCGTTCTTCCATTGCAATCACATCTTTCTCAGATGTCCAGATGCGCACATCTAATCCGGCAAAGTGATTTCGGATGTGATGGAGAACTGTCCCTTCACGCCCGTTGGCATAGTTCCATTTCGGGAAATTGGCTGGCCGCCTCCGATCCAGACGTCGACTGTGCCGGGAACAATGCGGTGTTTGCCTTCCGGATCGACGATCCCTAAATCCCGGCCGCTCAGTGTGAAAGACACGGTACGTTGATCTCCTGCATCAAGGGTGACGCGCTGGAATCCTTTCAGCGCACGTATGGCTGCTCCCTGGACTCCCTGGTGGGTGAGATACAGTTCGACTACTTCGTCCGCTTTCTTCTGGCCGGTGTTCACCACATCGACTGAGAGGCGCACGCTTCCATCGGCTCCAACATTGGGATTGTTGATCTGCAAGTTGCGGTATGCGAAGGTGGTGTAGCTCAGCCCATAGCCGAATGGATAAAGCGGTTCGCCATCGAAGTAGCGATAAGTGCGCTTCGCCATCGAGTAGTCTTCGAAAGCTGGTAGCTGGTCGATCGATTTATAGAACGTGACCGGCAGGCGGCCACTTGGGCTGAAATCACCGGCGATGGCTTCGGCCACCGCGGTTCCTCCTTCCTCGCCGGGATACCACGCTTCGAGGATCGCGGGAACGTGATCGTTGGCCCAATTGACGCCCAAGGCGCTTCCGTTGGTGAGAACCAGAATGGTCGGCTTGCTCAAGGCATAAATCTGTTCGAGAAGTTCTTTCTGCGGAGCGGGAAGATCGAGACTGGTGCGATCGCCGCCGGCAAATCCCTCAGTGTGGACGTTCATCTCCTCGCCTTCAATTCGCGGCGAGAGTCCGAGGACCATGATTACCAAATCGGAACTGCGAGCGACGTCGATTACTTCCTGACCGTCGCCAGGCTTGCTCCAGACTAGGCGCGCTTCCGCGCTGCGGATGGTCTGGAAGTATTCGATCTTCACCGAGTACGCATGGCCTTTCTCCAGATGAACCTTTGTAGTGATCGTGTCGGCGAGATGATGAATCGTCCATTCCTCGGCGACGAGCTTGCCGTCGAGCCACATGCGGAAGCCATCCTGCCCGGTGAAGCCCACGAGATAGTCGCCCGTAATAGGAGGAACGATGACTCCAGTCCAGCGCACGGAATAGTTCTTCAGCAGCTGAGGCGAGATGCCGCGATCTCCCCAGGCAAAATTCACGTCGGCATCGACCCGGCTCATCACCGGAGCACCCTTTAAATCGACATTCCCGAAATAGTCCGCTTTCAATCCGCGCTGCTTGCGCGATGCGTCGGTAAAGAGCGAGTCAGAGGGAATCGCCCGTACGATTGGGCCGGTGAGTCCAACTCCCTGCGAGTAAACGACCTTCGACTGTGAGAAGCGTTTTCGGATTCCATCGACGATCGTCACCGGATGAGACGGCGTGCCGTTGTAATTGCCGACTAGCGCATCGAGATTGTCTGCATCCGGACCGATGACTGCGATCGTCTGATATGTCTTCTGCAAAGGAAGAAAGTTGTTTTGGTTCTTCAACAGCACCAGCGACTCGCGAGCCGTTCTTAATGCGAGCTGGCGATGCTGTTCCGTATCATTTTCGGAAATCCCAATCTGGGAGAAGGGAACTGCGCTGGGTGGATCGAACATCCCTAAACGAAAGCGGGCGGTGAACAGCCGCTTTATCGTGCGGTCGATATCGGCTTCACTCAGAATGCCCTCCTGCACGGCTTTGAGCGCGGCGTCGCGCTCGGTCTTCACGCGAGTTCGCGGATTGCCGCAAATCAGATCTGTACCCGCTTTGATCGCCGCAGCAACGCCGTCTTCCATGGTTCTGGTGAAGTGGTGATTATCAGAAATGTCGGTCACAGCTCCGCAGTCTGAAACAACATAGCCCTGGAATCCCCAGTCGTGCCTCAGATGTTCATCGAGCAGCACGTTGTTGGCGCACGCCGGCTGACCATTCAGGGAGTTGTAGGCGCACATCACCGATTCGGCTTTGCCTTGCATTACGGTCGTGCGAAACGCGGGGAGATACGTGTCTTCCATATCGTGACGCGAGGCCTGCACGTCCACGGTATGCCGCGTGGGTTCAGGTCCGCTGTGCACGGCGAAGTGTTTGGGAGTGGCAACCGTCTTCAGATACTTCGAGTCGTCGCCTTGCAGCCCGGTGACGAACGCCAGGCCCATGCGCGAAGTCAGGAATGGATCTTCGCCATAGGTCTCCTGACCGCGTCCCCAGCGCGGATCGCGGAAGATGTTAATGTTCGGCGACCAGACGGTGAGGCCGCGATACCAATCGCTGGACCCATCCGGATGCCGCTCGGCGTTGTACTTGGCGCGAAATTCGGTGCTGATGACGGTGGCGATCTGATGCACCAGCGGCTCGTCGAAGGTTGCGGCCATTCCGATCGCCTGCGGAAAGACAGTCGCGACTCCCGCGCGTGCAACCCCGTGCAAGCCCTCGTTCCACCAGTTGTATTCAGGAATTCCCAATCGGGAAACTGCATCAGCCGTGTGTCCGAGTTGGGAGACCTTCTCCTCGAGAGTCATCCGTGAAACGAGGTCGTCGACGCGCTGCTCAAGCGGAAGTGACGGATTTTTGTAAGGAGCATTGGCAGGCACTTCAGGTGAAGTCTGTTGGGCGATCGCTAGCGTCCAAGGGGAGAGCAGGAGTAAAGCACCTATGAAACGCAGAACATTCATGAGTGGATTCCTGAAGAGCTGGATTTTGTAACTTCTATGACCCGGCTAAATCGTTTCAGGCTGGCAGTGAATCACGCCAGATTAACCTCGCGCAAGGGTTGAAGCGATGCTTCATAGCGATGGACGAACCCGCAGGAACAACGGTGAGACTTCTGACAATCTCTGCCAAGTCAAACAAAGTACTAGAATTGCGGTCCGTTTTCGCGTCGATTTCACTGCCCAAATCAATGAAATTGAGTCCGGCGTAAACGCCGAAATTTCCACGGCGTTAA
>Ga0134126_10005777_pt1 | contig 15485 bp, 18 predicted proteins | sample KB31752_FD_96881 | JGI IMG/M metagenome (GOLD analysis project Ga0134126, IMG submission 96881) | Terrestrial soil microbial communities with excess Nitrogen fertilizer from Kellogg Biological Station, Michigan, USA - KB3-175-2 | ecosystem: Environmental > Terrestrial > Soil > Unclassified ...
GATGGCGTTTACGGGCCAACTGCTGCGGTGGGACCAGACTGGCTTCTGGTCGGTCATGATCGCCGCCGCACAGGCCGGCAAAATGCCGATCATCGGGAACTGGCTGGGACACTTCATCATGGCAGGCGACACCGTGGGCGGCGCCACCCTGAGCCGCTTCTTCGCCGCACATGTCTTTTTCATTCCGGCTCTCATTTTTCTCTTCGTGGGATTCCATCTGTATCTCGTACTGCATAACGGAATCTCAGAACCACCCGAGGCTGGCCGCCCGGTGGATCCGAAAACCTATCGCGCATGGTATCGCGCATTGCTGGCTCAGGACGGAGAGCCGTTTTGGCCGGATGCCGCCTGGCGCGATGTCGTCTTCGCATTCCTGTCGCAGTCGTCGCGCTCGCAGTGATCGTTGGTCCACCAGAACTGGGAAAACCGCCGGACCCTACCATCGTCGCAGCCTCTCCCCGGCCCGAATGGTATTTTTTGTGATATTTTGCCGTGCTCACTTTGATCCCAAAATGGTCGGAAGATTGGGTGATCATTCTTGGGCCCGCTCTATTTATCGCAGCCCTGATACTCCTTCCGTTCCTAGCCAGTAAAGGCGAGCGCAGCCCCATTCGGCGCCCGTGGTCGTTTGCCATCGTGGCGTTTATCGTCTTCATGATTGCGTACTACGGAGCCGTTGGAACAATTGCACCATGGTCGCCTCGAATGGAGGCGTCGCCACTGTCCGTACAAGTGGTGGGTTCGGATAGCGGACTAGTCGCCGACGGTGCGAAAGTGTTTCACGACAAGGGATGTGAGTATTGCCACCTGGTATCCGGGTATGGCGGTATCCGCGGACCCGACCTAACTTACGCGGGCGATACCATGACACCGGCGCACATGACCACACGGATCTACAGCGGCGGCACGAATATGCCATCCTACAATCGCAATCTGACTCCGCAATAATTATCCGCGCTGCTTGCGTTTCTCAGTTCCCGCCACCGCCAGCCGGTGTTGCCGATACCAGGAAATCATTGAAAGCAACTGAATTATGGATACAGACTTAAGCCAATCGCCGGAAATATGGAGCGGCAAGCCGCTGGTCAGCTTGATGGATCACATCGTTACAACGCACCACACCTTTTGCCGGCAAGAGGTGGCGCGGGTGGGATCTTTGTTCAAAGGAACTATTGCCAAGCACGGCAAAAATCACCCGGAGCTGAAGCGCATGGAAGCATTGTTCTCAGCGATCGCGAGGGATCTCCTGATGCATCTGATCAGAGAAGAGCAGACGCTTTTTCCTTACATCACCCGCGTGGAGGAGGGCGTGCGACAAAAGACTGCTATCTCTTGGCCGCCCTTCGGCACGGTGGAGAACCCGATCCGCATGATGGTCCTGGAGCACGACCAGACGGGCGAAGAACTCAAGGAGATCGCCAGGTTGAGCAACGATTACACGCCCCCTTCCAGTGGGACGGAAGACTATGCTGATCTGTATGACGCGCTTAGAGCGTTTGAACGCGACATGCGCGAGCACATTCATGCGGAGGACGTTCTTCTGTTTCCGCGTGCGGTCGCTATGGAAGAAGAGGCTTGCGCCAGACGCAAACCGGCGTCTGGTGACAAGCTCCGCAGATTGCGATCGAGTTAGAAACGCGTTCTGAAAAGACAGTTTCCCTCACGCCACAAGGAACGCACCGCGGTATGGTTTGCAAGCGTCTTCAACTCCGATTCCGTCAGCCCTGAGAATAGCGGGAGTCTTTCGCAGGGTGGTTTCAGCCAGAGGGAGTTTAGGTAAACAACATGCGAGTGTCTTCACCCGCGAGTACTCTCATTATCGCGGGATCTGTTTCATTATCGCCGGCCCATGTGTGCAATCTCCACGCAGCGCCGCTTGGCCACCCTGAGTTCATTCAATCACGACATGTACCGGCATCCAACGTTTCCGGACACGCGTCGACGGCTTATAAGAGCCGTGCATTTGAGAACAACCTTCTATTCCCGAGCGCGGTTGCTATGGAGGGGACAGCTTGCACGTATTCGCGGGAGTAGGCAGAAACCGAGTTCAGGCAATAAGAACTATGGTTATGCCGGGACTTACAATGAATCGACAACGTGGCCCGGTTCCGGTTGATTGTCCGGCACGTGAGTTTATCGGGAGGATCCCGACCTGGATTCTTTTATGGAGCCCATCCGCACGCTCTTCGAGAGCAAGACAGTAGGCGCGTCGCCCGTGTTGACGCCCGAACTTCATTATCTCTACGATGGCGATCTCCACTTTCCCGAAGCGTTCGAGAACCGACCGTATGTGATAGGGAATTTTGTCGCGACGCTCGATGGCGTTGTCAGCTACCAGATCCCCGGAAAGTCAGGAGGTGGGGAGATCAGCGGTCATGACGAAGGGGATCGTTTTGTTATGGGGCTATTGCGGGCCTCCGCGGATGCGGTGATGATCGCTTCGGGCACGCTTCACGCCACCGCTCCGGAGCACGTGTGGATCCCTGGCTCTGTATTCCCCATTGGCACTGAATCGTATGCCTCCTATCGGCGAAGGGATCTCAGCAAATTTGAGCTGCCGCTTACGGTGATTGTCACTTCAAGCGGCGCCTTGGATCTAGATCGTGCCGTATTTCGGACTCCTGGTGTAAGAGCTTTGATCATCACCACCGAGCGGGGAAAGGAACGTCTAGAGAGGTCGGGCGTCGACCGGCTCGATACAACTGAAGTCGACGCAATGTCCGCACCCAGCGGTCGCATCGAGCCATTATCAATATTAAAATCTCTGCGCGCGAAATACGGCGTGCATCTCCTGCTCCACGAGGGAGGACCCACACTGTTCGGACAATTCGTGGCACACGGTCTTGTAGATGAGTTCTTCTTAACGGTCGCTCCACAGATTGGAGGTCGTGCTGCGGAACGGCCACGTCCGGGATTGATCCAGGGAATCGCTTTTCTTCCGGAGACCGCGCCGTGGCTGGGGATTGTGAGCGTGAAACAAAGAGGCGATCACCTTTATCTCCGTTACCGATCTGCAACCGCGCAATAGCTGCGATGGTGACGACGTGAGCGTTTCATTTCATGAATGCGCTAGCCGGAACATTGAAAACCAATTGAGGGATCAGATATGAAGAGTAGGAACGTTTATCGGAAAGTCAGCGCCCAGTGAGTATGATCGTTGGCCGGTATTAGAGGCAGCGTTAGACTGCTAAGACCTCAATACGTTTAGCTCTCATAGTCTGGCCAGTAGCTTACAGCTTCAGAGTTTCCCAAGAGGTAGCTGCCTCGTGGAAAGGTATGACAAACCTGACGATCGTCCCACCCATCGGGTTGTTCTCCAATCCGATCCGCCCGCCGTGGGCTTCGATAAACGCCTTGCAAATGGCAAGTCCAAGGCCGAGACCAGTGGATGAACCTGATTCCGCTACCTGATAGAACTTGTCGAAGACCCGCCCGAGGTCTTCCGAAGGAACCCCAATACCCCGATCAACAACCAAAACCTCTAGTCGGTCGTCAATGATGCGGCCCTGAACCTCAACTGGCTGGTCAGGTGGAGAATACTTAAAGGCATTGCTCAATAGGTTAATGAATACATAGGTAATCAACCCAAAGTCCATAGCAACAAGAGGCATGTCTTTAGGAATATCGAAAGACACTTGTCGCTGACCCGCTGACGGTCCCAGCTCTTCCAGCGCAGCGCTCACGACGTCCAACAGGTCACAAGGCTCCGTTTTCACGGTCGATGCTCCCGTTTCTAGTCGCGTCATGCTCAGCAGGTTGTTTACCAGGCGATGTAGGCGTCTCGCCTCCAAGTCCGCCGTTTCCAGGAGTTGGCGCTCGGCCGCTTGGTCCAGCGCTCCATGCGAGGTCAACAACGCACTCAACGAGGTGGTGATGGCCGCAAGGGGTGCCCCGATGTCATGTGAGATGGCATTTAGCACGGCGTTCTGCACTTTATCGGACTCCTCGAAGAACCGAAGCCGGCGCACCTTCTGTTCCAGAAGCCCTCGCTCGATTGCGAGTGCCGATTGGCTAATGACGGCGCTGAAAAGGGGCCGCTGCACGTTAGGTAACCAAGTTCCCGGTTTGACCTCGAGCCCGAGCACCCCGATAACTTGTCCCCGCACCTTAAGGGGCACGTAATGAGCCTGAGCGGCGGACAGAATCTCGGTTGAGCGCCCCGCATCCTGGCCATGTTTCCACGACCAGGTGGCTGCGGTGCGTTCTGACTCGCCAAAGACAAACTCCGTGCTGCGAAAGCGTGGAGTCAGTCCGCCATTAACCGGTAAGAGGATGACGGAGTGCCGTTTGAAGTTCGTTTCTATTTGGCGACCAATAACTTCAAGGATTTCCTCGAGATCGCTCACAACAATTAGAGACTGAATGAAGGCGGCCAGCGCTGACACGTTTTGGTACAGCAGCCGATTATGGATTGCCACTGATGCGATCCGCGCAGCCGAAAGGCTGTGCTGGACATCGAGCTGGGTGAATTCTGCGCCGCCGCCTTTGTTATAAACCGCAAAAAAGGCGATAACATCCTTTTCGCCATCGACGATCGGGATGGCCATGCCGGATCTGACTCCCAATCGTTCACGCAGTTCCGGTACGATCACCGGATCATGCGCCGCATCGTTGGTCAGATAGTGAATCCCATGTTTGATGAGCCAACCTGCCCAGCCCACGCCAGGTGCGCAAAGATACGTCAGCGGTATAACTCTAGATTCTTGAATAAAGTGGCCGCACGACATGCCTTGCGAGGTGCGCAGACCGGCAGAACCACTCTCAGCGCCGGTCAGCTCAAGCAGTTGTTCAACCAGAGCATCCAGCAAACTATCCAGATCCGACGCGGAGTTCAGCGTCTCGCTCAAGCGAAGAAGGGACCTTAACGAATGCTCCGTCTCCTTCTGGGCCGTCACATCGCGTACGAGAGCCATATATCCGCGCGAGCCGTCTTTATCTTGCCAACCCGAGGCGGTGACGAGGCAGTCGATTAGCTTCCCACTGCTCCGGCGGAACTGGACGGCGTAGTCTTTGACTGAGCCGCGTTGCTCCATTTCGGTTTGGAGGCGATGAAAATCATCCGGACTGGAGCAAAGAAGTCGGGCAGCATCCATCCCGATGATCTCCGTGCGCTCATAACCAAACAAGTCGAGCCCAGCCTGATTCAACTCGAGGACTTGCCCTTCAGGGCTGAGGATGGCGATTGCTTCCTCGAACTCTTCGAAAAGGGTCTGGCATCTCGTGGTCGTCTCGCCAGAGCTGCCTTCCATATCTTTCTTCGTCCTCCCATCATGAACTTTTCAAGAATGCTGCCGCGCCTTCGCAGAGTAGCTCAGGCTCTCGGTCCTCAGCCGATATCCTACTCCCGGTTCGGTCACAATGTAGCGAGGCTTCTGGGGATCGAGATGCAATTTGCGGCGCAGATGGCTTAAGGTGACCCGTAACAGGTGCACCACGTCCTCGTATTGGGTTCCACCCCAGAGCTCGTGAATCAGTTGATGGTGCGTCCGAACTTTACCCGCGTGGTGGACCAGAATCTTCAGAAGGTCATACTCGGTCGCCGTCAGATTCACCGCAATTTGCCCAATAGACACCTCTCTCCGGCGGAAATCGATTCTGAGATCATCTACTGTAAAAACGTCATCCTGTGTTGCGCTCACGCTGCGCAGAGCTGCGTGCATGCGGGCCAGCAATTCTGGGACCGTAAACGGCTTGGTGAGATAGTCATGAGCGCCAGTATTAAGGGAACCGATTTTCTCTGACTCTTCGCGCCGAACCGAGATGACGATGATGGGCGCGATTGTCCGCTCTTCCCGTAAGCGCCGGATGACTTCCTTGCCATCCATATCGGGCAAGCCGAGATCGAGAAGAATCAAATCAGGCCGGACCGACTGAACTTTCCAGAGAGCCTCTTTCCCGTTCCGGGCTGGATAGACCGTATAGCCTGCGGGGGGCAGTACGACACTGAGAGTCTGCTGGATCGGCTGTTCGTCGTCAACGAGAAGTACCCGTGGCCCTCGTGTTTCCATTGATCACGCCTTTCAGAAGCCGGCCACTCTTCATCATTTGAGGAGGGCCCTGGACGATCATGCCTGGCGAAGTGCGTCGATTGGTGGATTGTGGGGTGCCCAATCGCTTCTCCCGAACAGCGCCATCGAGTCGGAGGAGGCCCTTCGTACGTAGGCTTCTCGCGTTTTTCGCAGAGCGTAGCATTTCGCCCTATTCGTCGGACACAACGCTCTGCATTTTACCGTATGTAGGGCGGGCCGCTTTATCCTCGCACTGGATTTCGAACCGATCCTCGATTCGGGAAGCCTCGAACCGGGGCGGCGTTTGGTTTCAAGGCTGGCTCTTCCTTCTGCCTTCGGTATGCAGAAGGTTATGCGGGTTGCGGGATCCTTGTTGTCGCACTCGTATTGTTATCCATTGCAGCATTGTATTCGCCGCGACGCGCGGCCCGGTCGCACCTGGCTCGATGATTCAGAACTCGCTGTGCCGCCAACACATTGGCCTCCTTCCCTCGCCAAATCTCCAACGCCGGTTGTTCGATGGCGCGGGCAAACGAAAACGCCAACGGCCAAGGCAGTCGCGACTTGAATCTGACATTCATGGCATTTAAGCGGGCCGAGGCCAGTTCAGCGGCTTGCCCCCCCGACAAAAACGCGACTCCCGGAACGGCAGCGGGAACGGCTCGCAAGAGACACGCCACTGTCGCGTCGGCCACCTGGTCCACCGCTGCTTGCACGCGGCAGGTCAATCCCGGAAGCACCATGTTGGGTTTCAGGATCATACCCTGCAGCATCACCCGTTGTACGTACAGCTGGCTGAAAACCGTTCGCAGAACTTCCTCGGTTGCCTTATCGCAACGCTCAAGTGTATGGTCACCATCCATGAGTACTTCGGGCTCGACGATGGGGACCAGTCCGGCTTCCTGGCACAACGCGGCATAGCGAGCCAAGGCCTGCGCGTTGGCCTCAATGCAACCCCGGCTTGGAATGGAATCGCCCACCGCAATCACAGCACGCCACTTCGCAAAACGGGCGCCCATTTGAAAGTATTCTTTGAGGCGCTCGCGCAATCCATCCAGACCTTCGGTGACTTTCTCTCCGGGGTGACCCGCCATCTCCTTTGCGCCGATATCAACTTTGATGCCGGGTATAATTCCGGCATCGCTGATAGCTTTAACAAAGGGAGTGCCATCTTTCTTCTGCTGACGGATCGTCTCATCATAGAGGATGGCGCCACTGATGGATTCATTGAGACCGGGCGTGGTCACAATCAACTCCCGCCAGGCGCGCCGGGCCTCCTCGGTCTCGGGAATCCCCAATCTGGCAAATCGTTTGTTGCAAGTTGGATTACTTTCATCCATCGCCAACAAGCCCTTGTCGCCGCCGACCATCGCTCTCGCGGTTTCTATAAGCTTTTGCGTATCCATTTGAGATTGCTCCATTTCTGACTAGCGATTCCTGGCGCTCACCACTGATGAATCGGCGGGAAATCCTGCCGCCGATTCACACGCTCACGCCTGAATTCGCTGGCGCGCGTTCGCCTGAGGCTACGATTCATCCAATCACCGCCAAACCTCTGCGGCATTGAGGTGGTGTTCCTCTTCATCATTCAATCCTTTTCGTTCACCGCATCGGTTGCGAGAATTCGGTCCACCGAGCGCGCAATCATCAGATCCTCGTCCGTTCGAATAACGCGAACCCTCACGCGGCTGGCAGCCGTGGAGATTACCCCCGCAGTCCCCGCATTGCGCGAATCACTCAACTCGACACCGAGGAATCCTAGCCCATCGCAGATGCGTGCGCGGACGCGTGGCGCATTTTCCCCGATACCTCCCGCAAACACGAATGTATCCAATCCACCGAGCACGGCCGCGAAAGAGCCAACCCACTTTTTCGCCTGATAACAGAACAGCGCTACAGCTTCCGCGGCGCGGATATCGTGCGCTTCCTGCGCAAGCAAGTCTCGCATATCGGAACTGATCTCCGACATTCCGAACAGCCCTGACTCGTGGTTGACCATTTGATAAAACTGTTCCGTGGCCATCTGCTAGGTTCGCGCCAAATACGGCGCCAGGCTGGGATCCAGATCGCCAGAGCGGGTGCTCATCACCAATCCCGACGTCGGAGTGAAGCTCATGCTGGTGTCAATGCTTTTGCCGTCGCGCACGGCGGCCATGCTTGCACCATTGCCTAGATGAGCAAGGATGAGGCGGCCAGTCGTCGCCGCTGTGTCGCCCAAACACGAAAGCTCTTCCATCAGATAGGCGTAGGACAGACCATGGAAACCGTAGCGCTGCACTCCCTTCGCTTCGTAGCGGCGGGGAATGGGGAGCAGCTTGGCAACTCGCGGTATGGTGCGGTGAAACGCAGTGTCAAAACAGGCCACCTGGGGCACTTTCGGACGCCGCTGGCGGAACGTCTCGATCAGTTCGATCTCGCTGGGCAGATGGTCCGGAGCGAACGGGCTGATGCCGTGCAGCTCATTCAACAATTCCTGGGTGACCAGCTCGGGCGTAGTGTGTTGCATGCCGTGGACCACTCGATGTCCCACGGCTCCGACCGATTCGAGAACGTTTTGCTCTTCGAGCCAATCGATTAGTAGAGTTGCTGCCGATTTGTGATCGGAAGCCGGGAGCTTGCGGCTGTCCTGTCGATTCGTGGCCGGGTCGTCGAACGTCAGGGTCGTCCCGCTTAAGCCGATGAGATCAACCTTTCCATAAAGCCCTCGCTTCAGCGGTCCGCCGGCCTGGTACAGCGCGAACTTGATGCTCGACGAGCCGCCGTTGATCGTCAAGATTCGTGGGTTAGCCGCTTTCATGGACGACTCAGTTGTCATTCTGCAATCCGAATGAAGCCAGTTTCGCGCGCGTCGATCTGTAATCCGCGTGAAAAATGCTTCGAATCCCCAACCCTTCCGCGATCTGGACGAACATCGGAGTGTTGTCGATGTAAGCTATTTGTCGGGTAGGCGCCTGGGCGATGTCTAGCGCAAGCCGAAAAATGTCCACGTCAGGCTTGCGGATATGAACGAAGCAGGATGAGATAAAGAAGTCCACGAACCTGTCGAGCTTGAACTTTCGAATCCGATAGGCATTCAGTTCGCGCGCTTCATTGCTGACCACTGCGATTTTCAGCCCGTACCGAACCTTAAGCCGAGCAAGCATCTCGATCATCTCGGGGTAGAGTTTCGATTGCGCGAACATGAAGCGCCTGAACTGATCCCGGGTGAACGGGCGTTTTTGGTAGAAGACCACCCGCCCTAAATACTCTTCCAACGTGAGTTTTCCTTCCTCGTAGGTATCGAAGGCCAGATGATGCTGATTCGCCACCTCGGCCCACTTCAGTTTGAAGTGCGTCGCCAACCGCTTGCGGGCATGATGATCCCAACCGTCGGTGAGCAGGACGCCGCCGATATCCAGGAACACGCAGGTGATCGCAGTCGGTCTCTTTGGCGTCTTTTCCTCCGTCGATCGGATCAGCGCTGCCACGGGGATCCACCATGCCGCCAGATTACTCGGTGTTCTAGTTTTTACCCGTTCAGATTCTTTATGCAGTCTTCTGAGATCCCGCTCCACGGCGAGCCGTACCTTGGCCACTGTATCCCGAGTCTTCTCTATAGCAATGCTCCCGTGAATTGGTAAGCCGCTGGAGAGCTCCGTTGACCAAGCATCCAGCACCCATTTAAGCCTTCCAATTTGAGTTGGGGTCACGCCTGTCTCTCCTTCTGTCCGTCGCCCCCTCCAGTTGTCGATCTACTGCCTTGCGGAGCATTACCCACCGGCTTCCGTAACTTGGCCTGAACCCCCAGGTCTGTCTGGACGCCTTTGCGCTGGAGCACGGAGAGGAGACGGCCCGGTTCTCCCAGATCGCTCCAGCCGAGGCCGGTTGCGCGAAACACAGCGAGGTCATTTGGCTGCGCTGACAAGATGTCCCGAGAAAAGCTGGCGGCGCGAATACCGAGGTAAAGCTCAGACAGTACCGCCGCTCGTACGCGGTAAAGAAGAATGACCTGATCGATTCGAACGCTTCGACCAGGGGCGGAAGCGTGTTCCGCATGAGGTCTAGGAAAGCTTGAACGTGACCAACCATAACGAAGCTGTTCCACAGACAACCACGCTCCATCAAGGTCGCAGCAAGCGTCGCGGACGGTTTCTCCCAGAAGTGGCTGACGCGGTAGATATTGGCAGGCACATGACTCCCCAGAGGTATGCCGGGCTCGATCCAACCGTACTCCACCTCCGGGCTTTCGGGCGGAATGCCCAGAAGGATTACCACCTCGGGCCGGGATGCGGCCGCGTCATAAGCCGACTCGATATTGCCGATGAAAGCCTTATCGTCTGAAAAATGATGGTCCGAGGGAAAGAAGGCTACGGCTACGACGCCTTTAGGATCAATCTCGCAAAGGCGCAGCACACTGTAGAGAATCGCCGGCGCCGTACCCTGGTTGGAAGGCTGGATCAGCAACCTTGAAGATGGAATTCCAGCAACTTCGTCAGCGTAGAAAGGCTCATGTGTTTTCGTCAGTACCAGCACAGTCCGCCACGACTGAACCAATCGCGAAATCCGGCGTTGCGTCTGGTGCAAGAGCGTTTCCTCACCTAGGACAGCACAAAGCTGTTTGGGCCGATCGTCGCCGGCGACTCTTCGCGTCAACGGGAGCAATCGCTTTCCGTCGCCTCCGGCAAGAATAAACGCCCAGCGGTGGCTATGCGAATCGCTGCCATTGAATTTCATTGCGCCTGACCCCTCTGTTTGCGTTCCACATTTATGTTGTTTGTAGTTGCCAGTGGCAGAGCGATGGCGAAAGTAGTCTTCCCCAAAAGTGTCGCCACTCACGCTCACGGTTCTGCGCTTTCAATCCATTCCGCGGAATCTCGATTCCTGGGGGAGCCGCGCAGAGGCTGCTGTCGAGGACGGCACCGCCATGGTTGGAAGTTAGCGCAAATAAGGTCAAAGTGCTGTCAAAAACGGAGACCGTGTCCCGTTACGTGGAATATGTGTTTTGACGGCGTTTTGACGTTTGCCGCTTCATACTGGGGCTTGGATTGTGAGCCGCGGCGAACGAAAGTCATTGTTCATTGCAGTCTCACCATCCGTTGGCATCGGAAAGGACGATCATGCGCTGCGAGCGCATTTTCGCCCGGTTATACGCCGGGAAGCAGAACGGAGTGGTAGAACAATGATCGTAGTGGTTCAACAAGGAACACCCGTACGCCAAGAAATCTAAAACGCGGCGCTGGCAAGGAGAGTGATATATGGTCGCAATAGGATAAACGCGACGGTCTCTCAAAAATGAGACGAAATCCGCCACGCCGTGCCTTCAATGGTTCCACGGTCGCGGGTCGGAGTGAACTCAACTTATGTCTATCACGCGCCTTACCGAAACCGACGAAGTGTCCCGTTTTTTAGACGAGGGTTGCCCAAACGGATAACAAGTCTAACGCCCTGACGGGCCGGTGAGATCCCGCGCAACCGCTTCAGTGTTCGCGAGAGGCGGTCGGGGAACAATCAATGGTACCGAACGGTAAAGAATGTACGCGCGAGTCACTCGTCGAATTGATCTTGAAACACTCGTTGGCGCTTGAGCGAGCCCTCGTCGGTCCCGGTCAAAGTCACACGCCGGCTCGGCACGCGAAGGCGTTCTCATTCGACCAGCTTCATGCCAATTGCCAGGGGCGCGTGACTCAAGACATAGTTTGTAAGACACGCAACGCCAGCGTCCCGCACGAGCAGTTCAATACGAGAATTCACCATGAAAGCCCCCCACGAAAACCGCGGTCCGCAGACCAACGCCGGTCACCACCCCTTGGAGTAAATTTCCGGCGCGGGTTTGCCAAGTTCACGCCGATCCGGAAAGGTGCTGAATACAGCCTTAGCCCCAAAGAAAATCCAAGACTCGGCGCTTTGTCTGGCCTCACACGGAAATACAACGAAATCGATCTGAAAAAGAAAGGAACCTAAGTCATGCCTGAAACGAATTCGGTTATAGCCATTTACGAAACCCACTCCCAAGCGGAGGAAGCGGTGAAGGAACTGCAGAGGTCTGGGTTTGACATGAAAAAGATGTCGATCGTCGGCAAGGATTATCATACCGATGAGCACGTCGTCGGATACTATAATGCCGGCGACCGGATGAAGTACTGGGGCAAGCAGGGCGCCTTCTGGGGCGGTATCTGGGGGATGTTGTTTGGAGCTGCTTTCTTTGCCATTCCAGGTATCGGGCCAATATTGGTGGCCGGGCCGTTGGTCGCTTGGATCATCGGTGCACTTGAGGGCGCGGTGGTGGTAGGTGGATTGAGTGCGCTCGGAGCAGGCTTGTACAGCATTGGGATCCCCAAGGACAGCGTCGTGAAATATGAGTCGGCGCTCAAGTCTGACAAGTTCCTTCTTCTGGCCCATGGCACTGCGGAGGAGGTGGCGAAGGCTAAGAACATCATGCAGACGACGCACCCAGTGGAGGTTGCAGTACATGCGGCTAAACAAGGGCAACGCGTGGGGAGTATCGGACGATAGTCCGGCCAGTCAGAAAGCGCTGACCCTCGGGCCGTTTCCAGTCGGTGGCCCAGGAGTTCCTCGAACACGCAACCGTAGGAGCAGGGTCACGCTGATCTGGCCGCTGAGCGACTTGTCCAATTAGGCGGCGCGCCCAACCTCAATCCCGAAGGGCTGGCGACCCGCTGCCATTCGCAGTACATCGAAGGCACTTCGCTGCTGGAGATGATTCGGGAAGATCTGGTGACGGAACGGATAGCGGTTGAGTCCTACAACGAAATAGTCCGCTACCTGGGCGATGACGATCCCACCACGCGTACCATGATGGAAAAGATCATGGCCAATGAGGAGGAGCACGCGGAAGACATGAAAACGCTCCTCGAATTGATCGGCAAGAACGAGCATTTCGCCGATCATTCCTGAAGAGGCCACATCTTTCTTAACGAGTAGCCGTGCAAGAGCGGGGCCGCCAGTCTGGTTGTGACGTGGTCGCACGCAAGAACGGCTATTTTTGACGCCATTTTGACTCTGATTCTCGTACAGTCAAACTGAGGTCGCAAGCCGTTCCGTATATCAAAAACCTTATCGAATAGGTTTCTGAATTTGGCGACAAGCAAAGAAAGTTATGAAACCCACGCAACAGCTCCACAATCTCGGTCAGAGCCTTTGGCTTGACAACATCACCCGAGGACTCCTGACAAGTGGAACGTTGCGCCGCTACGTCGACGAGTTCTCGATAACGGGGCTGACTTCGAATCCCTCCATCTTTGACCTCGCAATCAAGAACTCCAATTTCTACGACGATGCAATCCGCCAAAAGAGGAACGAAGGCAAGTCGGGCGAAGCCCTCTTCTTCGAACTCGCTATCGAGGATCTGAGGCAGGCCGCTGATCTCTTTCTGCCGGTCCACAAGGCAACCGCTGGAATGGACGGCTGGGTGTCTTTGGAGGTATCTCCGTCTCTGGCCTATGACGCAGCCAGCACCGTCAAAGAGGCTGTTCAACTCCACGCTCGAGCGGAACGGTCTAATCTTTTTATCAAGATTCCCGGCACCAAGGACGGGCAAGCTGCCATCGAGGAAGCGATCTTTCGAGGAGTGCCGGTGAACGTCACGCTCCTATTCTCAGCCGGCCACTATATCGCGTCAGCGGAAGCGTACCTGCGCGGTATCGAGCGCCGGATCGCGGCGGGACTCGATCCGAATGTGCATTCTGTGGCATAGATGTTCATAAGCCGTTGGGACAAAGCCGTGATGGGGAAGGTCCCGAAGGAACTCCAGGATCGTCTAGGCATTGCGATCGCAAAGCGTACGTACAAAGCTTACCGCGATCTGCTCACTTCTTCACGATGGCGAAAAGCGGCCAGTGCCGGCGCCCCGCTGCAGCGCCTGCTTTGGGCGAGCACTGGCACCAAAGACCCCGAGGCCTCCGATATCCTTTACATCAAGGCGCTCGCTGCACCGGACACTATCAATACTATTCCCGAGAAGACGCTGCTTGCGTTCGCCGATCACGGCGGGCTGGGTGAGGTCCTGCCTGAGGATGGCGGCGATGCCGAGAGTGTAATCGCCGCCTTTGCTAAGGCTGGTATCGACGATGAACAACTCGCCGCCGATCTTCAGCGGGAGGGAGCCGAGTCGTTCGTCGATTCCTGGAAGGATTTGCTCAACCGCATCAGCTCGAAGAGCACCACCCTCACAGCCACCGGGTGAGATCGACCATGACTGTTCCGCCACCGCCGCATACCATTATTCCTCTCCGCGAGCGGCCGGCATGGACGGCCCTTAAGGAACATTGTGTCCAGGTCTGCAATTTACACCTCCGGAAGCTCTTCGCAGAGGATCCACAGCGCAACGAACGTTTCACATTGCAGGAAGTGGGTCTCTACTTCGATTACTCGAAGAACAGAATCACGAACGAGACCACGCGGCTACTCATTCAGCTCGCGGAGCAGTCCGGCCTCCGCCAGCATATCGAAGTCATGTTCGCGGGCAACGCAATCAATGTCACCGAACAACGGGCGGTTCTGCATGTCGCGCTGCGCGCTCCGAAGGGAGCGCAAATCTTCGTCGATGGCGTTAATGTTGTTCCCGAGGTTCACGCCGTGCTCGACAAGATGGCCGATTTTGTCGAGCAAATTCGCACTGGCGCGTGGAAGGGACATACGGGCAAGCGTATCCGAAATGTCGTCAACATTGGCATCGGCGGCTCAGACCTCGGGCCTGTGATGGCGTACGAGGCACTTAGCACTACAGCCAGCGCGACATGACTTTCCGCTTCATCTCGAATGTGGATGGAACGGATTTCGCCGAGGCTACGCGCGATCTAACTGCCGAGGAGACGCTGTTCATTGTCTGCTCCAAGAGCTTCACGACACTCGAGACAATGACCAACGCCCAGACGGCGCGCGAGTGGGTGCTCAAAGCATTGAGGGATCAAAAGGCAGTTGCACGGCATTTCGTTGCGGTGTCGACCAATGCCGCAAAGGTCGAGGAGTTCGGCATAGACCGCGCCAACATGTTCCGTTTCTGGGACTGGGTCGGCGGGCGCTACTCGATGGACTCGGCAATCGGTCTGTCGACGATGATCGCGATTGGTCCCGAACACTTTCGCGAGATGCTCGCCGGCTTCCACGCGATGGATGAGCACTTTCGCACCGCGTCCTTCGAGCGTAATCTTCCGGTACTGACGGGATTACTTGCAGTTTGGTACAACGACTTCTTTGACGCGCAAACGGTCGCGGTGCTGCCGTACGAACAATATCTGAAGCGCTTCCCGGCCTACCTTCAGCAATTGACCATGGAGAGCAATGGCAAGCACGTGACGCTGCAAGGCACGCAGGTCGATTATCAGACGGGACCGATCTATTGGGGCGAGCCAAGCACCAATGGCCAGCATTCTTTATATCAGCTCATCCATCAGGGTACGAAGGTCATCCCGTGCGACTTCATCGGTTTCGTCGACGCCCTTAATCCGGTCGGCAATCACCACGATTTGCTGCTGGCCA
>Ga0134126_10005778_pt1 | contig 15482 bp, 8 predicted proteins | sample KB31752_FD_96881 | JGI IMG/M metagenome (GOLD analysis project Ga0134126, IMG submission 96881) | Terrestrial soil microbial communities with excess Nitrogen fertilizer from Kellogg Biological Station, Michigan, USA - KB3-175-2 | ecosystem: Environmental > Terrestrial > Soil > Unclassified ...
CGGACAGGAAACGAATACCGATATCTACGTCAAGACGCGCCAAAAGGAATTTGATTTCCCGCAGGGCGAAAGCAACGCTCTCACGAGTTATGAGGGTACCGGCGGCATCAAAATCGGTGGGCGCGCCAGGCGCATGTTGCTGGCCTGGGCCCTGGGGGATCTTTCAAAACTGCCCTTCTCCGATGACGTCAACTCGGAAAGCCGTGTACTAATCCATCGCAATATCCGCGAACTGGTTAACGGGATCGCTCCTTTTCTAATCTACGACAACGATCCCTACATAGTGGTGAGCAATGAAGGCCGGCTTTTCTGGATGCTCGACGCCTTTACCGAATCGTCATCCTATCCATACTCCCGACACCACGCGGTTGGAGACAACAACGTTAACTACATCCGCAATAGCGTCAAAGTAGTGATTGATGCATATAACGGCACGACCCACTTTTACGTTTTCGACAACAACGATCCTTTGATTGCCACCTATCGCGCCACGTTCCCCTCGCTATTTGTAGACGCCAGCCAGATGCCCGCAGACCTGCGCGCTCACGTTCGCTATCCCGAAACCTTGATTCGTGTGCAGGGCGAAGTCTACGGCCTCTATCACACGCAAAGCCCCAAGGCGTTTTTCCAGCGGGAAGACGTCTGGAACGTGGCCCAACAAGTCGGGCTGGATGAGAACGACAGAAAAAAGGTTCAGGAGATCGACCCTTACTTTGTATTGATGCAGTTGCCAGGAGAGAAACCTAATCGCGAGTTTGTTTTGATCCTGCCCTTCACTCCGGCCGGCCGCAATAATTTGATTGGTTGGATGGCGGGTCGCTGCGACGGTGATGAATATGGCAGGCTCTTGATTTACAACTTCCCCAAGTCGCGCCTGATTGATGGGCCGCTGCAAATTGAAGCCCGCATCGATCAGAACTCTCAGTTGTCCTCACAATTCACGCTCTGGAATCAACAGGGCTCGCACGTGCTGCGAGGGCACCTGCTGGTTATCCCTATCGGCAAGTCGTTGCTGTACGTCGAACCAATCTATCTGAAGGCAGAAAGCAGTCCCATGCCTGAGTTACGCATGGTAGTTCTTGCAACCCAGGATCGACTCGGTTTTGGACCGACCTTTGACGATGCCATTAGTAGTATTTTCGGTGACCTTGGGCGTCCCCCGACCCAACAGAAACCGGAACCCTCAAAAGACGCAGGCGGGGAAGGTCCGGCAAAGCCAACAGCATCACCTTCACCCGGTCAGCCGGCTCAAGCGGCCAGCGTCCAGCAGTTGATAGACAAGGCGGTCCAGGAATTTGACGAGTATCAACGCCTCACTTCCCAGGGCAAGCTAGGCGAAGCTGGCCAGAAGCTGGAACAGCACAAACGCACCCTCGAGGAGCTGAAGCGAGCCGGCGCCAGGAAGCCCTAAGTCCCTCAACCCCGACCTGAACACCTCGACGTCAACTCCCACGAAACCTAGCCAACCGCTGTTTTTCCTTAGTATTTCCTAATTATGCCGACTGATTGTATAGCGCTGCCGTACAATAGTTTTTTGTGTTAGCCGGAAGTCCCTGACTTGGGTTATATTGGCAATCCAATTTCAAAGAAATACTCCTAACGACTCCCTGCAAGCGAGTCTGGACACGGAGCCCTGGGGGACGACTTGGCAGCGGCGGCATTCTACGATCTCGAAGGAACGTTGGTTAGCACCAACCTGATTCACACGCTTGGCTTCTACGCCAGGAATGAGCCGGGCCTGTTCCGCAGCTTCAAGAAGAGCGCGGCGACTTTGCTGAGCCTGCCGATGTTTGCCGTTACCGACCAGTACAGCCGCAAGGTTTTTAACGACCTTTACTTCAAGCGCTACAAAGGCGTTAAGGAAGATCGCCTGCGCTACCTAGCCGACGAACTATTCATTTCGGTGCTCAAGCCGGCCGTCTTCCCCGGCGCTTATGAACTGCTCGAGAAATCGCGAAGCCTGGGGTTGCGGCAGGTGGTGGTGACTGGGGCATTGGATGTTTCAGTGAAGCCACTAATGGAGCATCTGGGCATTGAAGAGTACGTAGCAAATCGGTTGGAGTTTGTTAACGGCGTCGCCACCGGTCGCCTTTTGCCGCCGGTGATGGCAGCCGCAACTAAAGCCTCGTGGATCAGAGTATTCGCAGAGCGTGAGGGACTGAGCCTAAGCGACTCCTACGCGTACACCGACAGCATGAGTGATCTTCCGATGTTGTCTATCGTGGGTCACCCGGCTGCTATTAACCCAGACATGCGTTTGCGTCAGACAGCGCTGCATCATGATTGGCCGATCTTGAATCTCAAATAGTTTCAAGTTTCAAGTTTCGAGTTTCAAGTCATAAGACAAAAAACTCAGAACTTGAAACTTGGAACTTGGAACTTGAAACTCTATGGCCCTGCAACTAAGAAAGAAAACGCACGAATCTGTCGTCTATATCGATCGCGACAGCGCGCCTCGAATCATGCCTTCCGGCGAAGACTTCATTCTCGAGGATCTGCCGATCGGCACGCGCGTACTTTATCCCAACCCGCCGATCAAGGGTTTGCCGAACCGCGAGGCGGCCATTCGGTATGCGCTTAATCATCCACTCGGTTGTGATCCTTTGTTCGCTCAGCTCGAACCGGGCATGCGAGTTACCGTGGCTGTCGACGACATCAGCCTGCCGCTGCCGCCGATGGCAACGCCCGACATCCGGCAAAGCGTACTTGAGATCGTGTTGGACATGCTCGCCGGTCACGGTGTAGACGATGTGCACATCATCATCGCCAATTCCCTTCACCGGAAGATGACTGAATGGGAAATGAAACGCATGGTCGGGAAGAAGATCTTCGACGAATACTATCCCGATCGTTACTACAACCATGACGCCGAGTGGGCCGATGCCTGATAAAACTTGGCGAAACGAAGCACAAGGAACCGCTGACACTGAATCGCCGCGCCGCCGAAAGCGACTTATTGATTTACGTCAACATAAACCTCGTGCCGATGGACGGCGGTCATAAGTCGGTAGCCGTTGGTTTGTGTGATTACCAATCATTGCGGGCCCACCACGAACCCCAAACGATCCGCGATTCGGACAGTTACATGGATCCGGCCAGATCAGAGCTAAATCACAAGGTGCACCGCCTGGGCAAGATTGTCGACGAGCAGTTGAACGTTTTTCATATTGAGACTGCCATCAACAACCGCATGTACAAAGGCGATATGGATTTCCTGCTCAGGAATGAGGATGACTTCACTGCTTTCGATCGCATGAAGTTTGAAGCCATGCGTTACTCCATGAGCAAACTGCCGCGACCTGCTCGGCGGAAGCTGCTGCACTCGCGGCCGGCCCAGTACGAGATGATCGCCTGTCATGCGGGCAAGACTGAACCGGTGCACGATAAGATTATTGCCAAGGCATTTGACCAGTATGCGATTCCGGTAACTGGCCAGTGTGACATCCTGATCACAGGCATCCCGGACATTTCGCCCTATAACGTTTATTCGATCCTGAACCCGCTGCTCGTTCAGGTGATGGGTTTGGGTTATCACTTCAACTTCTATCGCAACAAGCCTTTGCTCAAGAAGGGCGGCGTACTGATCATTCACCATCCCTGTTACGACGAGTTTGATCACAAATTTCACCCGAGTTATATCGAGTTCTTCAATCGACTGTTGCCGGAGACGCGCGACGCGTTTGTCTTGCGCGATAAGTATGAAGAGGAGTTTGCAAACAATCCTAGTTATGTGGAGATGTACCGGCGCGGTAATGCTTATCATGGCGCGCATCCGTTTTTTATGTGGTACTGGGGCGAAAACGGCCGCCAGCATGTCGGCAAGGTGATCGCGGCCGGAGCTGAGAACGCGCATGTTCCGGCGATGCTGGGTTGGGACCGCGCCGACAATCTGACGGAGGCGATTGCGATGGCGCGCAGCTTCATGGGCAGTTCCGCCCAGATCACAATGCTGCATCAACCGATTATTGGTATTGCCGATATGGAATAGAAAGAGAGCGCGCAATGCAGAACCGCAAGCGGTAGCGAGCAGATGCTACGGTCAACAATCAAATTGAGAGGTCCCGGCAGCTTCGACATTGAGTGCTCGCATCCGCTCGCTACCGCTCGCGGTTCTGCATCAGTCGTCCCAAATTTGATCTGCCTGGTGCATCTGGTGATTTAGTGGAAAGAGTTTGCTAGGAAACCGGTTATGAACCTTTCGCCAACTGAGACTTTCAAGGACCGCAAGATGTTTCTGATTGGAAGCACCGGCTTCCTCGGGAAGGTTACGCTCAGCATGCTGTTGCATAACTTTCCCAACATCGGAAAGGTCTATGTAACCGTCCGCGCTCGTTCGCAGGAAGAGTCAGAGTCGCGCTTTTGGAACAGCGTACTTACGGCGCCCCCCTTCGATCCGCTTCGGGAACGTTACGGCAATGCGCTGGATGGGTTCATTCGAGACAAGGTGGTCGTACTCGGCGGCGATATTGGCGAGACCAATCTTGGCTACACCGAAGAGCAAGCGCAGGCTATCGCCGATGACATCGACGTTATTCTCAACAGCGCCGGCAACGTCACCTTCAACCCAACTCTCGAGAGCGCCTTGCGCACGAATGTGGTGGGCACACAGAACGTGATTGCGTTTGCCAGGCGGATGAAGCGCCCGGCACTGATTCATGTCTCGACTTGTTTCGTCGCCGGCAATCGCTCCGGTCCGGTGTGGGAAAACGATCCCGTGCTCGGGTATTTCCCTCGTCAAAACGAATTACCAGGCGTGGTATTCGACCCCGAACAGGAGATCAGGGACTGCGCCAAGCTTGCCGAACGTGTTCGCGAAGAAGCGCGTGATGCCATGATGGTGGCCCGGTTCCGCGATCTGGCGCGCAAGCGACTAAACGAAGAAAACCGCGACGCTGATGACCCGGACGCGCTGGGCCTCGCAGTCGCGCGCGAGCGAAAGGTTTGGACCCGCACTCGTCTCACAGACCTCGGGGTTGAACGCGCGGCCTTTTGGGGCTGGCCGAATATTTACACCTACACCAAATCGCTTGGGGAACAACTCGTCGCTGCCGAAACGGGCATTGTTCGTAGCATCGTCCGTCCCAGCATTGTCGAGTCGGCCCTCGCTTATCCCTTCCCCGGTTGGAACGAAGGCTTCACCACTACCGCGCCGATCATTTTCCTGGTCTTGAAGGGCCAGACGCAGATCCCTTCCAATGAGAAGCTAATTCTCGACATCACACCCGTCGATCAGGTTGCGGCCGTCATGCTGGCAGTGGCAGCGCAAGCTTGTGTCGAAGAGCCAAAGCTCGTTCATCAGGCCGCCACCGGGGATTCGAATCCAAATAACATGGACCGGATTATCGGGCTGGTCGGCCTCTACAAGAGGCGGCATTTCAAAGAAAAAGACACGGGATTCAAGCTGGTCAACGAGATCGTGGCGCGCATGGAACCGCGTCCGGTTTCTACTTCTACTTTTGAAAAGTTTTCGGTGCCGATGTTCAACTCCGCCGCCAAGCGGGCGTCGTCGCTGCTCGATCGCGCGCGGCCACGTTGGGGTGGTGGACGCGTTGTCGAAGTGATCGATCGAATGAAGACCACAGTCGATCGGGTTGAGGAGATAACGCACGAGACGACAGAAGCGTTTGAGATTTTCCGGCCGTTCACGATCGAGAACGCTTATATGTTTCGTGCCGATAACGTCCGCGCTTTGTTCGATCGCATCAGTGGCGATGAGCAGGATTTATTGCGTTGGCACCCGGAGAAGTTTGACTGGTACGACTACTGGCTGAACATCCATCTGCCCGGCCTGAAGAAATGGGTCTTCCCGACGCTCGAAGAAGACATGCGCGCGCAGCCGAAACGAATCTACACCTATCGTGACCTGCTTGAACTTTTTGAAACATCCACCAAGCGCCACGCCACGCGCGTCGCCATGCGCATCGAGCGCGACGGCCGAAACGAGCAATACACCTATGCCGACATGCGTGAGCTGGCGACGCGCGCCGCCGGGTTTCTGGCCGGCGAGGGTATCAAAGCCGGCGATCGTGTGATGCTCGTCAGTCATAATGCGCCCGAGTGGGGCATGACGTATTTCGGCGTGCTTAAGACAGGCGCTAGTTGTATCCCGGTCGATCCGGAAAGTTCAGTCGATGAAATCGTCAACTTCGCGCGCGCGGGCGAAGCGGCAGGCATCGTCATCAGCACAAAGCTTCGTGATGAGCACACTGAACTCAAGGCCAAACTAACTGCGGCCGGTCTCTCACCTAAGATTTGGATCTTCGATGAAGTATTCGAGATTCCAGACCAACAGACCGAAGACGAGCGGCTTGCCCTCTTGCCATCGCGCGTCACCGCGCAATCGCTGGCTTCTCTGATATTCACCTCCGGCACCACCGGTCGTCCCAAAGGCGTGATGCTGTCTCATCGTAATCTAACCAGCATGGTGTCGATGCTTTCCTCCGTATTCGACATGACCACCAAAGACGGCGTGCTGTCAGTGTTGCCGCTTCATCATACCTTTGAGTTTTCCACTGGCTTTCTGACGCCGCTCAGCCGCGGTGCACAGATAACTTATCTCCCGGAACTCACCGGCGATGCTCTGGCGCGGGCAATCAAGAACGGCCACGTGACCGGCATGGTTGGCGTACCGGCATTGTGGGAACTTCTCCATCGTCGCATCAAGAACAAACTTTACGAACGTAGCGACTGGATTGGTAAGACTGCCGACACGATGATCAAGGCCAACGCCTGGCTGAGAGATAACACGCCGCTCAATCTTGGCCCGGTCGTTTTCTATCCAATTCACGAAGGGCTGGGAGGCCGCATTCGTTATTTCATCAGCGGCGGCTCGGCTTTGAGTGAGACAATTCAGAAAGATTTTCAGGGACTCGGTTTCACGATTCTCGAGGGCTATGGCTTAACCGAGGCCTCGCCGGTGCTGACCGTGACCCGCCCGGAAAATCGTATGCTTACGGGAAGCGTGGGTCGTCCATTACCCGGCGTGGAAGTAAAAATCTCGGAACCTGATGCGAGCGGAGTTGGTGAGGTAATCGCGCGTGGTCCGAATGTAATGCTCGGATACTTCGCCGATGAGAACGCGACGCGGGAAGCGCTGGTTGAACGCTGGCTGTACACCGGCGATCTGGGAAAACTCGACGACGACGGCAACCTGTTTCTGGTCGGCCGCTCCAAAGAAATTATTGTCGACACCAACGGCAAGAACGTTTACCCGGACGAGCTCGAAGAGACTTACGCGAATTCACCGCACATTAAGGAGCTCAGTATTGTCGGTTTGCCGGATGGCATAGGTGAGAAGGTCGCATGCCTCGTAGTGGCGGACGATGAATATGACATCACGCTATCGCGAGCTGAGTTGCGACGAAAGGTGGAGGAACACTTCCGCGAAGTTTCCGCTTCACTCCCTTACTACAAACGCGTGAAGGTCCTGGAATTCACCGACATTGAACTGCCGCGAACGGCTACGCGAAAGGTGAAGCGTGCGGAAGTAATTACTATCCTGGAGGCCCTGGGATCCAATAACAAAGCAAACGCGGCCGCTCAAAACGAACCTGCCGCCGGCTCTGAGACGCGCTGGCTGGTTAGCATCGTCGCCAATGTCACTAACCGGCCACAGAGCGAGATATCCCTGAATTCTCGCCTGGCTGAACTTGGTTTTGACAGTCTCATGTTTGTCGAGTTGGCCGCAGCTATTGAGAATGCCGGTGGGTCAATCACAGCGCCTGAACGTTTGAATGAAGCGCAGGACTTGAGAGAACTCGCGAGCGTTGTGAGCCGGCGTCCGGGTGCTGCATCGAGCCGCCAGGGATCGTCTGCACGGGCCGAGAGTCGTCGCGATGAATACGAGGAGATCCACGTGCCGTCGCTCGTCAGCCGTGCAGGTACCAGGGCCGGTGACGTACTGCAGCGACTCTTCTACGATAGGTTTCTCGAAACTCATTACGAAGGCCGTTCCAACATTCCGGTGCACACAAACTTCATTGTCGCGGCCAACCACTCCTCCCACCTGGATATGGGCCTGACCAAGATGGCGCTCGCCGAATCCGGCAAAGATATGGTCGTGCTTGCCGCCGCTGATTATTTCTTCGACACGAAATATAAGCGCGCGGTAATGGAAAACTTTACCAACCTGGTGCCGATGGAACGAACCGGCTCGCTGAGACAGTCTTTGCGCCACGCGAGTTCGTTTCTCAATCGCGGTTACAACGCGCTCATCTTTCCTGAAGGCACTCGTTCACTTACAGGAGAAATTGCTGAGTTCAAGCCGGTTATCGGCTATCTCGCATTGCACACCGGTGTCGGCATACTTCCCGTTTACCTGGAGGGCACGCACGATGCGATGCCTAAGGGCTCAAATATTATTAAGAATCGCAAAGTCGGGGCGCGTATCGGGCATTATCTCGAGTCAGCCGATCTTGAGGCCATGACGGAAGGCCTGCCACGCGCAGAGGCTTATCGCCTGATCGCGGCGCGCGTTAAGCATGAAGTTGAAAATCTACGCGATCGAGCTCGCCGGCCTTTTGACGCAAAGGAATTACGAAAACTTTGGAAGGCGGAGCGGAAAAGAACAGTGGCCAGTGGTCAGTGATCAGTGGCCAGTCGTCAGAGTTTACCAAAGTGACGAATTAAGCCTCCCTTTTTACTGGCCACTGATCACTGGCCACTGACCACTGCTTCCTATGCCCACAAAGAAACCACAAAAGCGCATTGCCCGGATGACACCGGTTAAGGCTGAGACAAGGCGGCGGGCCGCAATCGAGAAGCGTCCACGCGCAGCTACGCTCGTCACCGGCGGCACGGGTTTTCTGGGTTCGCACCTGGTGCGACAGCTTGTCGCCGAGGGTGCGAAGGACATCCGCGTTATGGCGACCTCCATTCCCGACTGGCTGGTTGCTTTGGGAGTAGAAACACTCGAAGGCTCTATCACTAAAGAGAACGATGTAAAGCGGGCTGTTGAGGGAATCAGCGAGATCTATCATCTGGCCGGAAAGGTTTCGCGCGAACGCGACGACGCGCCGGAAATGTATAAGGTCCACGTCGAAGGTACGCGTCTCTTGTGCGACGCCGCTAACGCTGCCGATGTGAAAACTATAGTGCTGGCATCGACCAGCGGAACAATTGCCGTAACCGAAGATGGAGAATTAGTCCCCGACGAATCGTATCCGCCGCCGCTCGACATCGTGGCGCGCTGGCCTTACTACGCAAGCAAGGCCTACCAGGAGATGGCGGGGCTGGAGCGTTTCCATGGCAAAGGGCGGCGTTTGGTGATTATGAACCCCAGCCTGTTGCTCGGGCCCGGCGATGAGCGTTTGAGTTCGACGAAAGTTGTGCTGGATTTCATGGCACGAAAGATTAGCGCCGTGCCCAGCGGCGGTTTGAGTTTTGTGGATGCTCGCGATGTCGCCGAGACCTTTCGAGCGGCGATGAAGAAAGGCCGGCACGGGGAACGTTATCTTCTGGGTGTTGCCAACTGGACCTTCGAGAGATTCTTTGGCCGGTTGGCGCGACTGACGAAAGTCTCGGCTCCGCGGTTTGCTCTGCCTTCGAAGTTCATGGTGGCAGGCTCGCAGATTGTCGACTCTCTTTTCCGGCAGTGGAACTTCGCGTCTCCCGTCGAGCCGGGTGCGATCGAGATGGCGCAATATTTCTGGTACCTCAACTGCGCCAAGGCCTCACGCGAACTCGGCTTCCGGCCACGTGATCCGGGCGAGACTTTGCATGATACGGTTTCCTACCTGCGTGAGAATTTTCTTGGCGGCGATGCGTTTGGGAAATGACAATGCAGAACCGGGAGCGGTAGCGACCGGACGTTGGCATTCAAGTGCGATTGAATCGATCTCCAATAGTCTCGAACCTGAGTCGATATGCTCAGAGCGGGACCGGTAGCGGACGGGTCAATCTTTCAAACGCAGTTGAGTGCTGACATCCGGTCGCTACCGCTCCCGGCTCTGTATTCATCGACCCACGGACTGATGCTGCGGCTTGCGCGCGAAAACATAAACTCGTTTCGTGGGATGCTCAAACTCGTACGGCTCACGCTCGATGATCTTTATGTCCTCGAAACCGGCTGCCTCCAGATAACCAGCCATCTCCCCAGCCTGAAACAAGCGGAAATCGATCGAGACTGTTTCTCCGTACCACTCGTCGCGATGCAGTTCTCCTTCGCCGCCGTGAAACGCCAGGAACAATTTTCCGTTCGGGGCTAGCACGCGGCGCATTTCCTGAAGCGTTCGCGTGACATCGTCTCTTTGAATGTGAATTATCGAGTAGAACAAGACTATCGCTGCCAGCGAAGCGTCGGGAAACTGAAGGGCTAACATGTCGCCCTGCGAGAAAGAAATGTCAGGGTTCAAACGTCCGGCGACCTTCACCATCTCCGGCGATAGATCGACGCCACACATCTCGACTCCGCGATCCTTTAAATAACGCGCGACCTGCCCGGGCCCGCAACCCAGTTCACAAACAAGGCCTGCTCCGCTGATGGTTTCGGCAAACTGATCGAGTTGTTGACAGTCAAACGGTTTGCGCTTGAGTTCCTCAAAGAACTCCGTCGCGTAGTGCTCAGCTACGCGATCATAGCCCGCTTGCAAGTCCGATTTACTCATGCTTCAACCCTAACAACATCTCTATTCGCCAAGCGCTGCATATTTGAATATACGGAAGCGATATTTTTGACCGTCACGAATCTTTTTCGCTATCGCGCCGTGCAGAGTTTCATCCCACTTCGAGTACTGATCCATAAAACGATCCGCTGCCGCCTTGTCGCCCTGATACTGCACGTTCAAAGTCTGCGCCAGCATCTTCCCGACCACATCGTGATACTTGTCGTAATGGATACGCATTGTCTTGCCGGCTTGATCGAACGTCAGTAGTCCATTCTCCAGAAAGAAATTCCATTGCATGAGCTGCATTGTGTTGTACGGCTGATCGCGTCGAGGCTTGTTATTCTGCAGAACGCGCAGAATGCCGCCGGCATAAACACTCTTGAGCTGAGCGTCGGTGTAGTAGCCCTGCTTGCGCAAGGCCTCTGCGACAAACAGCGAAACCAGATCCGCCTTCATCTCTTCCAACGCACTGGAGTCTTCCTGCAACGCCTCATCGAGATCGCGATCGTCTTTGGTTCGATCTACGCCCAGGTAGTGCCCCACTTCGTGCCAGAGCGTGCGATAGAAATTCCCTTCCGCGGTAAGGTCTTTAGCCTGATCAGGGCCGACTGCCGCGGCCAACGTTGCCGAGCTTGCCTCAAAAATACTCTGGTCACGCATGATGTTCGCGCGTAGCAGGATTGTGCGGCCGTAACGGCGGGCCAGATAACTCTCATTCGGAAGGATCGTGGCGGTATTGCCGCCGCGCGATTGTCCAAAATCCGCAACCACATCATAGACGCCAACCGGAATGTCTTCCCGCACCTTCTTGTGATGATCATAAGGAAGTGAGTCTTCAAGCGCCTGCAAGCCGCGCATCGCCTGCCGCAATGCGGTTGTTTCCTCTGTCCGCGTGGCCAACACATTGAACGCAAAGAAAGTTTTTACGCCATATAGTTCGTCGTCGTAAGTCTCATATGAGCCGATTTGCGCGTTTAGGTTTTTGAAGTGGCCAGTAACCCAGGCGGCATCACCTGATTCATAGTCGTCCGACAAAAGATCGCGCGCGCGATTGCGCAGGTACCCGGCAAATTCTTCGTCATCTTTTTTCAGAAGATCGGCAGCCTCGTTTAAAAGATTGAAGGCTTGGGTTAGCTCTTCCGCGTAGGCAACTGAATAAGGTGTCGCATAAAACTCGTCACCTCTTTGCTCCCGGGGGTCTCTGTCGGAATCGAGGGCCGGGCCCAGCCTGAGAAGCTCCGTCCTCAGGTCGCGCCTAAGGCCCGGATGAAGCTCGTCAATAGCCGGGTGGGCTTCCAGCACCTTCAAATCGCTTGCCAGATTCTGCCGTGTTTCTCGCCGGACAACTGATCGCGGACTTAACAGATTCCATTCCAGAACGGGACCCTGACGATAGGTTGACTGCGAGCCTTCAATTTCATCCTTACTAGCATCTGCCGGGTAAACGTTCTTTCCCGGCCGTACTTGCTCGACCGGCAAGAATGCCTCGCGTTTGTTTTCGAGCGTCGTGGCAATCGGACCTTGATTCAAACGATAAAGCGTCAGCAGATTCTGGGTTGCCGGCGATGCGCCACGTTTATCCAATTGCACGAGATTGTTGTAAGCGTTGAACGCCTGGGGATGTCGCTGTTTTTCGTAAAGACTCTGGAAGATCTTTCCTACTTCCAGGAGTTTCGCGACGGCCTTGCGCTCGGTTTCGCTCAGGTGCGACAAATCAGGCGCCAGGCGAATCGTTTGCGTCTTGTCGATGATCGGTTGGCTCTTCTCAAGCGGCCAATATCCGGGAGGCAGATCCTTTGAAGATTTCATTCGGGAACCCGTTTGCGCCAGGCTGGAGCTAAAAACAATCATTAGCGTTGCGATCGTTAGTAGTTGTTTCCACATAGTCGGTTACTTGGTTGGATCAAACAGATTTCTAGTCTGTCCAAAGATGTATCAAGCTTCTAACTGAATCGCCGAGTCCCGCAGGGACCGAATGTTTATAGCACGCGTCTAGTCGAGAAGACTCTTCGCTCCAGCGGAGCGTATTAGAGTTCGATCTACTCTTCCACAGGTACATTGCGCTCCGCTGGAGCCAGAAACAATGATTGCGCTAACTAAACTCGGAAGGCGAGTATACTCCAGAGACATTTCCGCGAACTACGTGTCCGATGTTTCTTGCAGCCACGCGTCGCCTAAATCCCGCGCCATATTTGGGTCCAACATCAGTTTCCTTGAAATTATTACGCTTCTTAGTAGGCATCAGGATTGCGAAGTGCTCAGCATGCTTCAGCCATCACTTTCAGTATCAGAGACTTTAGCCGGCTACTCTTCGGAATCCAACGGATCCATTGCCAAGCGTCGGCTGCGTTTTCTGCAGGTTGCCACACACCGCTCCTGGTTGGATGGCATTCAACGCCGTTGGCAACGAGAACGACGGCGTCGCAAGGTCGGCCGCGCTTATGACATGGCCCTCGAAATCGCGCGCATCCTTCCCATCAAATCGCGCGTGCTTGACGTCGGTTGCGGCAACGGCTTCATCGCCCACCATTTGTCGGCGATGCTTAATGCCAGGGCGATTGGGATTGACCTCGATGCCCAGACCGAGGCTGCCATTGACTACCGGCAATTCGATGGCAAGCAGTTTCCGGTTGGAGATCGGTCGGTGGATGCCGTGCTGTTGTGTTACGTGTTACATCACGCGCAGGATATTGGCTTACTGATGAATGAATTGCGACGCGTATTAAGCTTTGGCGGCCGGGCGATTATTTATGAGGACATACCCGGCGTCTGGTGGGATCGTCTCGTTTGCTGGACTCACAATTTGAAGTGGCGCAAGCGCACCGGCCCTTGCACGTTTCGTAACGAATCCGCTTGGCGCGCGCTTTTCAATTCGGCCGGCTTCGAGGTGTTAACTGAGCGCTCACTATCGCGCTGCCGCAATCTGGCGCACCCGGTCCGCCGGAGATTTTACGTACTCACGCAAAAGAGCAGTCGCCGGGGTTACGCAGCTTGAAGGCGTTCCCACGGACCCCAGATGGCAAAGGTCATTCCGGGAACTTGTAAATTTACGAATAACGTTTGACCGTCAGGACTAAAAGTAACTCCGGAAAGTTCTTTCGTCTCAAATCCGCGAGCAATGTTCTTCGCGAGATCGAAAACGTGGCCTTCGGGAGTTAACAGGCGCAGGTGAATCGCTTTGTCATTGTCCTCGCAAATGATCAGGTTCCGGCCTGCCAGACAAATGTTATCCGGCATGTTCAAGCGCGCTGAGTCGGCACGCTCGAGCAGCAAGCTGAGCTGCCCTTCATCTTTTCCTGAAGGAACGTATTGCCACACCTGACCCAATTGCTTATCGCCGCCGCTGGTTGAAGTGAAATAGACAACGCCATTCCCGTAGAAGCATCCTTCCAGGCGCGCGAAGGTCGCTGCGCCGGCTGCGACCCCCTGTTTGTAAACCGCGAGATTATCGATATCAGCCGCCGGTGGATCCGGGTCGTTGATATCAACCCACGAGGCAGGCAAAGCAGCACCTGCCTTTTGCTTCGTGCGTGTATCGAAGTTCGGCCGGTCTTTGATCGCCAGCATCTGAAGCCGGCCGCCCGCTATTAGTTTCCCCGGCTGCGCCGGAATAAAACGGTAGAAGCCGGCTGTGGGCAGATCCTCGGTGAGATAGACGATCCCGGTCCGGCCATCGATCGCCACCGCCTCGTGGGTAAAGCGACCCATCGCTTGGAGCGGCATGGGTGTGACTGCTTCATTGGCTGCAGCTGGAACCTCAAAGCAATAACCATGACCCTTTTCAAATCCGCCCTCAATTGCGCCCTCAGCGTTTTTGACTTTGGTCGGACCGAGCACAGTCTCTTCACAACTGATCCAGCTATTCCACGGAGTCGCACCACCCGCACAATTAATCAGGGTGCCGCTCAAACTTATGAAATCGCTGACGAGCTCGCGCGTTTTTGGATCGATTACCAGAGTGGTGGTGCCGCCGCCGGCGAGCTGATCGTAGGCATTCGGCCCGATGGCGGCGCCTGACGCACCTGTCTTGACAGAGACTTCGTGATTACGCACCAGTCTTAACTGGTCCCCGACGTTGAAGGCCGCCATGCCGTCGTGTGCTGGCGGCGTGGCATGGTTATCAAACATCCGAGATCCGGTTTGTCCAAACACGGTGTATTGAAAATCCTTCGGCAACGCCAGCAGCGTCTCGCCGGTGTTGCTTGTCTGCGCCGCCGCCAGCGGCCCAAAGGCCGCTCTCGGGGACGAGAGCGAGGCGGGCATTTCGATCAAACCATATCGTGTTGCGAGTCCATAAAATGCGAGCAAGCCGCCGCCCGTCAGGCCGGCGCTTAACAGAAATTGTCTTCGGGTCAGGTCAGACAAACCGTTATCCTCGAGTAGAAATAATGGGCCTTTTTTGATGGGGGACGCCAGTGTAAACGCGTCATATTAATATCTTGTTAACTGGCTTGCTAGCAATAGGCGGAACGCCTTTGACCAAATCGCTGAGTCCCAGAGGGACGAAATGTTTATAGGACTCCCAGGTTCTTCGCTCCAGAGGAGCAAAATGTATTTTGACGTATTCAACTACCTGCACATTGCGCTCCGCTGGAGCGCCAAAACAGTAGCTGGTCGTGAATCTATAAACATTTGGCTCCGCTGGAGCCAAAGCATCACTGCTCTCGGGTTAGCACCTCATCCAACAAAGTGTAGTCAGCTTTCGCTTTCGTGCGACAAACAAAACTGACCTCCCTGGGTTTCCCGGGAGCAGTTACACTTACGCCCTCAGTGGAAATTCGTGGCTTCTCTTCTCCGTTGTAATCGTCAAAGATCTGATACTGGTAGCCGTCGATGGCGAAGTTGATCTCGGTAAGGTCCACCTGATAGCGCATGTAG
>Ga0134126_10005779_pt1 | contig 15481 bp, 15 predicted proteins | sample KB31752_FD_96881 | JGI IMG/M metagenome (GOLD analysis project Ga0134126, IMG submission 96881) | Terrestrial soil microbial communities with excess Nitrogen fertilizer from Kellogg Biological Station, Michigan, USA - KB3-175-2 | ecosystem: Environmental > Terrestrial > Soil > Unclassified ...
AAAGCCGCCGACGATACCGCCGACAAATATTCCGAGGAACTGCGTGCTCGAATAGACGCCGGTGGCCGTTCCCTTCGCATCGGGCGGCGCCGACTTCGTGATCAGCGAAGGCAGCGACGCTTCCAGTACGTTGAAGGCCGAGAAGAAAATGACGAGGGCAGCCAGCAAGACGTAAAGATTGCCGGCGCCGAAATATAACATCGCCTGGCTCACGACGAGCGTGGCGACGGCGCCGACGAATACGCCTTTCATGCGGCGATGCTTTTCGGCGACGATGATCGCAGGCGCCATCACCACGACCGAGGCGGCCAGCACCGGCAGATAGATCATCCACTGCGCATGCACCGACAATCCCAGCGCGTCGTGCAACAGGCCGGGCACGACCAGAAAGCTCGCTGTCAACATCGCGTGCAGCGAAAATATACCAAAGTCCAATCTCAACAGTTCACGATTGCGCAGCACGGAGCCGATCAATGCCGGAACGGCTTCAGCATCGCGATGGACGCGCGCCCGCTGAGGATTCGGCACGCCGAATTGGGTAATCGCAATCCCGGCCACAGCCAGCACCACCATCAGCCAGAAGATGCCGTCAACGCCGATGAAGCTCGCCGCAATGGGCCCCGCCACGAGCGCGACCATGAAGGACGCGCCGATCGAGATGCCGACCAGCGCCATCGCCTTGGTGCGGCTTTCCTCCGACGTGAGATCGGCCAACAATGCCAGGATCACCGAGCCGACCGCGCCTGCGCCCTGAAGCGCGCGGCCGACGATCACGCCGCCGATCGACGTCGAGACGGCGGCAACGGCGCTGCCGATCCCGAAAAGGATCAATCCCAGAATGATCATGAGCTTGCGCCCGAACCGGTCGGATAACAGCCCAAAGGGGATTTGGAGGAGGCCCTGCGTCAGACCATAAATACCGAGCGCCTCGCCGATCAGGTAGGGGCTCGCACCGGTTAGCTGCCGGGCATAGGCGGCAAAGACCGGATAGATCATGAAAAGCCCGAGCAGCCGCACCGAAAAGACCGCAGCAAGAGAACCGGCAGCTCGGAATTCCTGTCTTCCCATTCTGGCGCTTTCCATACATGCGCGCTGAGGCCCCCGCCAGCAAAACGAGCGATTTTCCGACGGGCAGCGACGGCTTGCCGCGCACCCGCGCGTCCTGTATAGAGCCGCCAAATCCGCACAAAATTCGGCGTCCGCGCGTGTGGGCGCCCACGGAACAAGGCCATGAAATCCGAGATTCATCCCGATTATCACACGATCAAGGTCGTGATGACCGACGGCAGCGAATTCACCACCCGCTCCACCTGGGGCAAGGAGGGCGATACGTTGCACCTGGACATCGACCCCAAGTCGCACCCGGCCTGGACCGGCGGCCAGCAGCAGATCATGGATCGCGGCGGGCGCGTCTCCCGCTTCCAGAAGAAATTCTCCGGCTTCCTGGGCGCTGAGAAGAAATAAGGCGCTCGCGGCGATTCGACCGCAAGCTACTCCTCATCACCGGGCCGGCCGAAAGCGCCGTGACCCGGTGATCGCGTTCAGGAGGGGAAAGCCCGCGCCAGAGATTGAGATGGCTGGGTCAAAAGGGTGTTTACGCCTTTCTTCGCCAAGTTTTACCCGGCAGGGCACCCAGCGGTAAGGCCAGAAACCTACACGCTCTCGGCGCCGAATGCCGCCTTCAGCAGACCGAGCTGGCGCTCAACCGGGTTGACCAGCGGCACCTCTTCGGGCGGCACGTGGTTGTGAATGGTGGCATCGAGCCGCCGCACTTTCACCTGCAGCGTCTGCGAACGCTCAATCAGGTCGCGCAATGCTGCCGGCAGGAGCTCAAAATTGTTGGGGTCGTGCATGTCGGAGTTTGACAGCTTGACCTTCGACTTTTCCTTGTTGGCTTGAGCAAGCGACATCTCGCCCTCCTTCACCGCTCGATGGAGGAGGAGCCAGGACGCCAGCTGCATCAGCTTCGTGGTGAGGCGCATGCTCTCGGTGGCGTAAGCCAGAGCGGCGGCGCGTGCGAGCTGCTTGGATTCGGCCCGGCCCGGACCGTCGAGATAGGTCGCGGTTTCTTCCACCAGCGCCATACCGTCACGGAACAAATCGGCGAAAACCTGGGAGTTGGCGAGACGCTCGCCGAAAGACACCGGCTGCACCGGACTCAAGGAATTCTCGGACATGACGCTGACGCCTCACTCTACACCGGGCTGTTACGCGCCCGTAAACGATTGGGTAAGCATCGCCTCCTTGTCGTGCCCTGTCCAGACAGGCAGCCGCAAACTTTACAGCATAGTTGCTTGGAAAGCTTAAGAGCGCGGGGCCTAGTGCGCGCCGCGTTGACCCAAAACGGGACAAAAAAGAGCCGCCGTTGCCGGCGGCTCAAAGGTGATAACAGGGAGGCGTCAAACAGAGTGGACAGGAGCCACTCAATGTCCATGAAGATGGACGTCAGCAGTAATGAACGAGAAAGCTTAACGACAGCTTAAGGTTTGCGATCGAATGCCGGATTCTTTTGGCAATGCGCTCTCGAGAGTCCTCCGCCTAATTCGCGTTTGCCTCAGATTGATGCTCTCCACCGTCATGGCCGGGCTCGTCCCAGCCATCCACACCTTCATCTCGATCCAGAGTAAGACGTGATGCCCGCTACAAGCGCGGGCATGACAATCAACTTGAAGCGAGCCAATTTTAGCGCTTGAAGAATTGATCAGCCGCCGCGCGCTTGGCGCGCTTCGATGTCATGTCGGCTTCGAGACGCGCGATCTCATCGCTCAGAAGCTGCACACGCGCGGCAAGTTCTTCGACAGAAAGCAGACTGAGGTCCTGTCCGATCTCGTGCGCAACCTTCTTCTTTGGTCGGTCGTCCTCGTCGAATGCCGGCATGGTTCGCTCCTTGACGCTTGCGGCGAACCCTAGCGGCGCCGAGGCGGGTTGTCACACTCCTGCGCCCCGCCTAAACAAGCCCGTTGCATTAAACGCTCGAGGAACCCGATGGCACTTCCCACCCAAATGACCGCGATTGGCATCAAGACTCCTGGCGGCCCGGAGACGCTGGCTCCGGAGCAGCGGCCGGTTCCAGTGCCAGGCGACGGCGAGATCCTGGTGAAGGTCGCAGCCGCCGGGGTGAACCGGCCCGACGTGATGCAGCGCAAGGGGCTTTATCCGCCACCGCCTGGCGCGCCCGATATTCCGGGATTGGAGATCGCCGGCGAGATCGTCGCCCTCAACGCAGGCGTGACGCGCTGGAAGGTCGGCGACCGGGTCATGGCGCTGGTGGTTGGCGGCGGCTATGCCGAATACTGTCTCGCGCACGGCAGTCACGCGATGCCCGTGTCAGGGCTTTCGATGGTCGACGCAGCGGCGATCCCGGAGACCCTGTTCACCGTCTGGCACAACACGTTCGAGCGAGGCGGCCTCAAGGAAGGCGAGACTTTCCTGGTGCACGGCGGCACTTCCGGTATCGGCACCACCGCGATCCAGCTTGCCAAGGCGTTCGGCGCGCGCGTCATCACCACTGCCGGCTCGGATGAAAAGTGCGAGGCCTGCCGCAAGCTCGGCGCCGATACCACCATCAATTATAAGACGCAGGACTTTGTCGCGATCACCAAGGAAGTGACCGGCGGCAAGGGCGCCGACGTGATCCTCGATATGGTGGGCGGCGATTATATCGGGCGCAATTACGAGGCGGCCGCGGTCGAAGGCCGGATCGTACAGATCGCCTTTCAAGGTGGGCCGAAATCCGAGGTGAATTTCATGCGCCTCATGCTTAAGCGGCTGCACCACACCGGCTCAACGCTGCGCTCGCGCTCGGTCGCCGACAAAGGTGCGATCCGCCAAGCGGTCGAAACGCACGCGCTGCCGTTGATTGCCGCTGGCAAGGTCAAGCCGGTGATCTACAGGACCTTCCCGCTGCGCGAGGCAGCCGCCGCCCACGCCATGATGGAAACCAGCGCGCATATCGGCAAGATCGTGCTGGAGGTATGACAAGGGGCCTTTGACGCGCCTTCTCGCCACAATTGTGGTGAAATCCTAAAAGCTTGCCCATGCGCCCGCCCTCCGGTTACTCATCGGAGCTGGCTGCCAGGGGGAATCGGAGCCGGGAGGGACAAGCTTTGCGGGTTGTGCGCGCCCTTCAAACGGCCGCCCTGATGGTCTCGTTTGCCGCCGGTCTGCTGGCGGCACCGCCCGCGCACGCGGTCGAAGCGGTCAACGTCCGGCTCGACGTGCCCGCGATCGACCTCACCAACGCCACCGAGGTACGGAAAACCGCCACCGACCGTATCCAGGTTTCCACCGCGCCCGGGCCGGACGGCATCGTCCGCCGCATCGAGGTGCGCGCGCGTGAGGGCAGCACCAATTGGGCGGTATTCGCGCTCACCAATAACAGCGACCAACAGATCGACCGACTGATCGTCGTCCCGCACTACCGCATGGTCGGCTCCGGCTTGTTCTGGCCCGACCTCGGCCTTTCGCGCGTTGTTGCCATTACTCCGAGCACGGGCGACCGCCCGGTGCGCGAGGAGAGCAACGGCGCCGATGTCTTCCGCATCACGCTCGATCCGGGCACTGTCATCACGCTCGTGGCGGAACTGCGCAGCGACAGGCTGCCGCAGATCTATTTGTGGGAGCCGGACTCCTACAAGGACAAGGTCAATTCCTTCACGCTCTATTACGGCATTGTCATCGGCATCGCCGGCCTGCTCGCGCTATTTCTCACCATCCTCTTCGTGGTGAAAGGCTCGGTAATGTTTCCGGCCGCCGCCGCGCTTGGCTGGGCGGTGCTCATCTATATCGGCATCGATTTTGGATTCTGGGGCAAGGTCTTCGACATGTCCGCCGGCGCTGAGCGGATATGGCGCGCCAGCGGCGAAGCGATCTTGTCGGCGACGCTGCTCGTGTTTCTCTTCGCTTACCTTAATCTGTCGCGCTGGCACGTGCGCTACGCGCAACTCACCGCCGCCTGGTTGGTCGCCCTCGCCGCGCTGGTCGGCGTAGCCGTTTTTTATCCGGCTGTGGCTTCCGGCATCGCACGAATGTCGCTGGCCGGCATCGCGGTGTTCGGCCTGGCATTGGTGATCTATCTGTCCACCCATGGCTATGACCGCGCGGTGCTTCTGATCCCGACCTGGATCCTGCTCGTTGTGTGGACCGGCGCAGCCGGACTGGCCGTCACCGGCGCAGTCACAAACGACATCATCGGCCCGGCGCTGCTCGGCGGCTTGGTTCTGATCGTGATGCTTATCGGCTTCACCGTGATGCAGCACGCTTTTGCCGGCGGCATTACTCATGGCATTGTATCCGATGTCGAACGCCGGGCGCTGGCGCTCACCGGCGCTGGCGACATGATCTGGGACTGGGACGTCTCCTCCGACAAGGTGTTCACGAGCCCCGAAACCGAACACCTGCTCGGCCTCAAGCGTGGTGCGCTCGAAGGCCCCGCGGCGGTCTGGCTCGACGTGCTGCATGCGCTCGACCGCGACCGGTTCCGTGCCGCGCTCGATGGCGTGGTGGAAAGGCGGCGCGGACGTCTCGTTCAGGATTTCCGGCTGCGCGCCAGCGATGGACATTACGTCTGGTTCACGCTGAAAGCGCGGCCGGTGGTCGGCTCCGATGGCGAAGTGGTGCGGCTGGTCGGCACATTGACCGACGTAACCGAAATCAAGAACGCCGAGGAGCGCCTCCTGCTCGATGCCGTTCACGACAACCTGACCGGCCTACCCAACCGCGAGCTGTTTCTTGACCGTATGGAGGCGGCCTTCGCCTTCGCCCGCTCCGATCCGCAGATCAGGCCATCGGTGCTGGTAATCGACATCGATCGCTTCAAGCAGGTCAACGATTCCGTCGGAATAACCGTCGGCGATTCCATTCTGCTCACCACCGCGCGCCGTTTGGCGCGCCTGCTTAAGCCGCAGGATACCTTGTCGCGCCTTTCCGGCGATCAATTCGCGCTGATCCTGGCGTCGGAGCGCGAGCCAGCGCGCATCGTTGCATTCGCCGAAACGCTGCGCCGCACATTGCGCGCGCCGATCGTCTTCAACGACCGCGAAATCTTCCTGACCGCTTCGATCGGACTGGCCCTGTCCGAAAACCAGCCGCAGCGCGCCGAGGAGGTGCTCAAGGACGCCGAGCTTGCGATGTATCATGCCAAGCGCATTGGCGGCGACCGCATCGAGATTTTCAAACCGGGCATGCGCTCGCGCAAGACCGACCGGCTGACGCTGGAATCCGAGTTGCGCCGCGCCATCGAGCGGCAAGAGATTTCGGTGCTTTACCAGCCGATCATACGGCTGGAGGATCGGGCGATTGCCGGCTTCGAGGCGCTGGCGCGCTGGGACCATCCCAAACTCGGCCGCCTATCGCCATCCGAATTCATTTCCATCGCCGAGGAGATCGGCCTCATCGTCGATCTCGGTCTGTTCGTGCTGGAGCGCACCGCGCGCCAACTCGCCGCCTGGCAGGCGGCCTCGCGGGGACGCGAGCCGATCTTCGCCAGCGTAAACGTGTCCTCACGGCAATTGCTGCGTCACGATTTGATTCAGGACCTCCGCAGCGTGATGGCCCGCTCGGCGCTGGCTCGCGGCACGCTCAAGCTGGAAATCACCGAGTCACTGGTGATGGAGAATCCTGAGCACGCCGCGCAGATGCTCACACGCATCAAAGAGCTCGGCGCAGGGCTCTCCCTCGACGATTTCGGCACCGGCCATTCCTCGCTCGCCTACCTGCAACGCTTCCCGTTCGACACCATCAAGATCGACCAGTCATTCGTGCGCACGAACGCGCGCGGGACGCGGCCGGTGATACTGCGCTCGATCATTGCACTGGCGCATGATCTCGGCATGGAAGTGGTGGCGGAAGGCGCGGAAACCGATTCCGACGCGGTCGAGCTCTACCAACTCGGCTGCGAATTCGCGCAAGGCTTCGCCTTCGGCGAGCCGATGAGCGCGGAGGCGGCGAAGGAATTGCTTGCCGGAGAGCATTTCGAGCCGGCGCGGACCTGACCCTTCAGACGTGCTCGCTCCGCTCCACTCACACTTCCGTCAAGCGTGGCCGGCGTCGCTCGACAGCATGCCGGGATCGACCCCGAGCTTGCGCAACGCGCGCTCGTATTTGCCCTCGATGTTACCGAAGATGAGGTCGCTATCGGCGGCGCAGTGCAGCCACCCGTTTTCCTGGATCTCCTGCTCAAGCTGGCCGGGCGCCCAACCGGCATAGCCGAGCGCCAACACGGCGCTGGCCGGCCCGCTGCCACACGCGATGGCCTTGAGGATATCGAGCGTGGCGGTGAGACAGACCCCCTCATCGATCGGCAGCGTCGAATTCTCGATGAAGAAATCGGCCGAATGCAACACGAAGCCGCGACCAGTCTCGACCGGACCGCCCTTGAGCACCCGAACGTCCAGGCTCTCCGGCAGTTCGATGCGCTCTTTTGCGGGAATTACTTCGAGCTGTACCAGCAAGTCGGGAAATTTGATGTTTTGGGCCGCCTGGTTGACGACGATACCCATGGCGCCTTCGCTCGAATGCGCGCAAACGTAGATCAAGGACCGCATGAAGCGCTCGTCGCTCATCGCCGGCATGGCGATCAGCATTTGACCGTCGAGATAGCCCCGGGCGGTCGTTCTGCGGGTGGATTTACGCTTCTGCGTCATGGGAAGCTTTTGCGTCATGGGAAAAAGCTATCCGATCGAGCCACACTTGAAAACGGCGCGGCGCGCGGAAAGTTCAATGGCCCCAGTGAAATCAGCGGGACAATTGTGGCAAAATCGCCCTCTTTGGGCGGCTGGCGCCGCTCCGCTCACGATGAATTCAGTGGCGACGCGGGGGGGCAGCCGTTAAATCGGGCCACACGCTGCGGGAATAGCCAATGTCCAAGTTTCGACTCATCAGTTCGGTGCTTTGCGCAGCGATATTGGCAATCGGCCCGGCCCAGGCTGCAAGCGCGTCCCCCGATGCCTCGCCTTGGGCAGACGATAATTACGCCGCAGCGCGGTTGATTTCCGGTTCCTCCAAGGACGCAAGCAAAAGGCTGCGCGCGGGGATCGAAATCAAAATGCCGCCGGGCTGGCATACCTATTGGCGTTATCCGGGCGATTCCGGCATGCCGCCAAGTTTCGATTTCACCGGTTCTAAAAATCTTGCGTCGGTCAAGGTTCTTTATCCGGTGCCGCGTCTCTTGACCGATGAGACCGGCCAAACACTTGGCTACACGGGCGATGTGGTCCTACCGCTGCGGGTGACGCCGCGTGAGCCCGGCAAGCCGGTCGCGCTGCGCCTTAAGCTCGAGTACGCGGTGTGCGAGAAGGTCTGCGTACCGGAGGAAGGCCATTTGGCGCTCGATGTCACCGGCGCCAAGAGTACTTATGACGCGCGCTTGGCTGCGGCCGAAGCGCGCGTGCCGCAGCAGGTCGATCACAAGGCCCTGGGGCTGAGCGTTCACCGGCTCAATGGCGGCGCGAAGCCCATGGTCGCGGTCGATTTCAAGGCGCCCAGTGACCAGCCCGTCCATGTGTTTGCCGAAGGCCCGACGCCGGAATGGGCGCTGCCCATTCCCCAGCCTACGCAACCTGCGCCCGCGGGTTATCAGCGGTTCAGCTTCGCGCTTGACGGCTTACCGCCCGGCGCCGATCCGAAAAGTCCGGTCGACTTGACGCTCACCGTGACGGCCGGCGCAAAGGCCTACGAAGTGAGGACCCGCCTCGACTAATCCGCCGGCTGCGCTATTTTGCGCGGCTGAAATCGCACCTTCAGTACGAAAGGATAGCCTATGCCCATCAAAGTCGGCGACAAACTGCCCAATGCCAAGTTCCGGGTCATGACCGCGGAAGGCCCCAAGCCGCGGACCACCGACGAAATCTTCAAGGGCAAAAAGGTCGCGCTATTCGCCGTGCCCGGCGCCTTCACCCCGACCTGCAACAATCTGCACATGCCGAGCTTCCTCAACAACGCGGTCGCCATCAAGGCCAAGGGCGTCGACACGATCGCCGTGACCGGCGTCAACGACGTGTTCGTGATGGAAGCCTGGAAGAAATCGACCGGCGCCGATGGCAAGATCGAGTTCCTCGCCGACGGCAACGCCGAATTCGCCAAAGCCATCGACATGGCCTTCGATGCGTCCGGTCCCGGTCTCGGGACGCGCTCGAAGCGCTACTCCATGCTCGTCGAAGATGGCGTGGTGAAGCAGTTCAATGTCGAGGACGCGCCCGGCAAGTGCGACATCTCCGGCGGTCAGGCACTGCTGGCGAAGCTTTAACCAACTTGCACCATCACCCTGAGATGCTCGCCGCGCAGCGGCGAGCATCTCAGGAAGACGGCTTTATTTTCTCCTTCATCGCGCCTTTGGCGCCAGCGCGCGCGGCAATGAGTCCTTCACGGGCCAATTGATCGGCGCGCTCATTCATTGTGTGGCCCGCATGGCCTTTGACCCAACGCCAGTGCACCTGATGATGCGCCATGGCCTCGTCGAGGCGCTTCCAGAGGTCGACGTTCTTCACCGGCTTCTTATCGGCAGTGCGCCACCCATTGCGCTTCCAGCCATTAATCCATGACGTGATGCCGTTCCTCAAATACTCGCTGTCCGTATAGAGATCGACGACACAAGGCCGCTTGAGCGCTTCCAGCGCCGCAATCGCCGCCGACAATTCCATGCGGTTGTTGGTCGTCTGCGGCTCACCGCCCATGATCTCCTTTTCGTGATCACCGAAGGTGAGAATCGCGCCCCATCCGCCCGGCCCCGGATTGCCGGAGCAGGCGCCGTCGGTGTGAATGATGACCTTCTGTTCGCTCATGTTTCGATGCCGTAATCGCGCACCGACTTCACCGACTGGTGGAAGCGCAGTTTGCGGAAATATTCGAGCGGGTCTTTCGGCTTCACCAGCGCGCCGTCGGGCACCGCCAGCCAGTCCACCAGCCGCGTCAATAGGAAGCGCATGGCGGCCCCGCGCGCGAGAACCGGCAGCGCGTCACGCTCCGCCTCCGACAAAGCGCGCAACTTGCCATATCCGCGCAGCAGCGCGCGCCCCTTGGTGACGTTGTAAGAATGATCGGGCTCGAAGCACCAAGCGTTAAGACAAATCGCGACGTCATAGGCTAGCGTGTCTGTGCAAGCGAAGTAGAAGTCGATCAGTCCGGACAACCGATCGCCCAGGAAAAACACGTTGTCAGGGAAGAGATCGGCATGGATCACGCCGGCGGGTAGATTGCTCGGCCATTCGCGTCGCAGCGCGTCGAGCTCTTGCGCGATCGCGGCGCCAAGCCCCGGCCGCACGCTGTCGGCGCGGTCGCCAGCGTGCTCGTAAAGCGGCCGCCAGCTTTCAATGCCGAGCGCGTTCGCACGACGCTTCGGAAAGTCGCTGCCGGCAAGATGCAGACGTGCCAGCGCCTCCCCCACTGCCGCGCAATGCCCAGCGTTCGGCCGGCGAATCCAGATGCCGTCGAGGAACGTGACCATCGCCGCCGGCCGGCCGGCGATGCGGCCGAGCGTGCCGCCTTTGCGGTTCTTTACCGGCTGCGGACAAGTCAACCCGCGGCCGGCCAGATGCTCCATCAGCGCGAGAAAGAAGGGCAAGTCGGCTTCCGCCACGCGCTTCTCATAGAGCGTGAGGATGAAATTGCTGGCGCCGGCATGCACCAGGAAATTCGAATTCTCCACGCCCTCGGCGATGCCCTTGTAGGAGAGCAATTCGCCTACGTCGTAACCGGCCAGAAACTCACTGAGATCGTCTGCCGTGACGTCGGTATAGACCGCCATGACCGGGCTACTCCGCCGCCTGCTCCTCGCGCAATTGGCGCGGCAGCGGGAAGAACACCCCCTCCTGGGCGGCGGAGACGGTCTCGACGGTCACCGCATAGCGGCAGGCAAAAGCGTCGATGATTTCCTCAACGAGCACCTCGGGGGCGGAGGCGCCGGCAGTGACGCCGAGCTGGGCGATGCCGGCAAAGGCGTCCCAATCGATATCGGCGGCGCGCTGTACCAAGGTGGCGTAAGGGCAGCCGGCGCGCTCGGCGACTTCCTTCAGCCGCTGCGAGTTCGACGAATTCGGCGCGCCAACCACGATTAACGCATCGACCAAAGGCGCAACACGCCGGACGGCTTCCTGCCGGTTGGTGGTGGCGTAGCAGATGTCTTCCTTGTGCGGGCCGACAATGCCGGGAAACCGCCGCTTGAGACAATTCACGATGGCGGCGGTGTCGTGCACCGACAACGTCGTCTGCGTCACGTAAGCGAGCCGGCTGGCATCGCGCGGCATAAACCGCTCGGCATCGCGGAGAGCTTCGATCAAGGTCACGCTGCCGGGGGGCAACTGGCCCATGGTGCCGACCACTTCCGGATGGCCGGCATGGCCGACCAGTACGATCTCGCGGCCGCGGCGATGATGGATTTCGGCCTCGCGGTGGACCTTGGTCACCAGCGGGCACGTCGCATCGAGCGCGAATAGATTGCGCCGCGCCGCCTCGTCCGGAACCGCGCGCGGCACACCATGGGCGGAGAAGATGACCGGCGCCTCGGAGTCGGGAACTTCATCGAGCTCCTCGACGAAGATCGCGCCCTTGGCGCGCAGGCTCTCCACCACGTAGCGGTTGTGCACGATCTCGTGGCGGACGTAGACCGGCGGCCCATACAGCGCCAGCGCCCGCTCCACCGAATGGATGGCGCGCACCACGCCGGCGCAGAAGCCGCGTGGGGAACACAGCAGCACCTTCAGGGGAGGCTTCTCGGCAACCATCGGTATCTCGAATAAATTCTATGATTTTTGGCGTCCGGTTCGATCCCGACATGGCGGACGCCGGCCGTTTCTGTCAAGTCAGACGGTTGCAAGCGTACCGCCCAACCCTTATATTCTGGGCACATTTTCCGATCATCGCCGATGATCTGGTGCTTCGCTCCCGAAGGGCGGGCGAAGCGTAGAGGAGATTTTGCCATGGCGACCGCAGCACCTTTGATGCCGAAAGCGACGGCCGTGTGGCTGTTGGACAATACCGCGCTCACCTTTGACCAGATAGCGGAATTCTGTAAGCTGCATCCGCTCGAGGTGAAGGCGATCGCCGACGGTGATTCCGCCCAGGGCATCAAGGGCCTCGACCCGGTATCGACCGGCCAGCTTACCCGCGAGCAGATTGCGCAGTCCGAGGCCGATCCCGAATCGCGCCTGAAACTGGCGGATCACAAGGTCGCGCTGCCCGGCAGCGACCGCAAGAAAGGGCCGCGCTACACGCCGGTATCGCGCCGACAGGACCGGCCGAACGCGATTCTGTGGCTGGTGCGCAATCATCCCGAACTCAAGGATGCCGCGATCATGCGTCTCGTCGGCACCACCAAGTCGACGATCGCCGCGATCCGCGAACGCACCCATTGGAACGCGGCCAATCTGACGCCGATGGATCCGGTGACGCTGGGCCTCGCCTCGCAGACCGACCTCGACATGGAAGTGTCGCGCGCCAACAAGGAAAAGCCCGCGCCTGTGGACAGCGGCGCAACGCTGCTTCCGGCCGCCGAGACCACCGCGCGCAAGGAAGCCGAAGAGGCGCACGCGGGCGAGAGCGCGGAGAAAAGCGGCGAGTTGGACGTCGGCGCGGTGTTCGCCAAGCTCAAGCAGCTGGGCGGTAAGCACGACGACAAGCAAGACGAATAAGGTTTCACGCCTTCCCCGCGAAAGCGGGGACTGTGGCTCTGGATCACTGCTTGCGCGCGAATGAGCAGATTCATTCACCCTCCACAAACTAATCCGCACATCGCCGCCAGATCGTGACGGTTAGGCCGTGCACGTCATCGAGCGTGCGCCGTTCGCCGGGGGTCAGACCTGCCGCGGCGAGCATTGCCTCGGGCGTCTTTTCCGGAACGCCCGGAAAAACCGGGCGGCCGCCGGGAAAGTGCAGGCCCGGCGCGCGTGTCAGATGAAACAAATCGTAGCGGTCGAGAAACATTCCGAACACGGTCGTGCCGCCGACGACGCCGAGTGTGCCGTCGGCGATGTTCAGTGCCCCCCAGGCCTGTTCAAAGCTGGCGCCGGCTGGATTCCACAGCCAGCCCTTCGGGTCCGCCGGATCGCGCGCGAGAGCGGCGACAGCGCCGGTGATCGTGAGGCGGTGGCGCAGCGCTGAGTGCGGCTGCATTTCATGCGAATTGCGCCCATGCACGACAGCGTCGAGCCGGTCGAGGCCCTCCGCGAAATAAACCTGGTCGGCGGCGAACTTGAGCGAGTCCGGCATCACGCCGCTCGCATCAGCGAGCATGCCGTCCTCGGAAACAATGGCAAAGCCTTCGATGCGCTTGGGAAGGCTCGTCATGCGCGCGGCTCGCGGTAGTCACGGGTGCCTTCGACGGCCGCGATGTAACGAGCGACGGATTTTTCCAGCACGGATTTTGCCTCCTTGGCGACGACGCGATCGAAATAATGGCCGTAGATTCGCTCGAAAGAAAACGGCGCCATCGCCTTGCCGATATGTGCAACCTCGCGCGCCGAGAGCGGAATGAAGTTCGGGTAGCTGCGCATGAAGGAGAGCCACTTGCGGTCGGTCGCGACCGTGAGAATATCGCCCGCGCAAACGATGCCTTGGCCTTCCGCGCCGCTCGCCCAATGCAGCACGGTGCCGCCGGGAAAATGCCCGCCGCAGCGGATCAGCGTGACGTCTTCCCAGAGCTTGTGCGTGTCGCCTTGCCATAGCTCGATCGCGGGATCCGGCCTAACGATCCAGTCGCGGTCGTAAGCGTGGAGGAAGATTTTGGCGCCGAAGGCGTGCGCCCATTCGACCATCGTCGTGTAGAAATGCGGGTGCGAGATAGCGATGGCCTGAACGCCGCCGAGCCCCTTGACCGTCGTCACCGTCGCGGCATCGAGGAACGCGATGCAGTCCCACAACACGTTGCCGCCTGGCGTTCGCGCCAGCATGGCGCGCTGGCCGATGCCGAAGTGCGGCTCGGTGCCGATGCCGGTCACGTTCGGCTCATGCTCGTGCATCGCGTTGCGGTGGCCTTGCCGGAGCGCTTGGAGCGTTGTCCAGGTCTGTCCGCGCTCCGGCACGTATTGCCGCTCCTCCTCGCAGATGACGCATTGCGCAGGCGGGTTCGCACTTTCGGGATACTGCGTGCCACAGGCGGCGCAGATGAAGTGGGGCATTGGTGCAAGCTCCGTCATGGCCGGGGACAAGCGAGTGGCCGCGTGCCCGCGTACAATGTCTCCGGCCATTTCACCTATTGATGCAAATGCTGGCCGCTCGTTCCCGCGCAAGCGGGAAAGAGCAGGTTGTAGCGCGATTCAATATGAACGGGTCATCCCTCACCAACGCCAAGCAGGCGGGGCTTGCCCGGTCTGCCCAAGGCAAGCGTCATCGCCCCTATTTTTGGCGGCGCGGGGATCGCCGTATTCCTTTTCCCCTCGCGCAGGGGCTCGGGGAGTTCCCCCGAAAGAAATGCGAGGGGGATGGAGCGCCGCCTGGCGCACCAAGATTGTCCGCCTTTGCGAGGCGGAAGCGCGCCTTGCGATCGGCGCGCTCGCCACGCGGCGCTCCACTTGCGGCGATCTCTGTCCCCGGCGCCGTACTTCCCGGCGCAGAACGGAGCGCTCTTCACGCCCCTGATCCGAGCGGCTTCCGCCGCCCTTCGTTCCCGCCACGTCCAGCCACTAAAGGCGGCCGGTCATAATGCCGGCGGACGGCTGGCCGAGGCCTCCCGAGTGCGGGTTGCGAACCCCGCCCGCGGGCGCCGCGCAGCCGCTTTGGCCGGGCGAACCCGGCAAATCGGCCCGGACAGGACGAACGCCGCATCTCCAGCGCCGCCCTCCCCGGCTGCTCCACCTCAGGATCGCCTCTAGAAGCGCCCCTCATGAGCAGGCAATGGGAATATACGCCGAAATAGGATTTTTGTCAACATGTTTGTCACGGGACCGCGCGATATACCCAGATGGATGCGGGATTTCCACGGCGCGCGCGAACGCCCAACAGAAGCCGATCGATTTCGGGAACGAACAAGGCGGTCCTGGCGCCGCTTACGGTTGGGATGCGTGCGAGCCGAGGATAGGCAGGTTCCTGTGCCATCAAAACGTCGAGAAACCCCGACCCGCATACGACGTAAACACGATTGCGCTTCCTATCGAGGAACAAGTCGTCAGCATCGCCGCACGTGTCGACTTCACTCGCCGCTGCGCCGGTCTCTTCCGAGAATGCCACGAATTTTGCCGGGTGCCGGAATGCTACGAGCACCCGCCGGCGATCATGATCGAGGGCCATCGCGAAGTTTGCGGCATATTTCATTGCCCAGCTGGCGCGTTGCTCTCCAGTGTGACTGTCCAATACGGCGATGGACCGTGCATTCGGTAAATTGACGAAGATGCGCGATGTCGCCGGATCGAGCTGAAAGCTTTCCGGATGAGCCCGCAAGGGAAAATCGGCGCCTCTGCTGTTTCCCGGAAGACGAATGACGGCGATAGCGCCCTTGCCATATCCAACCAGCAGCCGGTTGGCCGCCGTATCGACGCGGATATTGTCGGCGTCG
>Ga0134126_10005780_pt1 | contig 15481 bp, 12 predicted proteins | sample KB31752_FD_96881 | JGI IMG/M metagenome (GOLD analysis project Ga0134126, IMG submission 96881) | Terrestrial soil microbial communities with excess Nitrogen fertilizer from Kellogg Biological Station, Michigan, USA - KB3-175-2 | ecosystem: Environmental > Terrestrial > Soil > Unclassified ...
AACGAGCCGATCACGTACACGGTGTCGGGCAGGCCCTTCGGCGTGTAGACGACCTCGTCGTACCAGCACTGGGCGGTGCAGAAGTCGTCCGTCGCGAAGTACGGGCTCGCCGTCGAATTCGAGGTCAGCCGCTGCCAACCGTTGTAGGTCGTCGGGAAGGGGTTCCCGTTGCCGGCAGGCACCGTCACCCCCGCTGCTTGCGAGGCCAGGAGCGTCGCGGCCGGCTGGTTGGCGTTGTCGGTGCGCCAGAACTCGGAGGCGTTGGCGGCGAGGATCCCGTTCGGATTCGCAGTTCCCTCGGTCACGTAGAGACGGGTCTTGCCGTTCTTCACGGTGGGAGCGACCATCGTCCGGTCGGTTCCTCCGCCGGGAAAGCGCGGAGCGAAGACCTGGTGGAAGTCCGTGGGTGAGCTCGACCCGTCGAGCGCAACCGATCGCCTCCACAGCCCCTGGTCGAAGGCCGCCGCGTAGACCGTGCTCGGATCGAGTGGGTCGAGCGCGACGTCGGTAACGCCGAAGGAGGCACTGTCGTTGCCGTTCCAGACCTCGGTGAAGGTCTTGCCTCCGTCGGTGGACTCGTAAAGTCCAGGTGCGTTCGCCCCCGGCTCGAGGCGCGTCGTGCCTCCGTTGCCGATGACGTGCGAGAGGCCGCGAACGCCCTGGGCGGAGCCGACGATGATGTGGTTCGCATTCGTCGGGTCGACCACGATCTTGCTGATGCCACGCCCGAGGAACGCGTCCTGTCCGGGTGTGACGCACGCGTTGGTCGAGTTGTCGACGCAGGCGTCCGCGAGCTTCGTCCAGCTGCCGCCGCCGTTCGTTGAGCGGTAGATGCCGACACCGGCCTCGCAACCCGAGCTGCACCGGTTGGCCTCTCCAGTCCCAAGGTAGAGCGTGTTCCCGGTGGGGTCGTTCGGGTCGGCCGTGAGCGCGCCGACCGAGTTCTGCTGGAGCGTTCCGTCCAGCCAGGTCCAGGCAGGATCCGCTGCCAGCCCGTCGTCCGTTCGCCAAACGCCGCCGCCGGAGACGCCGACCCAGAGCCTGCAGTTGCCCGGCGTGCAGGTCGGGGCGATAAGCATCGCCGTCACACGGCTTGCGGTCGTATCGGTCGAGCCCGAGAACGCGATCACGCCCGGCTGCTGCGCGATGCTCAGCGGTGCGTACGGCTCCCAGTGGTTGTTTCCCTGCGAACTTCCAGCCTGCGCGATCTTTGCGAACGTCGCCTTGGCCTTCGCGACGGTCTGCGGTGAGATCGTGTCCGCCGGGTAGGTTCGCTCGGCGGCCCTGTAGGCCTCCCAGCCGCCGACCGGGCCTTCGCCCGGCGTCGCAGGCGCCGAGCCACGTTGCGCGACGGCGTCCGGGTCGCCGCCGGCGAACTTCGACTTGAATCGCACGTATCCGGAGCCGTCGCCGCCCAATCCGGCGCCGAGCGTCGCGGCCAGCGCCGCGGTCGCCACGATCCCAGCGATCACTGCGAGCCTCAGCGCACTTCCACGCTTTCTTCGCATCACGCCCCCTTGTTGCGAAATTCGGTCCTGTGGCATTCTCGGCCCGGGACCGCTCTGATGAGCGTCAGCGTGGGCGATTGTAATACCAGGAACGAGATCGAAGCGGATGTCGGCGGTGCGTGGCGGCGACCGGGGATCGACACAGCTCGGGCCTGTCCTGCTCCAACGCGCACCCACCGAAGGAGACTGGGCCACCCAAACGTCCCTCAGGTCTGTTGCCAGAAACGGTCTCCTGGCAGTGCACCAGGGGTTGGGTAGCTACTGGGGCGCTACGGAGCTGTGCGGCCGCTGACTGTCGCTGAAGGCGGCTTGACGCCGACCCGTCCTGGCAGGCACGGTCGAGCGATGCGAACCGTCTTCCTCTTCCGGCACGCGAAGTCGAGCTGGTCGGATCCAACGCTGGCGGACATCGACCGGCCGCTCGCTCCACGAGGCGAGCGCGCGGCCAAGAACATCGCCCGGTATGTGCGGCGGAAGAGGATTCGGCCGACCCTTGTTCTCTGCTCGCCCTCAGTTCGTACCCGCCGAACACTCGAGGCCATCGAGCCGTCGCTGATCATGCTCATAGGGCACAACCCCGGCCTCCAGGAGCTTGCGCTGGCGCTAGCGACCGGCGGCGCCGACCTGCCGAGACTGGAGGAAAAGCTTCCTACCGGCGCGCTCGCCACACTCGTCGCCGACTGCGAGAGCTGGAAGGCGCTGAGACCCGGGGACGCAAAGCTCGTGGATTACGTGGTCCCCAGAGATCTCGACTGAACGGCCTCCTGGTCTGTGTCTCGGAGGCCGACTTCCTAGTCAACTCCAGAAGCGAGCCGCTCGGTCGTGTCTCGAACGCCTCGTTCTCAGGCTTTGGGCGCTACCGCAGGTTGCGTCCGTGCGTATCCGATCTCGCCCAGGGCATGCCGGATCTCGTCGAGCGTTGCTGGATCCTCGATCGTGGCCGGGATGGAATATTCCTCGCCGTCGGCGATCCGGCGCATGGTGCCGCGCAGGATCTTTCCGGAGCGGGTCTTCGGTAAGCGGTCGACGACGGTTGCGGTCTTGAATGCCGCGACGGGCCCTATTCGATCGCGAACCGCCTGCACGGCCTCCGCGACGATCTCGTCGTGGGGGCGACTCACTCGTGCCTTCAGGACGAGGAAGCCAACCGGCACCTGCCCTTTCAGGCTGTCCGCCACGCCGACGACTGCGCACTCGGCGACATCGGCGTGGGAGGCCAGGACCTCCTCCATTGCGCCTGTCGAGAGTCGGTGACCGGCGACGTTGATGATGTCGTCGGTTCGGGACATGACGAAGACGTACCCCTCTTCGTCCAGATAACCGGCGTCGGCCGTCCGGTAGTAACCCGGGTAGGCGGCGAGGTACGCCTCGTGGTAGCGGTCGTCTGCCTGCCACAGTGTCGGCGAGGAGCCAGGCGGCATCGGTAGCTTCGCCACGAGCGCGCCGATCTGTCCGCTCGGAAGTTCGTCGCCGGCGGCGTCGAGCACGTGGAGATCCCAGCCCGGTGCCGGGCGTGTCGGTGATCCGGGTTTGACGGGCAAAGGCTCGATTCCGAGGCAGTTGGCGGCGATCGCCCAGCCAGTCTCCGTCTGCCACCAGTGATCGATCACCGGCACCTTGAGCTTCTCTTCGGCCCAGCGGAGTGTTTCCGGGTCGCAGCGTTCTCCGGCGAGGAATAGCGCGCGGAAGTGCGAGAGGTCATAGCGTCCGATCAGTTCGCCTTCGGGGTCCTGCTGGCGGATGGCACGGAAGGCAGTCGGTGCCGTGAAGAGCGTGCACACATCGTGCTGAGAGATCACCCGCCAGAACGCGCCTGCGTCGGGAGTGCCGACGGGCTTGCCTTCGTAGAGAACTGTCGTACAGCCGTGCAGGAGCGGCCCGTACACGATGTACGAGTGGCCGACGACCCAGCCGACGTCGGAGGCTGTCCAGTACACGTCGCCCGGCTGAACGTCGTAGATATGGCTCATCGACCACTGGAGCGCCACGGCATGTCCGCCGTTGTCGCGCACGATTCCCTTCGGCCGGCCGGTCGTGCCTGACGTGTACAGGATGTAGAGCGGATCCGTCGCTTCGACGGTCACGCAGTCGGCCGGTTCGGCCCCTGCAACTGCCTCGTCCCAGTCGATGTCCCGGACGGGATCGAGCTCGGCCTCGAGTCCTGGTCGTTGGAGGATGATGCAGTGTTCGGGCTTCGACTCTCCCCTGGCGATCGCCGCGTCGAGGAGGGGCACGTACGGGACCACTCGGCCAGGCTCGATCCCACACGAGGCCGCGACGACGACCTTGGGTTTGGCGTCGTCGATCCGGCTGGCGAGCTCGTCCGCCGCGAAACCGCCGAACACCACCGAGTGGATCGCTCCCAGCCGGGCGCACGCGAGCATTGCGATCACCGCCTCGGGAACCATCGGCATGTACACGATCACGCGGTCGCCCCGCTCGACACCCTGCGCTGCGAGAGCTCCGGCAAAGCGTGCAACCCGGTCCAGCAGCTCCCGGTACGTGAACGTCGCAGTCGTCTCCGTGACCGGCGAGTCGTAGATCAGCGCAAGCTGATCTGCCCTACCTCCCTCGACGTGGCGGTCCAGCGCGTTGTAACAGGTGTTCAGGCGACCGCCGGCAAACCACCGATAGAACGGCGCCCGAGAATCGTCGAGTACCTTCCCCCACGGCTCGACCCAGTCGATCGCGGCTGCGGCCTCGCTCCAGAACTCCTCAGGGGCATCCAGCGAGCGCCGATAGACCTCCTCGAACTGGATCATCACGCGCCCCTTCCGTCCACACGCCCGAACCGCGGACCGCCCGAACCTATCGCCGAGCTCGACTTGAGTCAATCATCCGCTCGGACAGCCGAGCCGAGGTCTTGCGCCCTCCACAGCCTCCTGCTCGAGCTCAGCCGCGATGAAGAGAGCCGCCGAGACGCCGCGTAGCGGGCTCGAGGCGCGCTCCGTCGAACAGGATCCGGGTTGTGACGCGATCTCGATCGACGTCGACGTCCCGGTCACGTCCCAAGCGGCTATGAGCCTCCTGGCATGTGCGCCAGAGGTCACAGCCCACGTCCCCGCACGATGTGTGAAGTCCGAAGGCTGATTGCGCTGAGGGTGTTCGCCGAGTGCGGCGGGTGGCCCTGCCGAAAGAGGGGCGCACACCCGTTCTTCTGCCGACCTGCGAGGGGTTGCGTTCTTGCAGTTTTTGGACTCAATAGAGAGAGAGTTGCGCCCAGAAGGGGAGAGGCGCGCTTCTGGGCGCAACTCTAGTTTGACTTGCTTTGTGTCCCATGTCACGTCACCAGCCCTCTCCGGATCACGCAACCTCGAGGTAGACACGGAGATCCGGCGCCATGTTGCGCAGCTCGTCGAGCGCTCTCGCCTCCAGTTGACGTGCCCGCTCGCACGTCACCCCAAGTTCTCTTCCCACCTCGGCGAGCGTGTGAGGTGGTTGCCCTGCTAGACCGAAGCGCAGCTGGAGCACCAGGCGCAGACGAGCATCGAGCGAGTTGAGGGCGCTCCAAACCTCCTCTCTCCGCATGCGCTCGGCGGTGGTTGCTTCCGGATACGTCGAGCTCGTGTCGTCCCCGAGTAGCTCGGTGTCGGCGTCCCGCTCCTCTCCAACGGCGGTTTCGAGACTGAGGGGTTGCCGTTCGTAGTTGAGGAGCTCGTCGAGGCGGCGCCATTCGAGACCCGCCTCCGCGGCGATCTCGCTCAGCAGCGGCTCGCGACTCAGGCGCTGCCGGAGGATCTGCTGCGATCGATGAACTGCCCGAATCTGCCTTCGGACATATATCGGCACGGGAACGACACGTGGGTCCGCCGCCTGTTCGATCGCACGCCTGATCAACAGCGTGGCGTATGTCGAGAGCCGGAAACCCAACCGATAGTCGAACCGTTCGACTGCTCGCGTGAGCGCGAGGTTCCCTTCCTGGATGAGATCGAGCACTGGGACTTTGCGATGTCGGTACTGGCGAGCGATCCAGATAACCAGACGTAGGTTCGCCTCGATCAGAAGGCGTTTGGCCCGGTCATCTCCGGCATCCTTGCGGCGGCAGAGCTCGCGCTCTTCCACCCGGGAGAGACGCGGTGTGCGTCCGACTCCTCGGAAATAAAGACTGAGCGAGTCCTCGATCCCGAAGTCCGAGTCCCCGTCGCCGGGCCCGCAGGCACGTCCGCTCGATTGTTGATGTGGAGGTTCGACGCTCATCTTGCAGCACTCCTTTCGCACTCGAGTTCATGGCCACGCCGCGGGACGCCCGAGAAGGGCGCCACGCGCACGGGCGACGGCCGGGCGTCGGGCCTTAGCCGGGGCGCTCGAGGATGAAGAAGAGGCGCAGTGCTCGCCGCTGTTTCTCGACGAGCGTAAGGAGGCGTCCATTGCGCGGCGGGATGAGACTCAAGCGGGCCGTGACGACGCCGTAGACGTCCTTGCCCTGCGTCCCTCCAGAGCCGCCGGACCCCAGCGAAGAACTCGGGGCAGGTGGCAGGAGGGGCTTGTCGTTGTCGGGGGCAGGAGGCACCTGCGGACCACGTTTTCGCGACTCGTTTGGGTGGCCCTTCCTTTCGCTCGTCGCTCCAGACCGCGCAGCCCGATTCGTATCGACGTGGGCGGGCAAGCGAGCGAGGAGGATCCGCTCAGAAGCGGAGCCGACGCTCGCAGAGACGGTGAGCGCGCAGGCGACGACATGTCGATCGACCTGTGGGCGGACAATGCTGCGGACGTCAGCGTCGAGCGTAGGAGGCGAAATGGGCACGGTTCGGCCGCCGGGCCCCGAGTCTGCCGTGGCCTCGTGAAGAAAAGATGCGCTCAACAGAGAACCAGCCGTCGTCAGATCGCTGGCGACCTTCGGTCTTGCCGGGGCCGACGTCGAGAAGCCGGTCGAGGGACCATTGACCAGTCCGGACGGCGTTCCTGAGTTATCAGGTGCGTTCGATCCATCGTCGGCGGGAGCAGGTTCGCTCGCCGGAGGTGCGGAATCCGTAGTGTCGTTGACGGCATCCGAACCGCTACGGCGTTTCGGGGGTCGTTTGTTGCCGGCGGAGGCTTGCGCAGTGGAGAAGCCGGGAGCCGCCGGCACTGTGCTGGTTGCCCCAATGTCTGCGGCACCGGTGCCTCCCGATGCCTCTGGTGCGGTGCCGGGCGAGGCTGTGGTCGCGGTGGGATCCGTGCCGGTCGGGGTGGGATCGGAGGGCGAGGGGGTGCATCCCGCTGCCTCTGGTGCGGTGCCGGGCGAGGCTGTGGTCGCGGTGGGATTCGTGCCGGTCGGGGTGGGATCGGAGGGCGTGGGGGTGCATCCCGGCGCTTGAGGGGCGCTGCCGGTCGAGGCTGTGGTCGCAGTGGGATCCGTGCCGGTCGAGGTTGGGTCGGGCGCCGGGACGTCGGCATTGGGATCGGTCGCGCCAGCCGAGGTGCCGTCCGTAACCGCCGCGTCGGTATCTGGCGCGTCTGTTGCGGTCGGGGTATCGGCGTCGGGGGCCGGGGCCGAGGTGCTCGGGGTGCCGGAGGGATCCGTCGGCCCTAGATCATCGGCTCGCGCAGTATTGACGAAGATCGACGCGCAAACGAGTGCGACCAACAGTGCGGCAGTGCGACCGAGAACTTGTAGCAGCCATCGCTGGTCAGCCAGTAAGACAACCCGGTTCGGCACCACAGGCGCTCCCCTCGCGATTGTGGCAGTCGTACTTCGAGCCCCGGATTATCACAGTCAACACGTGTCGCGCAAAGCGCATAACCTCGTGTGAAACGTCGATAAAGCAGCAACTGGGGCAGGATAGGCCTCAAGTAGAGCCTTATGGATTTCCGGCAGGGATCGAACCGGACCTCCTGGTCTCAAGCCAGACGCGGGCGGCGCCTTTCTGCCTTCCGAGGGTGCCGCGAAGCGAAGGGGTGCCGCAGCCCGGTCGCTTATCGGCTGAACTCGTCAAGAAGCCGGCGCGGGCTTAGAACTCGGCGTGAGCTGCGCGAGAGATCGCCGTCAGCCTTCACCACGGGATAGCCGGTCTTCCGGTGAAGTAGACGCGTCCTTCTTGACGCGGGCCCGGAGATGGTGCATCGACCTCCTGGTCGTTCGAGCCGTTGGCGGCCCGCGCTGTGTGCTCGCTGGGACACTGAGGCAGCGAAGCGGCCTGGAAGAACTTGCCGGTCTTCTACAAGGAAGCGAAGTGCCCGAGCTTCCGGGAGGTGGACAGCGGCCGGCAGGGACATTCTGCATGCTTGCGCAGGCGGCTGCGACGGGCCTACTGGGCGATCATCGGGCGGTCTTTCGGTCGAGGTACTGCAGGAGCTCGTGTGCTGCGAGTTCGATCTCCTTGTGCCGCCACTCCGCGGCCCGGTAGTGGCAGGCGATCAGCCCCATCCGGTGCAGACGGCGGAGGTCGCCATAGACAAACGCGTAGCGCGCCTTCGTCTCCTCGGCCGCGTCCTCGGTAAGGCCGAGATGCCAGACGGCGTACTCGTCCCAGGAGTGCGTCTTCAGGAACGTGTTCTGGTCCCGTGCGCGCGGCTGCACGTCTTGCCAGCGGGAGCGAAGCACGTACTGGCCCGCGTCGATCAGCCGCTTCGCGTGCCTGACGCCGTCCTTGTTCACCGTGTAGGCGGCCACGCCGCATTCTCACCGACCGCTGAGAAGTGGCAGCAGGGAGAAGCGATATTGGGCGCAGCGCAAGTTTTCACCGCGGCCTCCGTCTTCTTAGGTAGGAGAGGCCTAGAGGCAAACCGGGGGCGGGTGGGAGTCCGTCGCGGCGGGAGAGGCGCTACGCCGCGGGGACCAGGGCCAGCCCGCCCCCGCTTTGGCATCTTCGCGTACCTCGAGTCGCCGGCGGATGAAGGCGCATCGGTCGCTACTCGATCACAGGTTGTCGCCCGCAGGCAGGTCATCATCGAACCCTTACAGTCAGCCGGTTTCGGAGCTCGATCCATACGGGTAGTAGTCGCCAACTCCGCCAAGAGGGCCATGCAAGGGCATATGGGGTTGGCGGAGATCCGGAGAGGCGGGAGGGAACGCGATGCGGCTGCAGTCCCTCCCGCCGGCCCCCCGTCGGTGGCCCCAGTCCGGCGAGCGCTTCAGGAGCGCCGCAGCGCAGCATGGTGGATCACCGGGGTGCTTCGTTTCCTGCGCTTCGGGTAGCGACATCAGAGTCAACTACTAAGGAGGCTGCACGTGGCTACGATCGAACTTTGGACGTTCCGTGAGACCAATTGGTCGACTGAGAAGCTTGTGGGCTTCAAGGTCGAGGCTGTCGACGGCGGGATCGGCAAGATCGATGAGGCGAGCAACGACGTCGGTGCGAGCTACATCGTCGTGGACACCGGTCCGTGGATCTTCGGGAAGAAAGTGATGCTTCCCGCGGGCGTGATTGGCCGGGTCGATGCCGAGGAGGAGAAGGTGTTCGTCAACCGGACTCAGGACCAGATCAAGAACGCGCCCGAGTTCGACGCCGATGCCTATCGCGACGACTCCTACCGAGGGAAACTCGGCTCCTACTACGATCGCGGCGGCGCCGGCTGGAACGACCAGTAACTAGGAATCCGGGCGCGGCCGGGAGCGATCTCGGCCGCGCCTACTCGAATAACGGCTCGTACCGCTCTCGCCAGACGGCGTCCGCAACAGCTCTGCGAAAGAACGTTTCCATCACGCCCCTTGGCGTCGTCGCCTCGGAATGTGCGAGCAGGCAAGTTGTCGCAGCCAAGAGGTGCGGCAGAAGCTCCGGATCTACACGGGCGATGCGCAGAGCTGATTCGAACGCATAGACCATCCGCTCCGCCTCGGGAGCACTGAGCTCGTCACGAAGCTCAGCGGCAACTCGCTCGAGCGTGAACGCGTCCCAGTTCACGAACCTGCGACATTGTCGCGTGCGCAGCGGGGGGCATGCGGCGTCCGAGTTCTCAAGGAAGCTCTTTCCGCGTTCCGGCCAAGCACATCGACCAGGACGCCTTGGTCGCTGCGGCGATCCTGTCTAGCTTCGACTTTCGGCCCGGGAACACTGGAACTCGCAGGCTACGGGCATCGCCTCAGGGAGAACATCACTGGGCCTCGATCGGCGGCAAGAGACGCCTGCCAAGTCGCTCTTTGGGTCACGCGTCCTCGGGCCTGGCTGATTGGTATTCGAAACCGGCGGCTGTTAGAACTGGTACCCCCTCTTCGTGAGCGACGTGAACTGGATACCGCGGATCGGCGACGAGTTCGCTGGATATCGCCTCGTCTCCCTGATCGGGCACGGGGGGATGAGCATTGTCTACCGCGCAGAGCACATTGGACTCGAGCGCACGGTCGCGCTCAAGCTCCTCTCACCACAGGTGAGCGAGGACGAGGACTTCCGCGAGCGCTTCCAGCGCGAGTCGAAGGTCGCTGCCGCGCTCGAGCATCCGAACATCATCCCGATCTATGAGGCGGGCGAGGAGAACGGCGTCCTCTACATCGCGATGCGGTACGTCGAGGGCGCCGACCTGAAGTCGCGGCTCAAGCAGGGCGGGCCGCTGGAGGAGCACCAGGTCGTTGTGCTCGTCTCCCAGGTCGCCGCCGCCCTCGAGGCGGCGCACGGCAAGGGGCTCGTCCACAGGGACGTGAAGCCGGCGAACATCCTCATCGCTGCCGGCGCCGGGGTCGAGGGCTCTGACCACGCCTACCTGTCGGACTTCGGTGTCGTCAAGAACACCGCTGCGGCGGGCTTCACGAAGACGGGCCTGTTCGTCGGCACCGCCGACTACGCGTCGCCGGAGCAGATCGAGGGAAAGCCACTCGACGCTCGGGCGGACATCTACTCGCTCGGTTGCGTCACCTATGAGGCGCTTACAGCTACGCCGACCTACGAGAAGGATTCGGAGGTGGCGATGATGTACGCGCACCTCTTGGAGCCGCCGCCCAAGCTGACCGAGAAGCGTCCCGACCTGCCGCCCGAGGTCGACGAGGTGGTGGCCAAGGCCGTGGCCAAGTCCAAGGAGGACCGCTACGAGCGTCCAACGGAGTTTGCGCTCGCGCTGAAGCAGGCGGTCGGTGCGGGAGCGGCGTCGGGCGTGTCGGCCGTGGCGGCACAGCCCGGGGCGGGCGGAACCGTCCTTGCAGGCACCTCGGTTGTCGCGGGCGCACAGGCCGAGAAGCAGGCCCAGCCGCCGCCGGCCGAGCCGCCGCCGGCCGAGCCGCCGCCGGCCGAGCCGCCGCCAGCTGAGTCGCCGCCAGCCGAGTCGCCGCCGGCCGAGTCGCCGCCGGCCGAGCCGCCGGCGGCCGGGACACGCCCCGGTGACGGCAACCGTCGAAAGCTTCTGATCGCCGGAGGAATCCTCGCGGTCGTGCTCGCGGCTGTCCTGATCCCACTCCTGGCGTTCTCCGGCGGGAAGTCCTCGTCGGCCGAGCGAACCACGCCGACCACGACCGCCGCGCAGAGTGGCGGGACGACCGGGGGCGCCACGCCTGCAACCTTGCTCTCCGTGCTGGCACCGTCACAGGTCGCGAAGGAGTGCACGCCGCAGAACACCCGGGCAAAAGACGCCCTGGAGACCAATCTCTGCGTGTCCGCCCCCACGGATCCAACCTCTCAACCCGACCAGTTCCAGTTCTCGTTCTATCGCAGCTCTCAGGCTCTGCTGCACGCCTACGGGCGAGTTCTCAAGCAAGCGCGTGGTACGAACGCCGCGGTCGTGGGATGCGGCTCAGCCCCCCCGGGCGAACGCCCGTGGCTCCATCCGACCGGCAAGCGGGGCGGGCGGTTCTTCTGCTACCAGAACAAGAACGGGAACTTCGTCATCGCCTGGACGCACGAGAAGCTCGGCAGCGACGACCACGTCGACATGCTCGGGTCGGCGACCGAGCCTGGGCGCGCCCCGACGATCGTCGGCGGCTGGTGGAACTCGCTCAACGACTCCATCGGCAAATGCCGCCCGACGATCAGTAAGGAGCTCTGTCTCAACACCATCTCCAGGATCACCGGCAGCCCGTGACCTCCCCGGGGCGCCGCAGCCTGAGCGGCCGCGCCGACTAGACTCGCCGCTGTGCCCTCGCTGGCGATGAGAGAGGGGCCGCTTGCCGGGCAGCGAGTTCGCGTCGAGACCCAACTCGTCATCGGGCGTGTCGATGCCGACATCACGCTCGACGATCCGCTTGTGTCGCGGCGTCACGCAGTGATCCGTCCGTCCGGAGACGCGCTGGAGGTCGAGGATCTAGGTTCCCTCAACGGCACGTGGGTCAATGGGCGGCGGCTCGAGGAGCGGCGTGCGCTGCACAACGGGGACCTCGTGCAGATCGGGGGTGCTTCCTTCGAGGTCGAAGGCGAGCTGATCGAGCCGGAGCCAGAGCTGGGGGAAGCCGTCTCGGCTTCGAGCGTCCCGGCTGAAGCCGCGCAGCTCCCGGCGACTGAGGACGAGCTCCGGCTCGTGACCGCGCTGTTCGCAGACATCGTCGGCTCCACGAGCCTCGGCGAGCGCCTCAGCCCCGACGAGACCAAGCTTGTCATCGGCGAGTGCGTCAGCCGGATGAGCCGTGCGGTGGAGCAGTTCGGCGGCATGGTGCAGGCGTACATGGGCGACGGGATCGCGGCCTTCTTCGGCTTGCCCCGGGCGCACGAGGACGACGCCGAGCGCGCGGCACGGACCGCGCTCGCGATCGCAGCCGACGTACACCGCTACGCCGAGGAGGTGAGAAGCGCGTGGCAGATCTCCGACTTCAACGTTCGCATCGGGATCAACACCGGGGTGTCGGCGGTCGGGCTGGTCGGAGCCGGCTCGCCCCAGGCGGTGTCGATGGGCGACACCACGAATGTGGCGGCGCGACTCCAGAGCATCGCCGGGCCGGGCACGATCGTCGTCGGCGAGGCGACGGCGAAAACCCTGATCCGAACGTTCGCCCTCGAACCGCTTGGGGAAGTGACCGTGAAGGGCCGGCGGGAGCCCGTGAGCACATGGCGGCTGATCGGACCGCAGGGAGCGCTCCGAGCCACCGGCGCCCGCCCTCTCGTCGACCGCGACGCCGAACTGGATCGCCTGCGAGAGGTCATCGGAGAGCTGGAATCCGGTCGTGGCCAGATCACCCTCCTGCTAGGCGACGCGGGCATCGGAAAGACGCGCCTCCTGATCGAGCTGCGATCGCTGGCCTCAGAGCGCGTAACCTGGCTCGAGGGTCATTGCGTCTCGTACGGGACGGAGATCGTGTACGGCCCGCTCGTCCAGATGCTCAGGGACTGGATCGGGGCCGAGGAAGGCGAAGCGTCTCTCGCCGTCCGGACGAAGCTCCGGGCCAAAATCGGCCTGCTCCCGGCGGCGCAGATCCCGGACGTCTTCCCACAGCTGGCGCGGCTCCTCTCGCTCACGCTCGACCCGGCCGAGGAGGAACGGCTCGGCCGCGTCTCACCCGAGGAACTCGCCGCCGAGATCCGCCGCGCCTATCGCATCTGGGTGGCCGCTCTGGCCCAGCAGGGCCCGGTGGTCGTCGCGATCGAGGACGTCCACTGGACGGACCCCGCGTCCCGCGAGCTGATCGACGAACTGCTCGAGCTGGCCGACCAGACAGCCCTCCTGGTTCTCATGACCCTTCGGGTCGATCCCGCCTCGGAGGGGTGGCAAATCCGTGTCGGAGCCCTCGCGGAGCATCCGCACCGGACCACGGAGCTCCGACTCGGCCCGCTGGACGACGGGGCGTCAATGATCCTGCTGCAGGGTCTCCCCCGCAGCGGCGAGCTCGGCGAGTCCGAGCTGAGCCTGATCGTCGTCGGCGCCGAAGGAAATCCGCTCTATCTCGAGGAGTTGGTGAACGCATTCGCCGACAGCGCGGGGCTGCGGACGGCGCAGACGTGGGCTCCCACCGTCACCGGCCCCAAGGTCCTGACGCCGACGCTCGAGAGCCTCCTGCTCGCCAGGATCGACTCGCTGCCCCTCAACTGCCACCGGCTAGCTCAGCTCGCCGCCGTGATCGGGCGCAGCTTCCCGCTCCGCGTCCTGGAGCAGATCTCCGACTCCGACTCGCTCGACACCGAGGTGACGACGCTCGTCCGCGCGGACATCGTCCGGGAGCTCCGCCGGTATCCCGAGCCCGAGTACATCTTCCGTCACGGCCTGCTCCAGCAGGCGAGCCTTTCTACGCTCCCGCCGACGCGGCGTCGGGCCCTCCACCGTGAGGTCGCGGTCGCTTACGAGACGGTCTTTTCCTCCTCCCTCGACGATCGCCTCGAGATCATCGCTCACCACTACGCTCGAAGCGACCATCTGGCCAAGGCGCTCGACTACCTCGATCGAGCCGCCGGGCGAGCGGCCGCGCTCGGTGCCGGGCAGAGCGCCGAGGAGCTCTGGAGGCGGGGACTCAAGGTCGCAGAGAAACTGGGAGACATGGAGGGGGCCGAACGTATTCGTGCGCGTCTAGCGACGCTGGACAGTCCGAAGGGAGGGCAAGCTGATGGGTCTGCGCCTTAGTCCCGAGTCGGGTCGGGGTCGGTAGTGGCCGCTTCTTGACAAGAAGAAGCGGCTCCCGCACGCTTGCGGAACGCCGGATGTCCGGTCCCGCCGTTGATCGGGTGTCTCCCTGGTCGAAGGCCGTGATGCAGCGGCTTTTCGACTGGGAGTGCCGCTGTGCGGCGGCGGAGGAGGTTCACTTCGATGTCGCCGAGGAACTGTCGCGACGAAATCTCTTTCTCGGCATCCCGGTGGTTGTCCTCTCAGCGATCGTCGGCACGAGCCTTTTCGCGTCGGTTTCGGGTGACGGTGTCGATGTCTGGATACGCATCGCGGCGGGAACGGTGAGCCTCATCGCCGGCGTATTGGCGAGCATCCAGACATTCCTTCGCTTTGGGGCCCGCGCCGAGCAGCATCGTGTTGCAGCGGAGCGCTGGGCGGCGGTCAAGCGTGAGATCGAAAAGGTGCGTGCTTTGCCGGCGGAGCAGGTTGGCGACGCAAACGAGCTGCTCGATGACATCAAGACGCGCATGGACCAGGCCGCCGACAAAGCGCCTGCAATGCCGAAGCGACGCTGGGATCGGGCGTTGGCCAAACAGGAGCGGGCGGCCAAACAGGAGCGGACGCGTCGCAAAGGTCGCACAACCTGATCGACCCGCGCGTCGTGCGCGACGTTCAGAAGGGAATCAGCTGCTCCCCCTCGGCGACCACCCTTTTGGCACGAGCTCTGTAGGCGACCTCCTGGTCTGTTGCCAGAGCCGTTCTCCGGACAGTGCGCCAAGAGGCCGCCCGCGCTGTTTCTCACACGCGCAGGCTCGAAGCTACGTGCGTTCCGGCCAGGGGCCGTGAGCCGGTCGCGCACGGGCGCCTGGCAGGCCGTCCCGCCTTGACTTCTACGTGACATTCGTGTCTTATCCGGCTTGTGCCGAGCGCTGCAGCAACGGTTGATCCCGCGCCGATCGCCCAGTACCAGCTCTTAGTCGCGAGTTGGGCAAGCAACCCACGGTTTGTCGAGGCAATCCAGGAGCTCGTCAACAACCCCGGGATGCTGGCCACGGACGACTTTCGCGCCACGGAGTTCCTCACAGGCAAGGGATTCCAGCTCCCGCCCAACGCGACCGCCGAGATCAAGCTGCCGGGCTCAGGATCAACGTTCGATGCCGGGAGCGGGTCGGGATCGATCGACATTTGCGTGACGATCACGGTCGGCGGCACCGCCTACGTCGGGTGCGCGACCTTCCAGCCGCCGATCGTCCTCTCGGGCGGCGTCGTTTAGCGCCTAACCGTACGCACCTTCCGAGTCGCGGCGAAGTCGTCGTTACGATGACCAAAAGCCGGCGTAGCGGAGGTTCGTGCCCTCCGTGTAGCCGGTCACTGCGCGCGTGAGCAGCCCCCTGGCACGCTGCGCTTTGGCAAGGGCGAAGTAGTCGAGAGGGTCGATCCCGTGGCGCGCGTACGGGACAGCGGCGCTTGAGTACCAGATCGCCGTGAAGCGCGAGCCGCTCGGATCGTTGTAGGCGTTGAGGTAGACCAGCTTTCGCCCCGCCGCGGCCTGCTGGTTGATCTGCGCCTGATACTGGCTGGCGGCGAGAACCTGCCAAGCTGCAAAG
>Ga0134126_10005781_pt1 | contig 15481 bp, 13 predicted proteins | sample KB31752_FD_96881 | JGI IMG/M metagenome (GOLD analysis project Ga0134126, IMG submission 96881) | Terrestrial soil microbial communities with excess Nitrogen fertilizer from Kellogg Biological Station, Michigan, USA - KB3-175-2 | ecosystem: Environmental > Terrestrial > Soil > Unclassified ...
CGCGCTGCTCAATCACGGCCTCGACCCGGTCGCTGCGGAAGGACATCGTCGCCGGCCGGGTGTGGTCGACCGGAAGTTCCGCGCTCGCTGCGGCGGCGACGCATTCACGCCAGTAACGGTCGAACCGGTTGCCGTGCGGTCCGTCGAGCAGGGCGCGCTGTTGGGCGGCGTATTCGGCATAGGAGGAGTCGAGAGCCGCGAGCCGAGGGCTCTCCCCCGCACGCCGCGACGCGTACAACGCGTTCAGATCACGGACCAGGATGGTCATCGACCGCTGATCCGCGATCGACGGATGCGCCGTCAGACTCAGCAGGTGATCGTCGGGGCCGAGGAGGTCCAGACGAGCATGGAACAAGGGGGCCGACTCGTCGAAGGCGTGCCGGGTTTGCTCGGCGACGATGCGCGCCACCCGGCTTTCCGGATCCTGCGCGGCGACTTCGGAGGCGTTCACGACCAGGAGCGGATCCGCAGGCGGCGCGGCGATCTCCTGTTCGAGCCGCCCTTCGGCGAGGACGAACACCGTGCGCAGCGCCTCGTGCCGCGCCACCAGGTCGGCGACCGCCGCGCGCAGCGCCGCGAGGTCGATGACGCCTTTGATCCGCAGCGCGACGAGATGGGCGGCGGCCAGCGCGGCGCGGTCAGCAGCCGGACATTGCGTCGCCGCCGAGTTAGTCGCGGCGCGGCCTGTCGTCGCGGAGCCGGCCGCGGCGCGGTCGCGCCACTGGTCCAGGAACCACCACTGCTCCTGGGTCCAGGAGGCCGGGAATCGTTTGAGCGTCGACGCGGCCGCTGCCTGCGTTACTTGGATGTGGCTCATCTCTCGTGCCTCCGGGCATCCGGGGCGGCCGGCCGTCAGGCGCGCAATGCTCCCGCCGGCAGCCGCGGTGTCACGTAGATCAGGATCGGGATGGTAAGCAGGACCAGGGCGGACAGCCCCAGCCACAGGAAGCCGTAGCCGGCCGCGAGCAGGCCGGTGCACACGGCCGGCGCCAGCACGTTCGCGGCGCCCCACGAGGTCTGGAACAGGGCGCTGTAGCGGCCGGCCAGCCCTTTTGGCGCGGCCTGGTTGGCGGCGGCCGTCATCAGCGGCGCGAACAGCGCTTCGGCGATCACTCCGACGATCGACGAGGCCAGCACGATCACGATCACCCAGGGCTTGGACAGGCCCTGCCCCGGGAGCATCAGGACGAAAGCCGCCGTGAACACCACCGCGGACACGGCGATCACCCGCCAGCGCGCCGTGCGCTCGCCGAGCCGGACCGCCGGATTCTGCACCGCCGCGAGCACCACGTTGCCGACCACGATCGAGCCGCCGGGCAGCCACAGCGGACCGTGCAGCACCGACAGCGCCACCAGGGGAAGGATGACGACGAAGCTGGAAGCCGCGAGCGCGAGCAGGAGTTGCGCGACGCACAGCAATACGTAGCCGCGGTCGCGCAGGACTCGTCCCCAGGTGGCCGCCTGCGCGGGGGTCGCGTCGTCCTCGCCGCCGCCGGCCGGCCTGGCCTCAAGCCTGCGGGCCACCGGGAAGACGATGAGCGCGGTGACCGCGAAGGTTAGGGCATTGAGATAGGACACCGCGTGCAGCCCGCGTACGCTTCCGGCGAGCGGCGTGGCCAGCGCGGCGCCGACGCCGAGTCCCACGATGCGGATGACGCTCTGCGTCCCGAGCAGGCGGTCCAGTTGCCGGCCGGAGGCGATCCGGCCGAGCAGTGGCGAGTTAGCGGTCCAGAACATCCGGTCGGCCGCCGCCGTGACCATGGCCAGCAACGCCACCTGCCATGCCGCGTTCACGAGCGGGTATAGCACGAAGGTGGCGGTGCGCAGCACATTGCTCGCGCCGAGCGCCGGCGCGCAGCCGCTGCGGTCCACGAGCGTCCCGGTGAACGGCCCGAACGCCAGGCCGATGACGCCGCCGAGGGTGAGCGCCAGACCGACCTGCGCCACGGCCAGGTGCTGGCCCCTGGTGAAGAAGATCAGGCCGAACGGCATCCACAGGCCGCTGCCCAGCGCGTCGATCGCGACGCCGATGAGATACGGCCGGGAGCCGCGCGGCCGGGCCGGTTCGTCGACGGCTTCCGGCCGCCCTTCGGTTTGCGTCTGCATGGCTCTTGGTCCGTTCGGGTGGGGTGCGTAGACAGCCGGTTTGTCAGTTCACGACTTTACTGGTGATCTCCGTCTCCGCAGGCCGCCGGCGGTAGCGTGTCTGCCAGTCCTCGAACCAGAACTCCAGTTGAACGGTCAGCCGGATGACCGCGCCGCCGGTGTCGACCCGGGAGACCGAGTGCCAGGACTGGTCCCCAGGCGGGAAGGCCAGAAACTGGCCGGCGCGCGGGGCGATGCGGCGCACCGGTTCGACGGAGGGGTCGCCGCTGACGCGGACCTCGTACTCTCCGCCGCTGCCGGCCGGCCAGTCGCTGTTGAGGTACAGGATCGCGGTGATCGCCTTGTTCGGTTTGTCCTTGTGGCAGGAGATGAAGTCACCGTCGACGTGCGTGTACACGCCGATGTCCAGCGGCAGCCCGCGCAACTGGAGCCCGGTGCCGGCTTCGAGCCAGTCCATGAACTGCTCGCTGCGCAGGTCACGCAGCAATTCGGCCCACTCTGGGGACAGCGCGGTCGCGGCGTCCGAGCTCTCGCCGTCGCGCACGAGGTAGACCAGGTTCATCCGGTACTGCTTCTCGTGGTTCGGGTCGACCTGGGCGATCTGCTCGGCGTTGAGCAGCGGAGCGGTCGCGTACAGAGCGTCCGCCTGTTGCGGTGTCAGCAGCCCGTGGGCGAGGTGGATGGTGAACGGTTCCTCGATGTGGTCGATCGCGGTCGTGGTCAGCAACTTTCTGGTCCCTTCCCTCGTCGGTGCGGCCGAGCCTGGTTGTCTCGGCCGGGAGAGTCAGTCGGCTTCCATGACGTGCTTGATCCGGGTGTGGTCCTCCAGCGCGTAGCCGGACAGGTCCTTGCCGTAGCCGGATTCCTTGCAGCCGCCGTGCGGCATCTCCGCCGCGAAGCGCAGATGGGTGTTGATCCACACGCAGCCGGCGGCCAGGTCGCGGGCGAACCGTTTGGCCGTCGGCCGGTGCGTGGTCCAGACGCTCGCGGCCAGCCCTTGCGGCACGCCGTTGGCAAGAGCGAGGGCCTCATCGGCCGAAGCGAAGCTCTGCACGGTCAATACCGGCCCGAAGATCTCTTCCTGCACGAGTTCGTCGTCCTGGCGCAGGCCGGTGATCACGGTCGGCGCGAAGAAGTAGCCGCTGCGCTTGACGCGCTCCCCGCCTGTCAGCACCTTGGCGTATGCCGGGGCGCGGGCGATCAGGCCGGCCATCCGGGCCAGTTGCGCGGCGTTGTTGAGCGGCCCGTAGTCGGCCGCCGGGTCGGACGGCGGTCCGGTTCGCGTCGCCTTGGCGCGCTCGACCAGCCGGCCGAGCAAGTCGTCGAGGATGTCCTCGTGTATCAGCACCCTGCTCGCGGCGACGCAGTCCTGTCCGGCGTTGAAGAACCCCGCCTGCGTGATGCCTTCGGCCGCGGCGTCGAGTCGCGCGTCGGGGAAGACGATCGCGGGCGCGTTGCCACCCAATTCCAGGTGCAGCCGCTTGAGGGCCGGCCCCGCCGCGGCGGCCACCTCACGGCCGGCCCGGACGCTGCCGGTCAGCGAGACCATCTCCACCTCGGGGTGCGCGGCGAGCAGCGCGCCGGTGTCCCGGTCGCCGCAGATGACGTTCAGCGTTCCCGGCGGCAGGTGGCGTGCGGCGACGGCGGCCAGCCGCAGCGTGGTCAGCGGCGTCGTCTCGGCGGGTTTGAGCACGACGGTGTTGCCGGTCGCGATCGCCGGCCCCAGCTTCCAGACCGCCATCTGCAGCGGGTAGTTCCACGGCGTGATCTGCGCGCACACGCCGACGGGCTCGCGGCTGACCGAGGAGGTGTACCCGGCGAGGTACTCCCCTTCCGGACGGCCGGCCATGGTGCGGGCCGCGCCGGCGAAGAACCGCAGCTGATCCACCGCCGGCGCGATCTCCTCGTTCAGGGTGAGCTTGCGTGGCTTGCCGGTGTTCGCGACCTCGAGGTCAGCGAACTCCTGCGCCGCGCGCTCCACGTCGTCGGCGATACGCAGCAGCGCCTGGGCGCGGTCGGCGGGAGTGCTCTGCCGCCAGATCGGCGCGGCGTCCTTCGCGGCGCGCACCGCCCGGTCGACCTCGGTTTCCCTGGACCGCGGCGCCAGCGCGATGGGCTCCTCGGTCGCCGGATCGAGGATCGTCGAGTATTGCGATCCCTCGGGTGCGGCCGCGGCTGCGCCGATGAAGTTCTCCAGCCGCCGCATCACCGCTCACCCGCGCGGAACCGGAGGGCGAGTTGGCGGATCGCGCCCGTCGCGTAGCTGCCGGACGGCAGGAAGAAGCTCAGCGGGACGGCGCATCGGCCGGGGAAGTACGGATCCGGCGTGTCGGCCCCTACCTCGACCGTGGTCTGCACGACGGTCGGGCGCGGGGAGAGGCGGCTGGTGACGGCGCCGTCGCGGAAGGCGTACTTGGTGAACGGCAATTCCCGCGCGGCGCCCAGCACCGCCGCGGCCGCGTCGTCGGAATCGACATAGCGGTAGTCCATGCCGTCCAGCTCGATGTCAATGTGCTGCTGCGGGCAGGCATGCGCGACCACGTCCGCCAAGTCGGCGTTCCACTGCGCGGACGCGTGCGCGGCGAGGTAGAACGAGGTGGTCCTGGGATCGAGCGCCGCGAAGAAGTCGCGCGCGGTGCCGCGCCAGTCGGCGGCGAGCCCGCTCTCGGGCGCGTCGAGGCCGATCAGGACGCTCAGCGCGGTGTGCCAGTCCTCGTCGAGCAGTGCGCCGCCCAGGACGTGCGTGAGTTTCGGGCCGCCGGGGACGCCGAAGCGCTGCGTGTCGTAAAAGTTGAGGAAGAGCAGGTTGATCTTGCGGGCGGCGGACAGGGTCGCGGCCTCGGCCGGCGAGAGGTCGCGCAAAGTGACCCGGAAGCCGTTTCCCTCAAGTCGGCCGATCTCCAGCGGCCCGTCCCCGAGTCCGTACGGCAGGAGTTCGAGCCAGCGTTCCGCGTCCCGCCAGAAGCGCCGTGCCGGGAGGTGGCCGGCGGGAAGGGCGACGAGTTGTTCGGTGATGCCGTCCTCGTCCTTCAAACCGGCGTACGTGATGTCCCGCGCGGCCAACGCCAGGCGGTCGGCCAGCAGCCGCACGGCCTCCATGGTGGTGTAGCCGGACTTGCGCAACAACGAGTACTGATGGGTCGCCGCCTTCTCGTCGACGAGGTCGACCACGACGTTCTCGCGTACCAGGAAGTCCCCGGGCACGTGCTTGAGTACGGGTTCTGCCACGGTCGTCCGGTCCATGCTGAGCAGGGTGTTCTCGGCCACGGTTACTCCCTCAGACGGGGCGGACGGTGAGATCGGCGCCCAGGCGGCGCAGCGCGCCCGGCAGGTCGGCGTAGCCGCGGGCCAAGTGCCCGGTGCCGCGCAGCGAGGTGGTGCCCGGCACGCCGAGGGCGGCCAGCAGCAGGACCGCCGCCGCGCGCAGGTCCCCGGCCACGAGACTTCGGCCGACACGATATGGCGGCCGCACACCGTGGACGGTCAGCGTGTTGCCGCTCACCTGCGCTGTCATGCCGAGTTCCGCGAGGCCCCCGGCGTACCCGAACCGCTGGCCCCAGACGGTCTCGGTGATACGCGACTGGCCCTGGGCGTGCGCGGCCAGCAGCGCGATGAACGGCTGGCTGTCGCTGTAGACGCCGTGCGAGGCGATGACGCAATCGACCGGCTCGAGGTGATCGGCCGGGTGTACCGTGACCGACCGGTCGGTGGTGTCGATGTGCAGCCCCATCGTGGTAAGCACGTCCAATTCGGGAGCCAGTGCCCTGACGGCCCGGTGCATCCCGGCGCCGGTCGCGGTCAGCGGACCGTCGCCGTAGAGCGCGCCCGCGCACAGCCAGGTGACTACCTCGATGAGGTCGGGGATCAGGGTCTGCGTCGTGTCCCGGTCCAGCGCCGCGCTGCCGCGCCCGCGCACGATCACGCTCCCGCCCCGCGACCTCTCGACGTCCGCGCCGAAGTCGCGCAGCATGTCGGCCAGGTCGGTGAAGTCAGGCTTCGGGTACGGGTGCCGCAGGACGCTGACGCCCTCGGCGACCGCCGCGGCCAGCAGCGCCATCTTGGCGGCGCCGGAGTACAGCGGCCCGGTCATCGCGGCGCGGTCGGCGGCGTAGTCGAGCAGGTCGATCTCGGTGCCGCGCAGCGTGCCGGCGGCTACCTCCAGGTCACCGCCCGGCAGCGCGCGGGCGTCGGCGCCGAAGCGTTCCAGGACACTGACATATTGCGCCACCGGCCGGTGCTGCGCGGGTCCGTCGCCGATCCGGCAGCCGCCGCCGGCCGGGATCACGGCCCGGCCGGTCTTGGCCAGCAGCGCGGGAGCCAGATACACGGAACCGTGGATCCGGCCCGCGTCAAGCGTGGCGATCGACGAGCAGGCCAAGCCGCCGGCGTCGATGGTCAGCACGTCGCCGTCCCGCTCGGCGCGCGCGCCGAAGCCGCGCAGCAGCTCGGTCAGGACCCGGGTCTCGACGATGTCCGGGCAGCCGGCGATCCGGACCGTTCCGGTGCCGGCCGCCGCCGCGGCCACGAGGGTGACCAGGCAGTGCTTGAAACCGGAAACGGCGGTCGTGCCGCGCAGCCTGCGGCCGCCGCGGACCACGAGTTCGGCGTCGTCCGCCCGCTCCCGCGGCGCGGCGGGCCGCTGCGCCGTCATTTCCAGATTGACCACTGAATATCCTCAGAAAGGTCGAGAAAGGCATCGGAGAAATCACCGCTGTGATGCTTGTCCGCGCTATGGACGCTGCTTTAAGCGGGATTCCCAGCAAGGTTGGCAACGCCTCGTGGGGCGGTCAAATACCCGGTTTGAACACTTCAGAGAATCCGGAACCCCGGTTCTCACCTGGCGTGTTCAACCGATGACGGGCAACGGTTGTTCTCCCCGCCGCCATTTCCCTAACCTGCCGGATGTGAGCACGTCGCCGTGCTTCATTCCGACTTCTCGGGGAGCGGATTCGCAATGCCCACGCTCATTCACGCCACCCGCCGCGCCGTCGACCATCGCGTCAATCTCAGCAGCAACGAGCTGCTGAGCCGGTCGCTGCCCGCGGTTCACGCCGCCGCGGCGGCCGGGCTCACCTCGGCGCTGCTGAGCCGGTACCCGGTCAGCACCGAGACGGCTTCACGGCTAGCCGAGTACTTCGGCGCCGGCCCGGATGAACTGCTGATGACCCCAGGGTCGGACGCCGCGCTGCGGCACATCTGCGCCTTCCACGCCCGGGGCGGCGGCACGACCATCCTGTCGCAGGACCCGAACTACGCGGCCTGGGACCAGGCGGCCGGTTCGCTGGGCCTGACGCTGCGGCCGGCCCGAGCCGACCGGGCCGATCCGGCGGTGCAGGGCAAGGACCTCAAGCGGCTGGCCGAATCAACGTCGGGCGCGCTGATCGCGGTGAGTGTGCCCAACGGGTTCTCCGGCGGCTGCGTCGAGGATGCGGACCTGGACGAGCTGGCCGCCATCGCCGCCGAGCGGGGTCACCTCCTGGTCATCGATGCCTGCTATCAGGCCTTCAACGGCCCGCTGACCGCTCAGTTCGCCCGGCGCGGCGGGCCGGTGCTCGTCGTCCAATCGCTGTCGAAGTCGCACGGTCTGGCCGGAGCGCGCATCGCGGTGCTCGGCGGCGACGCCGCGCTGATCGCCCGCCTCGAGGCGGGCCCGCTGGAGAACGCGGTATCCGGGGCGGCTTTCCTGGCCGCGCACACCGCGCTGGACCACCACGACGCGTTGGCCGCTATCTGGGCCGAGACCTGCCGCACCCGCGAGCACTGCGCAGAGCGCCTGCGCCGCGCGGGGCTGTCCCCGCTGCCGTCCTCGGCCAACTTCGTGTCCGTTCCGGTCGGCACCGAGGCACAGGCGGCCGCGGTGGTGCAGCTGGTCTCGGAAGCCGGATACCGAATCAGGGATCTGTCGCCATTGCCCGGTCTCGGCGGCTGCGTGCGCTTCACCGTCGCCGACCCCGAGACCGCCGACGCCTTCCTCGACGCGCTCGAGCGTGCCGTGACCCGGATCAAGGAGGCACCGACATGCCGCTGATCAACCCGGCCTGGACCCGGGCCGCCGCGAGCGACCGGCCGTTTCGCTGGCTGCGAATCGAGCCCGGCGTGCTGTTCGACGAGGCGAACGCCGCCCGGCTGTCCCGCGAGTTCCCCACCCGGTCCTTCGTGCGCCGCGAGGTCGACACTCCGGGTTCGGCCAAGACGTACCGGAACTACTCCCGCACCCTGGTCGGACCCGACGTGCCGGCCGGCGCACCGCCGCTGCCGGAGATCTGGCAGCGTCTTGTCGCGGAGCTGCTCGACGACGGCTATCGCGACGCGGTGGCGAAGATTCTCGGGCAGCCGCCCGCCGCGCAGCTGGAGATCCGCCTGGCGCGGCACGGTCGCACCGACTGGCTCAGCCCGCACACCGACCGCCCCGACAAGGCCTTCAGCCATCTCATATACCTGAATCCGCAGTGGCACGAAGAGTGGGGCGGCTGTCTGCAGATCCTCGCCAGCGCCGACCCCGCCGACGTCGTGGCGCAGGTTGTGCCCCGGCTTGGCGTCTCAGCCCTCTTTGAACGCACCGACTACTCCTGGCACCAGGTGAGCGCGGTCGCCGCCGCCGCACCGAGTGACCGGATCTCGCTGCTCATCCACGGGCGTGTCTGATGACGCCTGTCACGCCGAGCCGACTGCTGGTGCTGGGCTGCCCTGGCTCAGGGAAGACCACACTCGCCCGCACGCTCGCCGCCTGCACAGGGCTGCCACTGCACCATCTCGACGACGCGTATTGGGGCGAGGACTGGGCCCGGCTCGGCTCCGCGCAGTGGCTGCTTCGCCAGCGCGAATTGGCCGCGGGCCCGGCCTGGATCATCGAAGGCAACTACCTCGACTCGATTCCAGTGCGAGCCGACCGCGCCGACGCCGTGGTGCTCGTCGACGCCCCTACACACCGCTGTCTGTATCGCGCCGTCGCACGCGTAGCACGCATCCGCCGTGGCGGCTACGCGGCACTTCCCGAGCGAGTGCGGGCGCAGGCCGCCGCCGGGATCAAGGTCCGCGCGACCAAGGACTTCGGCGCCCTCGTGCGCAAGATCCTGCGATTCCGGCGGCGGGACTGGTGGTCGGTAATGGCCGCGGCGCGGACCAACCCGTCCTGCGCTCTGTTCGTCGCCGTGGGCCGCGGATTCCTGCCAGGCCACCGCGCCGCTCTTCGCAGGGGCCTGCGAGCGCGCGGCATCGCGGCCTCGGTGCTTCCGCTCGCCGCCGTTGCGCCGCTGTTCGGCGGTGCTCTCGAAAGGACTCGATGATGCGCATACTGGTGACCTGGCCTCCCCAGGTGCCCAGCTACTTCAACGCGGGGCACCACCTGCCTGTCTTCAGCATCGCCGCCTACCTGCGCGCCAAGGGCCATACCGTGGACGCCCTGGACGCCGGCGCGCTCAATTGCAGCTGGAAGGAGTTCGCGGACCAGGTGTTCCAGGGCGGCTACCAGGCCGTCGTGCTGGTCAACGAGTACGACGCGGTCGAAGGGGTGCGGCGGGCCGCGGACTACTGCCGGCAACTGGCGCCCGACGCGCTGACCGTGACGGTCGGGCGGCTCAGCTATCAGAACCCTGGATTCTTTCGGACGCTGGAGCTTGACGCCGTCGTCGCCGGCGGCGACTACGAGGCCGGCGTTCAGGCCGCGCTGGAGTGGGCCGAACGCGGCCGGCCGGATGGGGCGCGCGCTCCCGGCGTATGGCTGCGCGGTGCCGACGGCTGGTCCGAGCCCGGCGGCCCGGGGATCTGGCTGCCTGCCGAATCGTGGGTGCTTCCGGACGTCGGCGAGATCCCCTATGCGGCATATGAGAGCCTTTACAAGAACGACGACAACCGGTTCTGCGGGATTCCACAGCGCCGCGAGCTGGTGGTGCCGGTCGCCCGCGGATGCCCGGTGGGCTGCGACTTCTGCGACGTGCCGCCGATGCAGGGGCTGCGTGAGCGGCGCATGACCGCACAGCGGGCCGTGGACTACATCCGGGACAGCTTCGCGGATCACCCCTTCGAATACGTGGCCTTCTACGCCCCGACCTTCACCTTGGACCGGCGCTGGGTGCGCGAGCTGTGCCGACTGCTGAGCGCCGAACCGCGCCGCTATCCGTGGAAGTGCGCCACCACGCTGCATCACCTGGACGAGGACCTGGTGCGCACGATGGCGGCCGGCGGCTGCGTGCGGATCAGCGTCGGCGTGGAGACCTTCGACGTGGACGCCGCCGGGCAGCTGCCACGCGTGAAACGCCAGGGCCAGACCCGCTTCGAGCAGGTGCTCGGCTGGTGCCGGTCCGCGGGAATCGAGCTGAACTGCTTCGTCATCGTCGGCCTGCCCGGCACGACGCCGGCCGGGACCGCGCGCACCATCGAGGCCATCGACGCCGCGGGCGCGCGAGTTCGGCCGACCGTGTACACGCCGTACCACCTGATGCGCCCTGAGATGACCGAGCGCGAGATCAGCGGCTTCAACCGGCAGACCTTCGTCGATCCGGACGAGATCCGCGCCGCCGGATTCGCGCCGGGAGACTTCTTGCAGCACGTGTTCGGGGGCAGCGGATACGTCACGCCGTCGCCGCAGCGGGTCGGCTCGATCGTGACCGCGCCGGGCGAGGACGACGCGGAATCCGGCCGCACGACGCGCGACGAGGCCGCCGCGCCGATCCTGGCAAGCGCGCGATGAGCGCGTCGCCGCGGCAGCTGCTGGCGGGCCTGCTGCCCAACCTCCGCGACTGCGGCGGACTGGGCACCGAGGACGGCCGGGTACTGCGCAGCCGCTGCCTCCTGCGGTCGGCCGCGCTGGTCGGGCTGCCGACGGCGACGCTGACCGCTTTCCTCGACACCGTCGGCACCGGGACCTACTTCGACCTGCGCACTGACGCGGAGATCGAGCGCGACGGGAGCCCGGGCGCGCTCATCGACGCAGGGTGGCGATGGGAGCGGGTCTCCATCGACGACGGGAACAGCGGTGGTGGATCGGCGGCGGACATCGCGCGTCGGTCAATCGCGGCGATTCCGAAGTACCTGGCGGCGGCCGAACGCGTCGCCGCCTCGCTGGGGCCGCGCCCCGTCGTGGTCGCCTGCGCGGCCGGCAAGGACCGCACCGGGATGGTCACCGCGATCACGCTGCACCGGCTCGGGATCAGGCGCGCGCAGATCCTCGAGGACTTCACCCTGAGCAACAGCTGCCTGCGCGAGGGGCGGGCGTTGCTGCCCGCCCGATGGCAGAACCCTGACCACGACATCCATCCTGTGGACGCGACCGTGTGCGCGGCCGTCCTGGACCGGTTGCCGGCGACCCGCGGTCCCCGGCGGCGCGCCGACATCAGTCCCCTGACCTTTCCTGCACCGCTGCCCGGAGACTCGGCCGCGTCCCCGGACGCGACCGTGGCGGCGGCGGCGCGGCGACGCTGAGGAGCCTGCGATGCCAACTACTGAGGATGCCGGCAGTGACTTCACACGACGCCGCGCCGCCGCATTGCTTTCGGCGGCGGCCCGCGATCTCGCGGACCGCGGGGCGAGCGCGGACGACCTCTTCCCGCGCCACCTGACCGCCGTGCCGGCCGACCTCGCCGCGGCGGTGCGCGCGGCGATCGCCCGGCCGGACCCGACGGCCGGCTGGTCGGTGTCCTGCGGCCTGCTGGCCGGGTTCCCCGATCCCGGCCCCACGCCGGAGAGCTGGCGTAAGGCCGGGGCGCACGACACCGCGCAGCTCGACATCGCGATCGCGCTGATCGCCGCGAGCCTCGGCCGGGTGTTCGGCTGGGCCGGCCAGCAGGACGGCCGGCTGGTGCACAACATCGTGCCGAGTCCCGGCGACGAGAACCTGCAGGTCGGTTCGAGCAGCCTCACCGAGCTGGCCTGGCACTGCGAGGACTCGTTCCACCCGCGCCGCGCCGAATTGCTGCTGCTGGTCTGCGTACGCGATGACGACGAGCTGGGCAGCCGCGTCTCCAGCGTGCGCCGCGCCGAGCTGAGCGAGCCGGAGATCGCGCTGCTGTCCGCTCCGAGCGCGGTGATCGTGCCCGACGACTCGTATCCCGCCGATTGGGCGGGCGACGACGTGCGCACCGCGACCGTCTGGGCCTCGCCTGACGGGCTGTGCATCCGGTACGACCCGGCCTACACCCGCTTCCCCGAGCCGAGCGCCGAACTCGCCGCCGCCTACCGCCGCCTCGGCGAGGAGCTGGACCGCTGCGCCGAGACCGTCGCGCTCGGCCAGGGCGACGTGCTGCTGATCGACAACGACGTGGCCGTGCATGGGCGGCTGCCGTTCAAGCCGCGTTACGACGGCACCGACCGCTGGCTCAAGCGGACCATGGTCCGGCTGCCGCGGCAGCGTCCGGAGAGCGGCAAGGGCGGGTTCGGCCAGCGGCTGATCGAGCCGCAGCCCGCCGAGGGGGCTCGATGAGCACCCTGACTGACGAGGAGCCGGGCAAGGACGCTGTCGTCACCGGCGACCAGGCCCCCGCCGGGGAGGTTGACTCGGCTCGCGCGGACAGCTCGGGCGGCGAGTCTGGCGCGGGCGGCGCGGGCGGCCTCTGGCCGGCGCTCGGCTCCCGCTCGCTCGACCGTGAACTGGCCAAGCCGCTGCCGCAGCAGTTCCCCGGCTGGCGCGCCGGCTCACACCGGTTCGACGGACCGGGCGGCACGCTCGTCCATGCCGCCGTGCGCGACGTGATGGCGTCCTACCTGGGTGGGCCGGACGTCGCCAACGACCACGGTGCCTTCCCGGCCAGCCACGAGTCCGACGCGATCGTCGCAGGGACCTGCCGTCGGTTGCGGGCCCTGTTCGGCGCCCGGGACGGCTGCTTCGTGTTCGGCCAGGGCATGACCACGCTAACGACAACGTTCGTGCGTTCCCTGACATCGACGCTCGGCGCCCGTGACGAGCTGGTCATCACCGAGCTCGATCACGAGGCCGACCGCGCGCCGTGGCAGGCGCTGGCCGCGGCGCGCGGACTGACCGTCCGCGAAGCGCCGATGTCGCCGTCCGGACTGCTGCCGGCCGAAGCCGTCCTTGATCGGATCAGCGCACGTACTAAGTGGGTGGCGGTCACCGCCGCGTCCAATGCGCTCGGTACCGTTCCAGACCTCGCCGCGATCATCAAGGGCGCGCATCGGGCCGGCGCCCGCGTGTTCGTCGACGCCGTGCAGGCGGTGGCGCATCAGCGCATTGACATTGCGGCGCTCGGCTGTGACGCGTTCGTCACCGCGGCGTACAAGTGGTATGGCCCACATTGCGGAGTGCTCTGGATCAGTGACGAGATCGCAGACGGTGCGCACCTTCCGGAGCAGGTGCCCTCGGCCGGCACGCTGCCGCCCGGCCAGCTCAGCCTCGGCACGACGAACTTCGAGGCGGTCTTGGGCACCGGGGTCGCGGCGGAACTGCTCACCCGCTGGGACCGGGACGGTATCGCCGTCGCCGAGCAGCAGCTGACCGCGCAACTACTGGCGGGACTGGACACGATCCCCGAAGTGCGCGTGCTCGGTCCCGGTCCGTCGCCGGTCCGCTCCCCCGTCGTCACGTTCCAAATCCGCGGCCTGCCTGCCGAACGGGCCGCGGCGCTGTTGGGTCAGCGCGGGATCTCGGTGTGGCACGGGACGTTCTACGCAGGCAGCGCGATGCGCGCGGTCTCGCGAGACAACCCCGAGGCCGTGCGCGCGGGCATCGCCGCTTACACGACGCAGGCCGACGTACAGATCCTCGTGGACGCGGTCGCGGCCCTGGCCGCCGGACGATGGGAGTCGCCGTGAAGATCGCGAGGCTGGTCCCGGTGCTGGACGAACTGCGGGCGCGCTGGGCAGGGCGCGCGGTTCTGGCGCTCACACAGAAGTTCGGACGCGGTGATCAAGGCCTGATCGACGAGCTCGAGGCGCTCGGCGCCCGGGTCGCCGCCGTGGTCAACGCCGGTCCGCCGGAGCCGGGCGCCCCGGTGGTCGAGCACTTGTGGACGTGCGCGCCGCGGCGGCTGAACAACATGGAGTTCGACGCCTACCTTGCTGATCCGCCGCAGGAGTTCGCCGACTGGCTGCGCACCGTGGATCCCGCGGGCGATCTCACCGTGCTCGGCAACCCTTTCACCCATGTGCCCGAGGTGCTCGGCCGCCGCGTCTACGGCTGGCGCCGGCCGCAGTGGGCGGCGCTGGAGGACAAGACGGCGATCGACGCGTTCTGGCAGTCCGCCGCGGTGCCCGCGCCACCGCACGCGGTGCTGCCGGTCGACTCGCCGGATATCGCAGACCACTTCGACGAGTTGCGCGGTCCGCTCGGCGCGATCCTGGCGATGGACTCGACGCGTACTTATGTCGGAAACGCCGAGGGTCTGCGCTGGGTGCGATCAGTCGCCGAACTGGCCACCGCCGTGGACGCCTGCCGCGGCAGCACCGACCGGATCCGGCTCGCATCGTTCGTCCCGGGCGTCCCGTGCAGCATCCTCGGCATGGTCCTGGAGCGCGGGGTGGCGGTCTTCGACCCCATCGAGATCGTGACGCTGCGCGACGCGGCGGCCGGCGCACTGGTCTTCTGCGGCAGCTCGACCGCCTGGCGTCCAGGGTTCGAGGCAATCGAGGAGATGCGCCGGCATGTGCACGGGGCCGGACTCGCCCTCGGCGAGGACGTAGGATTCCGCGGCTTCTTCAGCGTGGACGGGATCTGGGGCGGGCACGGCTTCTCGGCCACCGAACTCAATCCGCGCCATGCTTCAGGCCTGGGCCTGCGGACGGCTTGGCCACGCTTCCCGGCGTACATGTTCCAGCGCGCCGTGCAGGAAGGCGACGCCTCGGTCGCCGATGTGCGGCCCGATGATCTGGAACTCGCGCTGCGCCCGGTGATCCGCGCGCATCCTTCCCTGTCGGTGCGCGTGCCCGCGCCCAGCGTCCCGGGTCGCGTGGCGATCGAGGACACGCTGGAGATCGCCGTCGCGGACAAGCCTGCTACGTGGCGGCAGGCGATTCGCTATCGCGCCCGTGCGGGTGCAGCGGCGCTCGTGTCGGTCGAACCGGCGCTGCCCGACGGCACCGTTGGACCGGCCGCCGCGGCGCTGGCGCGCGAGCTGGGTGCCACCGGGCTGACCAGCTTCCGCGACGACCAGGTCGGCGTCCTCGCCAGGCAATGAGGCCCGAAGAACCGAAACGGAGGTGCAAACGATGTCCCTGGCCGAGGTAGCGAAGGCAGCGAACACAGCGCAGTCGGGCGGCGTAGCGCAATTCGAACGCGCAGCGCAGTGTGAACCCACAGCGCAGTGTGAACCCACAGCGCAATTCGGACATACAGCGAGCAGCATGATCGCCGGTCTTGTCCCCGAGACGGAACCCGGTCGTGCGGTATGCGCGGTCGTCGACGAGCTGAGCGAGTTCCTGACGCGGC
>Ga0134126_10005782_pt1 | contig 15479 bp, 14 predicted proteins | sample KB31752_FD_96881 | JGI IMG/M metagenome (GOLD analysis project Ga0134126, IMG submission 96881) | Terrestrial soil microbial communities with excess Nitrogen fertilizer from Kellogg Biological Station, Michigan, USA - KB3-175-2 | ecosystem: Environmental > Terrestrial > Soil > Unclassified ...
CGTGGTCAGGCCGAGCGTGTAGGCGAAGCCCTGCACGTCGCTGACCGCGAAGTGGTACAGCAGCAGGGCGGCGATGAAGGACACGGCGTCGGCTACCAGGATGGTGCGCCTCGCCCGCTTCCAGCCAGCCTCGACGGCCGGGCGTAGCGTCTTGCCCTCGCGCACCTCGTCCCGCAGCCGCTCGAAGTACACGATGAACGAGTCCGCGGTGATGCCGATCGCCACCACGAGGCCGGCGATCGCCGACAGCGACATGGTGAAGTTCTGGTACTTGCTGAGGAGGACCACCGAGAAGTACGCCAGCAGCCCGGCGAGCAGCAGGCTGGACACCGACACGATGCCGAGACCCCGGTAGTAGTAGAAGAGGTAGAGGATCACGAGCCCCAGGCCGAGGATGCCGGCGATCAGGCCCGCGGTCAGCGAGCTGTGCCCCACCTGCGGGGAGACCGACTGGACGTTCTGCTGGGTGAAGTTCAGCGGGAGCTGCCCGTACTTCAGCACGTTGGTGAGCTGGTTCGCCTGGGCCTCGGTGAAGCCGGCCGGCTGCGGGCCCTGGATCATGAACGAGCCGCCGGTGAGCGCGCCGTTGGTCTGCGGCGCTTCCTGCACGTTGCCGTCGAGCACGATCGCCGTCGAGTTCAGGACGCAGTCGTCCTGGTTGCCGCTCGTGTTGCAGCCCGCGTAGTACGTGCCGTACAGGTCCGAGGTCAGCTTGCCCCACGAGCTGCTCGCAGTGCTGTTAAGCGTCAGGTTGACGATCCACTGCGTGCTGTTCTGCTGGATGCCCGGTGTCACCGAGGTGAGCTGCGTGCCTTCGAAGGCGGCCGGGCCGAGGACGTACTTGTTGCCGCTGGGGTCGCAGGAGACGATCTGGGTCTGGCTGTTCTGCGCGTCCCACTGGTCACCCCCCTCGGTGTAGCCGACGCTCTTCTTCCAGTTGTCGTCCACGGTGGTGGCATTGGGGCCGGGCGTGCACTTCAGCTGGTTGAACAGCTTCATGGTGGCCGTGTTCACCTTCGACTGGTCGCCGTAGGTGGTGGTGGTCGTAGCGGTCGACGTCGAGGTCGGCGTCGCCGCGGGGCTGGCGCTCGTGGTCGGCGACGGGCTCGTGGTGGCCGCCGCGCTCGCCTTGGCGGTGGCCGTGCCGGTCGCGGACGCCGTGGCCGAAGGGCTGGCCAGCGCGGCGCTCTCCGCCTGGCCCGACGCCTTCGGGCTCGCGGTCGAACTGGCCGAGCCCGTCGTAGCCGGCCGGGGCGTCCTGGTGGACGTGGCCGACGGGCTCGCCGTCCCGCTGGGCGAGGCAGACGGTGTGGGCGTAGCAGACGCCGGCGCGGTGTACGGCTCTTCCAGGTACACCGGACGGAAGGCCAGCTTGGCGGTCGAACTGACCAAGTTGATCACGTCCTGCGCGGCCCTGCCGGGGACGGACACGTTGATCAGGTCGGGGCCGATCTGCTGAACCTGAGCACCGGAGTTACCAGTGCCGTTCACCCGCGCCTCAAGCACGGAGATCGCCTGCGTCATCGCGGCGGCCGACGGCGCGCCCTTCTGCGTATGCGCCTGCAGCACCACGGTGGTGCCGCTGGACAGGTCAAGGCCGAGGCCGACCTTGAACTGATGGGTCCAGTTGCCGGGGTTGAACGTCTGGCTGCCCGTGATCGAGAAAAACATGACCAGGACCAAGACGGCCAGCGCCGCCAGCGTGCGGCCCGGCCGCGAGCCGCTTCTGCTTGGGGGTGCCACTTGTCGCCTGCCTCTTGAGCTACGCGTCTGCTGCCGAGCTAGCGCCCGTTAGTCCTTCTTGGTGCCGGTGGCCCGCTCGTACGCCGACTCCTCGGCGTCGGCGGCGTCAGACTTCGGCGCGTCGTCGGCGACGTCGTCAACGTCGTCCTCGACGGTCTCGGTCTCGGTCTCGTCGGCCGGTACCTCGTCGTCGACGTCCTCGGCCGGCTCCTCCGGCGTCTCGCCGGGGCTCACCACGTCCATGATGGCGCGCTTCATGAAGCGCGACTCGACGCCGGGTGCGACCTCGAGGATCACGTCGTCGCCGTCCACGGCCACCACCGTGGCGTACATGCCTGCCGTCGTCCGGACCCGGGCGCCCGGCTGGATGGTGTTCTGCTTCTGCTGAGCCTGCTGCCGACGACGCGCCTGTGGCCTGATCATCAGCAGGTAGAACGCCGCGATGACGATCACGATGAGGATCAACGTCGACGGGTTGAAGCCGCTCGACGAGCCTGTGGCTGCTAGGTCTGTAATCCCCATGATTGGGGCATCCTTCCGGTTGACGTTCCGCCCGCTGGCCAGCCTGCCCGAGTCGTGACGGGGGCCTGCCAACCTGCGCAGTGTAGCGGCGCTTAGAAAAACGCATAACCACCCTACGAGGTTTCCGTCGCGGATCGTTATTCGTCACCGCGAGAACCTGGTTGAAACGGACATTTGTCTCCGCATCGCAACCATTTCGCCACGCAAGCTGCGCCGGGCGGGCGTTTCTAGTCGAACGGTGTGGGGGTCTAGTCGAACAGCGTGGGGGTGTCGGCGGACGGCGGCGGGACGAGGCCGAGGTGCTCCCAGCCGGCCCGGGTGGCGACCCGGCCGCGCGGGGTCCTGGCCATCAGGCCGTGCCTGACGAGGAACGGCTCGGCGACCACTTCAACCGTCTCTGCCTCCTCCGCCACGGCGACGGCGAGGGTGGACAGGCCCACCGGGCCGCCGCCGAACCGCCGGATCAGGGCGTCGAGCACCGACTTGTCGAGCCGGTCGAGGCCGAGCTCGTCCACCTCATAAAGCTCAAGCGCGGTCTTGGTGAGCTCCCTGGTGACCAGGCCGTCGGCGCGGACCTCGGCGTAGTCGCGGACCCGGCGCAGCAGGCGGTTGGCGATGCGCGGGGTGCCACGGGAGCGCAGCGAGAGCTCCTCGATGCCGCCGTCGGAGATCTGCACGCCGAGCAGTCCGGCGGACCGCTTGATGATCACGCCGAGCTCTTCTGGCTGGTAGAAGTCCAGGTGCGCCGTGAAGCCGAAGCGATCGCGCAGCGGCGCGGGCAGCAGGCCGGCCCTGGTGGTCGCGCCGACCAGGGTAAACGGAGGGATATCAAGCGGAATCGCCGTGGCGCCCGGGCCCTTACCGACCATGATGTCGATGCGGAAGTCCTCCATCGCCAGGTACAGCATCTCTTCTGCGGTGCGGGCGGTGCGGTGGATCTCGTCGATGAAAACCACCTCGCCCTCGGCGATGGTGGACAGCACCGCGGCCAGGTCACCAGACCGCTCGATCGCCGGGCCGCTCGTGATGCGCAGCGGCGCCCCGAGCTCGGCGGCGATGATCATCGCGATCGTGGTCTTGCCGAGGCCGGGCGGCCCGGAAAGCAGCACGTGGTCCGGGGAGCGGCCCCGGCGCAGCGCGCTGCGCAGCAGCAGGGTCAGCTGCTCGCGGACCCGGGCCTGCCCGACGAAGTCGTCAAGGCGCTTAGGGCGCAGCGCGCCCTCGATGACCCGCTCATCGCCGTCAGCGAGCGGCGAAATAATGCGGTCGCCCCACGGATCGTCCTGCCCCGTGCCCGTGCCGCCGGCCATGCGGCGGCTCAGTTCGGCTTCCTCGGCCCTGGTGAAGGCGTCGTCGTTGCCGCTCATGACTTGGACAGCTTCCGCAGGGCGGCGCGCAGCGCGGTGGCCACATCCGGGGCCTGCCCGTCGAATTCGGCCTCGACGGCGACGATCGCCGCCTCGGCGTCGCGCGCAGACCAGCCGAGATTGACCAGGCCGGTGTTGACCTGGTCCCGCCAGGAGGGCGCGGACCTGCGGGACAGCGACGCGCCGAGGCCGGCGGCCGGGTCGCTCGGCGCCCCGAGGCGGTCCTTCAGCTCGAGGATGATCTTCTGCGCACCCTTGATGCCGATGCCGGGCACCATGGTGAGCGCCTTGACGTCCTCGGTCGCGACCGCGCGGCGCAGCCCGTCCGGTGAGTGAACCGCCAGCATCGCGAGGGCCAGCCGGGGGCCGACGCCGTTGGCGGTCTGCAGCAGCTCGAAGACGTTCCGCTCGTCGTCCGAGACGAACCCGAAGAGGGTGAGCGAGTCCTCCCTGACCACGAGGGAAGTCGCCACCCGCGCCGGTTCGCCGGGCTTGAGCGTGGCGAGGGTGTCTGGCGTGCACTGCACCCGCAGCCCCACGCCGCCAACCTCGATGACGGCCCCGTCGAGGCCGACCCCGGCAACGGTGCCGTTCAGGTGCGCGATCATGTTGTATCTCCCCTATCCCTCCCGGGGGAATGATCCCCCCGGAGACCCCCCAAATCATGGGGGAGTCCCTCACCCATAGCCCCCTCGCCGGGGGCAAGCCCCCGGGACGGCGCCTGCGGCGCCGAGTACGCCCCTTGTGGTTGCGGTGCTTGAGCCGCGTTGCCAGCCCGGCGCGCGTTGACCGCCGGAGAGCGCCACAGGTGGCAGATCGCCAGGGCCAGTGCGTCGGCGGCGTCGGCCGGCTTGGGCCGCTCCGTCAGCCGCAGCAGCCGCATCACCATTAGCGTGACCTGGTCCTTGTCAGCACGGCCGCTGCCGGTCACCGCCGCCTTGACCTCACTCGGCGTGTGCAGGGCCACCGGCAGGCCGCGCCGGGCGGCGCAGACGATCGCGATCGCGCCCGCCTGGGCGGTGCCCATAACGGTGCGCACGTTGTGCTGGGCGAAAACCCGCTCCACCGCCACCGTGTCGGGCCGGTGCTCATCCAGCCAGCGCTCGATCTCCCTCTCGATCGCCAGCAGCCGTACCGCGATGTCCTCGTCCGCGCCGGTGCGGACCACGCCCGTCGCCACGAGGGCCGGCGGCCGCCCGGGGACGCCTTCGACCACCCCGAGGCCGCACCGCGTGAGGCCCGGGTCAACGCCGAGGACGCGGGACGGCTGGCGCGCGGTGTAGAGACTCACCAAGCCCACCCGGTCATCGCGCGCACCACATCTCCAATCACGGGCCCCGATGGTCGCCTAGCGAACATCTGTTCGCCATGACACTACCGTGTCGGGCGCGCGGAGTCTCGCAGGCGCACCGAGTCGCCTGGAGGCGAGGCCCCCGCGCGACGGTGGCGCGTTATGCCAAGGGATCGGCGCCATTTGCCCTATGCCCTGGGCCGGTACTTCGCGAGAGTGGACCCTCCAGCAATCGGCGCAACGATCAGCGAGAGGACTGCCTGAGCATGCCTGACGTGCACGTGCTCGACTCCTTCATCCACTACGAGGAGTCCGGCGCCGGACCCGCGTTCGTCTTCCTGCACGGGAATCCCAGCTCGTCACGGCTGTGGCGGGAAGTGATCCCGCAGGTGGGGAGCGGACGGAAGCTGGCCCCGGACCTCATCGGGATGGGGGAATCTGGCAAGCCGCAGCTCCCCTACCTGTTCGCCGACCACGCCCGGTACCTCGACGCCTGGTTCGACCAGCTCGCGCTTGACCAGGTGGTGCTGGTAGGGCATGACTGGGGCGGAGCGCTGGCGTTCGACTGGGCCGCCCGGCACCCCGGCCGGGTGGCGGGCATCGCGTTCCTTGAGAGCATCGTCAAGCCGCTGAGTTCTGCGGACCTGTCGCCGCAGGCGCGCAAGCGGGCCGAGACCATCAGGGACGCCAAGGCAGGCGAGGAGCTCGGGCTCGACACCGACGGCCTTGTGCGGCAGGCGTTCACGCGCGGCGTGCTGACTCCGGTGTCCGCCGCGGACCTCCAGGCCTACCTGGCCCCATATCCGACACGGGAGAGCCGCCTGCCGCTGCTGGCGTGGGCGCGCCAGATGCCGATCGACGGCGAACCCGCTGAACTGGTGGAGCGGATCGAGGCGTTCGACGCCTGGCTCGCGGCGAGCACGGCGGCGCCCAAGCTCCTGATGACCTTCGAGGGCTCGCCTACGCTGCTGATCACCAGGGAACTCGCCGCCTGGTGCGCGGCCAACATAGCGGCCATGGAGACCGTCGCCTGCGGCGAGGCCGGCCATCACGCCCCCGAGGACCAGCCAGGAGCGATCGCCATGGCCGTCTCCGCTTGGGCGGATCGCAACGGGCTGCGTTAGGCACCCTGCTGCGGCACCGCCGCACTACCGGCGTGGTCCAGCACTCGCGTCAGCAGGCCGGTCAGCACGGACCGCTCCGCGGCCGACAGGGGCGCGAGCACCTCGTCCTGCACGGCCGTGAGGATGCCGTCAAGTTCGCGCAGCCGGGACAGCCCCGCATCGGTGATCGTCACTACGTTCCGCCGCCGGTCGCCGGCGTCGGTGGCCCGCTCTACCAGGCCCGCGTTCGCCAGTTCGGTCACCGTGGCGGTGACGTCGCTGCGGTCCAGTTCGGCGTGGCGGCCCACGGCCGCCTGGCTGGCCGGACCGAACTCGGCCAGCGCCGCGAGCACCCGGACGTGGTAGCCGCGGGCGCCAGTGACGCCAAGGCGGGCAACCATCACCGCGTGCGCTTGCGCGGAAACCTGGCTGATCAACCAGGTGGGCTTGGTCTGCAGCAAGGCGGGCGTCGCACCCTCGGCCGTCGTCATGGCACACATCCTAAAACAGAACTTGTTGGCTATGCCAACGAATGATATGTTGGCTTTGCCAACGTTGGGTCAGCCAACGAAATCAACTCGGGAGCGATCATGCAGACAACCGCGCACCAGCCACTGAACCCGCAGGTCATCGGCCAGACTGAAAGCGCGCTCGGCGCGCTGCTCGGGCCCGTCCTGGCCGAGACCCGCACCAGCTTCGAGCAGTGGGTGGTCTTGGCCCTCACCGCCGACGGGACCCCTGTCAACCACGCGCAACTGGTCGCCCGCATCGTCGATGCCAGGAAGCTCCCGGCGGGCGACGTAGCGGCGGCCATCGCCGAACTGGCCGCCGCCGGCGCCCTCACCGCCGAAGCCGGCACGGTCGCGCTGACCGCAGCCGGGCAGGACCGGCACCGGCGGATTCGCGCCCGCATCCAAGAGGTCACGAGCGGCCTGTTCGACTTCCCCGCCGAAGACCTGGCCACCGTCGGCCGCGTCCTTGTCACCGTCACCGCCCGCGCCAATGCCTTCCTCGCCAGCCACGGCGTGCGGTGAGCAGCGTGCCCTTAGGGCCGACAGGGGCAGGCCGCCTGGTCCATCCACGAAGGAGAGCCGTGTCCGAATACCGGGAAGAAGGGCGGCGTGACTCAATAGCGCTGGCGCGCTTCCTGCTCAGCGCGGCGGCCGCCAGCGGGATTGACGCACGGTGGCTGGCCCGGGAGGCGGAACTGCCCGCATGGGCGCTCACCGCGGGCATGGGCGCGATCGACGCGCGCCATGTAACCAGGATCTGGGAGCTGATCGAGCACGCGCTGGAGGGCGGCGACGCCGCTCTGGCCGTGGCCGCGCAGTACCGGATGGGGGCGCTGGACCTCTACGACTACCTGTTCGCCACCGCGCCCACCCTCGGGGAGGGGCTGGCGCGGTCGCGGCGGTACCTGCACCTGGTGACGACCAACTGCACTCTGGACGCGGCCGTTGCGGACGACGGCACGGTCACGTACTCGTTCCGGCAGCAGCACCCAGTCGACCGGCGCACTGACCTGGCGCAGCGGGCCGCCGTGCTCATGTGCTGCGATCGCGCTCGGGCGGCGACCTCGCTCCAGTTCGCGCCGGTGCGCGTCGGCTTCGCCCATCCGGCCCCGCGGTCCGCCCGTCGCCTCGCGGAGGTGATCGGAACCGACGCGATCGAGTTCGGCGCTCCGGTGACGTCCTTCACCTTCCGTCTGGCGGAACTCGGCTCCCCCATGCGAACCGCCGATCCGGTCCTCGCTGAGATCCTCATCAGGTACGCGGAATCGGTGCCGCTTCCCCCGGTCACCTGGCTTGAGCAGTTCCGGGCGGTCCTGACGGGGGTGATGGAGGACGGTGCGCCGTGCGGCGTCGACGAGGTGGCCCGGCGCATGACCGTCAGCGTCCGGACCCTGCAACGGCGGCTCGCCGAATGGGGGACCACGTGGAGCGCCCAGTTGGACGAGATCAGGTACCGGCGTGCGCGCGAGGCTGACCTGCTCGCGAACCCCACCATGCAATCGCTGGCCGCCAGGCTCGGCTACAGCGATGTGCGCTCGGTACGCCGGGCGATGCGCCGCTGGAAAGACGTCACGAGCCTTGACAGTCACCACTGACCTGAGACTTACTCCTAAAATGACAGTGCGAGTTGCTGTCGGTTGGCGGAGAGGAGCGGGTCGGGTGGCGGATCTTCGAGAGCGGAACAGGGCCAGGACCAAGGCCGAGATCAGGAGGCACGCGCTGCGCCTGTTCCAAGAGCAGGGCTACGCGGCGACGAGCATGGCGCAGGTCGCGGAGGCCGCGGAAGTGTCGCAGAGCACGCTGTTCCGTTACTTTCCCAGCAAGGAAGAACTGGCCGTGCAAGACAGCTTCACGGACCTGTTCGTGCCCGCCTTCCGCCGGCAGCCTGCTGACCTCAGTCCCATCCAGGCCGTCCGCGCGGCGCTCAGGACCGTCCTCCAGGACCAGCCAGCGGATGTGATCGCGCAAGAGGAACGGCACCACTGGCTGATCTTCGCTACGCCGGAACTGCACTCCAGCCAGGTCAAGCAGATGCTGGCGGAGTCCCAGGTGCTCACCGGCGAGATCGCACAGCGGGTCGGCAAGGAACCCAGCGACTTCGCGGTGCGCAACTTCGCCGGCGCGGTTTTCGGGGTGATGGCGTCGGCGATGCTTACGGCCGGGACCGACCCTTCGCACTCTTACCTCGACCTTGCCGACGCCGGGCTGGCGCACCTGGAGGGCGGGCTGCCGCTGTAGCGGTCAGGCCTGCCCGCTCCAGCGGCGCAGCGCCCGCCGGACGGACCGGGGATCCGCGTAGCGGAGCTGGCGAGCCAGCCGCACGGCATCGGGCCCGCCGACGAGCCCGGCGCTTGCGGCCCGCCGCCTGCGGGCCGCGTCGAGCTCTTCGCGCCAGGTGGTTCCATGGTCCGCGAGCCGCCGCTGCAGGGTGCGCGCGCTCATCGTCAGCTGGCGGGCCATCACGCCGAGCGAGGGACTGGCCGCGTCAAGCGCCTCGTCAAGCAGCTGCTGAAAACGCTCGTACCACGTCACCGGCGGTGGCGCGGGGAAGACGGCCGCGTACCGCGCCAGGATCTCCGCGAGGAGCGGATCCGCGGTCGGCAGCGGCATGTCGAGGTCGGCGTCGCGGAAGGTGACCATGGCCGCGGCCGCGCCGAAGTCGATGCTGCGGGTGCCGAGCGCCGCTGCGAACGCCTCAGCGGAGCGGGGCGGCCGCTGCGGGAGGGCGATGTGCGTCGGGGCGACTTGCCGCGCCGTCACCACCCGCGCCCCGCTGCAGAACGCCGCCACGACGAACTGGAGGCAGAGTTCCTCACCCCGGCTGCCCGGTTCCGGGCAGTGGTAGGCGTAGGTGACAGCTCCCCCGTTTTCCGCCGCTACCTCCAGCCTGCCAGCCGTCGTAACGAGGTGCAGGTACTCGGCGGCCGCGCTCATCCCGTCCCTGAGCGTCGCCGATGTGGTGATCAGGTAGTCGTACAGGCCGAAGTCCCCGAACGCGTGCCGTCGCGCGACCGTCAGCCCTAGGTGCGGGTCCCCGGTCGCTTGCTCAAGTAGTTCCCATAGCCGCGCCACCAGCGCGGCGGGGATCATCCTGGCCCCCACCGACAGCTCCCACGCGGGCACTTCCGCGGCGGCGGCGAGCTGGCGGGCGTCAGCTCCCGCAAGCGATGCGGAACTGAGCAGGAGGCGGGCGACCTCAACCGAGGTGAGCGCGGTGTCCTGCGGAAGGCCGGGACGCTCAGGCCCGGGCCCTGTCATCTTCTCGCCCCGTAGTCATGAGATTCCCCGTCATTAGATAGCTACTTCTAAAGTGAGAGTGTCCATCAACATGGTAGTCACTTTCATATTAGCTCATGAACGACTCCAGGCGAAGCGGGCCGCCCGCCAAGTAGTAATGCATAAAATAAACGCTCGTTCGTTTATTTTCAAATGGTAGGCTGGACCGGCCGAGAGGAGGCCAACGAGATGACCGCTACCAGCTCGGGGCGCAGGCGAGGGCGGCCGCCGAAGTCCGACGCGGGCGACACGAAGGAACTGCTGCTGCAGGCGGCCCTGACGCTGTTCGCGGACAAGGGGTACGAGGGAACCTCGGTCCGCGACATCGCTCGCTCCGTGGGACTGAGCGAGAGCGTGCTTTACGCCCACTTCACCAGCAAACGCGCGATCTTCGACGCGGTCTTTGAGCGGCTCGGCCCGCTGAGCGCCAGCGCCGCGCTCAACGACCTTGGCGACGCGGACGCCGACCCGCCGGCGTTCCTGCGGGCGCTCATCGCCCGCGAAATGACGGAATGGTCCACGCCGGCCGCTCGCCAGCTCATCAGCCTGATGTCACACGACAACATGCTGCACTCACCCGAGCTGCGCGGTGGGATCGCGGCCTCCCTTGGCCGCCTGGCTGAACTGTTCGACCGCTGGATGGCGGACGGTGTCATGAACCCGGGCCTGGGATCGGCGGGCGACCTCGCCTACGCGCTGATGGCGCCGGTAGCGCTGACCAGGGTGCTGTGGCTGCACGACGGGGCCACCCCCCACGAGGTCGATGCCGCTCGCGAGCAGGCGGCCCGCCATGCCGAGCTGTTCATCAGGGCGGTATTCCAGCCACGTCCCGCGGCAGCCAGCGACCATGCTCCGTGATTTTCGCGAATCTCCCGCCGGGCGGATAGGACGGTACGCGCCAATATCTGGCGCGTAGGGTCCCGCTGTCCGTTGCGTGCTTCGCGCCGAAGGTGATCACCCCGGTGACTGGCGTGCTTTGCCCTCATGCTGGCGCGTCCTGTCGTGTCCCCCTGGCCCCGCGCCCTCCAGACTGAGGAGCAACGGGGCGCGACACACCTGGAGGAGCGCGCAGTGACTGACTCATCCGTAGCGACGGAGACCCCCACGCTCGCGGCACGCCTGGTGCGGCTTGGCGTGGTGCTCGGGTTCGTGGTGATCCTGCAGGCGGGCCTGGTCGCCGCTTTCGTGACCGCCACCCGGGACCCTGCGCCGCACCAGTTGCCGGTGGCCGTGGTGGGCACACCGCGCGAGACCGCCGCGCTGCAGTCGCGGCTGTCGGGCACGGGCGCGTTCGCGGTGCGCCTCGAGCCGACCCTAGCCGCCGCGCAAGGCGCGATCCGCCGCCAGGAGGTATACGGCGCCCTGCTGCCCACTAGCCACCCCGCGACATTGCTCGTCGCGTCGGCCGCGAGCCCGCTGGTGGCACAGGTCCTGACTAAGGCCTTTACCGCCGCCGCCCAGCAGAGCGACAGCCAGCTAGCGATCACGGATGTGGCGCCGCTCCCGGCGGACGATCCACGCGGCACGGTCGGCCCGTACCTGGTACTCGGCCTCCTGATCGGGGGTTACGTCGGGGCGATGGTGATCGGGCGGCTGATCGGCATGCGTTCGCCGTCGGTACGGCACCTCGGCCTGCGGCTGGCCGTGCTGGCCTGCTACGCGGCCGTGGCGGCGGCAGCCGGGGTCGTGCTGGTGGGCCCGGTGCTCGGGGTGCTGCACGGCAATGCCCTCGCTATCTTCGCCACCGGGGGACTGGTCGCCTTCGCCGTGGGGTGCTTCACGTCAGCGCTGCAGACCCTGCTTGGCCTGGTCGGAACGCTGCTATCGGTCATCACACTGGTGCTCATCGGCAATCCCGCGGCCGGCGGCGGCCAGATTCCGTCGGCCATGATGTCCCCGGCCTGGGGCTGGCTGGCCCACGTGCTGCCCAACCCGGCGGGCATGGCGGCCATCCGGGGCATCGAGTTCTTCGGCGGCAACGGAACGGGCCAGGCGTTCGCCGTGCTCAGCGTCTACGCGGCGGCCGGCATCGTCGTCATGCTGGTGATGGCGGCCGTCCCGGCGGGCAGCAGGCGAGGCCAGGCGTCAGCGGAGCGAACGGAACTCGCCACCGACCTAGCCGCCGAGACGGGATCAGGGGCAATGCTATGACCGAGCGCCGGGCTGGCCTATGTTCAGGCGGCGCAGCGCGCGGCTCGCGGCCCGGGCGTCGGAGTAGCCGAGCTGCGGGGCGAGGTCGGACAGGGCCGGCGGAGTACTGGAGCGTGATCTCTCCGCGCAGCGGCGCCGCGCGTGATCCAGTTCGGCCTGCCACGTGGTGCCGTGCTCGGCGAGGTGGCGCTGCAGGCTTCGCGGGCTCATGGCGAGCCGCGCCGCCAGCACGGCCAAGGCGGGCATCTCGGGCAGGCTTTCGTCGAGCAGGGCCGTGAAGTACCCATACCAGGTAGCCGCCTGAGCGGGCGGCAGCGTGGCCGCGTACGCGCGCAAGATGCCGCTCAGCACCGGGTCCGCGCCGCGGAACGGCAGGCCGAGGTCAGCTCGCCGGAAGGTCAGCGTGTTAACGGACTGGTCGAACTCCACCCGGCGGGTGCCGAACGCCTCCGTGAGCACCTGATGGGAGCGGGGCGGACGCTGGGCGAAGCCAACGCTGACCGGCGCGACCGGCTGTCCGGTGGCCTGCCGGACCCGGGCGCAGAAAAGCGTGAGGCCGAACTGCGCGCCGAGTTCAACGCCGCGGTGGGCGCGCACGGAGTGCTGGTACCCGTAGGTGACGTCCCCGTCCGTCTCGCTCAGCACAGCCCACCTGCTGTTGCCGGTGACGAGGTGCAGGAACTCCCCTTGGACGGCAAGGCCGTCGCGGAGCGTCGGCGAGGTGCTGAACAGGTAGTCGTACAAGGAGAGATCGCCCCGCTGGTGGCGTTGCCCGACGGTAAACGCCACCAAGGGGTCCCGCAGCATCCATTCTGCGAGCTTCCACAGCCGCATCGCGTACTGGGAGGAGACCCGGCTCTCGCTGACCGTGAACAGCCACCCGGGCAGGCGGGCCTCACGCGCCAGCGTCCCGGCGTCCGCCCCGGCCGCGACCGCGGCGCTGAACACGAACCTCGGCAGCACGACCGAGTCGCTGCTGACCGCGTCGGGAACCTGGGTGCGCACGCTTTCACGAGCTCCTTCGCCAGCGGCAGGTAACACCACTGTGCCCCGATGCCATCGCCTCCGGGGAGGACCAGACGCGTCACTGCGGGACTTGACACGCCAAACCTTGCGACCGTTGCTGTCAGCCGGAGTACATGCTGGCGAAGCCCTCGAGCCAGGTCCGGTACCGCGGTTGCCAGCCGAGCGTGGCCTTGGCGCGGGCATTGCTCGCGCCGCGCAGCTGGGTCATGAACGCGGCGCCCCAGCCGCCCGCGGCGACCCGGACGAGGGCGGCCGGCACGTGCCGCGGCGCCGGGGCGCCGACCAAGGCCGCGAACGCGGGCAGCCACTGCCCGGCCGAGACCGGCTCGTCGTCGACGATGTTCAGGAGGCCGGCGTCGTTACCGGGCAGTGCCGCCACCACGGCCGCGGCCGCGTCGTCGGCGTGCGTGAAGGAGAACACCGACTCGCCGCGGCCCGCGATCGGGAACTGACCCGCCCGCACCTGCTGCGTCGTCCAGCCGTCGGGGGCGTAGGCCGAGCCCGGGCCGTAAAGGTGCCCGAACCGGAGGACGAGCCCCTTGGCGTCCAGGGTCCTGCGGTCTAGCTCCTTAAGCGCCGCGAGGATCGGCGCGAACTGCCCGGGCGGACGGACCCACAGCGGCGCGTCCTCGTCGGCGGCGCCCCGCCCGGGCTCATAGGCATACGCGAGTCCCTGCGTGATGACCCGCCGCACGCCGGCATCCGCCGCCGCGTCGAGCAGGTTGCGGGTGCCCTCGGTGCGGAGCCGGTTGGTCAGCTCGAACTGGCGGGCGATCTCCTTCGGGTTGAGGTCGGCGGGGATCGCGGTGGCCATGTGGACCACGGCGTCCGGTTCCGCCGCCTGTACCGCCTGGCGGACCGCGTCGCGGTCCAGCAGGTCAGTACCGCTGCTGCGGGACAGCTGAATGACCTCGTGACCGGCCGCAGCAAGCTGCGGCACCAGGCTGCGTCCGATGACGCCAGTCGCGCCAGCGACGATTACTTTCATCAGGTACCTGCCTTCCTGCAATAACGGGTCTCTTCAGGGGTCGCGCCGCCCGGACCCTGGGCGGCGCAGGCCGGTAATCGGGTCAGGGTCACCGTTAGGCACCACCCACCATGGGGCCGTCGCCGTCCAGCCGGACCTTGGGCAGCCGGCTGACCAGGATCAGGGCGAGCGCGAAGACCCCCACCTGCCACCACAGGGTGACCCGCATCGACTGCGCGAAGTCATCCAGCCGGGCGGCCGGGACCGCGCGGGTGTTGATGGCCGTGGCCACCGCGGCCTTCACCGCGGCGGGCGCGGGGCTGGCCGCGAGCTGGCGCTCGGTCTGCGCGCAGATGGCGGGCGTCGCGGTCGGGTCGGTGGCGTGCGCGCGGGCGGAGAAGCAGGCATCGAACTTGGCGATGATGACCGGCTGCTGGGCGGCGGGCACGCCGGCCACCGTGAGCTCGTGGCGCAGCTGCGGCACCGCGGACGCGGACGAGGAGGCGGCGTTCACGCCAAGCAGGCCGAAGAAGATCACGCCGACCACCGCGATGCCGAGCGCGGCGCCGACCTGCTGGACGGTCGCAAGCGCGCCGGACGCTGCCCCCGAGTCCTTGGCGGTGATGCCGGCCAGGACCACGCTGGTGACCGGGGCGATGAAGAAGCCGCCGCCGAGCCCGGCCACGAACATCGGCGCGAGGAGCTGCCAGCCCTGCAGCCCGATGCCAGCCCAGTTCATGACGCCGATGACGCCGAGCTGCCCGACGATCATCAGCGCGCACCCGGCCAGCAGCACCCTGGTGCCAAGCCGCCGCGTGACGGCGGCGGAGCGGGCCGAGCCGATAGCTAGGGCGACAGCGAAGCCGAGGGTGACCGCGCCCGCCTTGACGGGGGTGTAGCCGAGCCCGGCCTGCAGGGTGAGCAGCAAGATCATGAAGAACGACGGGATGCCGGTGAAGAACACCAGGCAGGCGATCAGGCCGACGGTGAACGGGCGCTGCCGGAACAGCGTGGTGTCGATCAGCGGCCCGGCCTGGCGGCTGGTCCGCCGCCGCTCGTAGCCGGCGAACGCGGCGAGCACGAACGGGCTTGCGGCGAGGCAGCCGAACGACCAAGCGGGCCAGCCCTCGTCCCGGCCGATGACCAGCGGGAGCACCAGCAGGAACAGGCCAGCCCCGAGCAGGCCCGCGCCTGGCAGGTCGATGCGGCGGCCCGCGCCGTCGGTGGACTCGGGGATCAGCGCGACGCCGAGCGCGAGCGCGGCCAGCCCGATGGGCACGTTGACGTAGAAGATCGAGCGCCAGCCCCACCCGGCGATGTTCAGGTCGATCAGGCCGCCGCCGGTCACCGGGCCGAGGATGGTCGCGAGGCCGATCGTGGCGCCGTAGAGGCCGATGGCCTTGTTCCGCTGCTGCTTGCCGAACACGACCTGGATGATGCTCATCCAGAAGCTCATGTTGAAATACTTGTTTCGAATGAAGGCGATGGTGATCAGCTCGATGCCCACCACCGCGTAGGCAA
>Ga0134126_10005783_pt1 | contig 15479 bp, 10 predicted proteins | sample KB31752_FD_96881 | JGI IMG/M metagenome (GOLD analysis project Ga0134126, IMG submission 96881) | Terrestrial soil microbial communities with excess Nitrogen fertilizer from Kellogg Biological Station, Michigan, USA - KB3-175-2 | ecosystem: Environmental > Terrestrial > Soil > Unclassified ...
AAGCTGTCAACGGGATTGACCATTGCAGCGCGCACCGCCTGAAAACTAATGGTGAATAGCGCTATTCCCAACGCAATGATCCCTCCGGCGGCGAAGATCCACCACGCCGAAAAAATATTGATCCTTGAGGCAAAGCCATCCAGCCAACGCTTCATCAGCCAGAAAGAAAGCGGTGTCGCAACCAGGAAGGCGATCCCGACCAGCAACAAAAAATCCCTTGATAACAGCCTGACGATCCCGGCCACGCTCGCGCCCAGCACCTTTCGGACGCCGATCTCCTTAGTCCGCTGCAGCGTGCTATAGGAAGCCAGCCCCAGCAGCCCCAGACAGGAAATGAAAATGGCCAGGACCGCGAAATAGAGAAAAAGCTTGCCGAACCGGTCTTCCGAACGGTACTGCCGGTCGAACATGTCATCTACGAAGAAATAGCTGAAAGGCCGGTTCGGAATGACCGCATGCCAGGTCTTCTCGATCGCCGCGATCGTCTTCTTCAGATCGGAGGTGCTCACTTTCACCGAAAGCATATTACAACCGCCGGGCTCGATCCGCAGGCTCAGCGGCCTGATCTCCTGCTGCAAACCCTCATAGTGAAAGTCTTTGACCACCCCGATGATCTTGCCTTTGCGTCCCCATTGATCGAAATCTCGTCCGATCGCGTCCTGCGGACTGTGATAACCCAGCATCCGCACCGCCCGCTCATTGAGCATCATCGACTGCGTGGTGTCGGCTCCGTAAGCTCGTGAAAAAGCCCGGCCCGCCACGACCGTTATCTGGTATTGAGGGATAAAATCGAAATCGACGAAGAAAAGATCGGGAGAGCAGACCTGCATCGCGCCTTTTTGGTTCTGGATGATCGAATACGCGTTCATTGCTCCCGTCCCGGGCGTGCTGGAAGACATCGCCGCCGAAAGGACACCGGGCAATGTTTTGATCTCCTGCTTCAGCGCATCCCGATGGTCGTCCCCATGGGTGTCCATTACCAGTTGCTGTTCCTTGCTGAACCCGAGTTCCTGTTGCCGCATATAGGTCAATTGATCGGCTACCAGGAGAGTGGCGACGATCAGTCCTATCGAAATGGTGAACTGCGAGATCACCAGCCCCTTCCTTAATAACAGCCCGCGTACGCCGGTGGCAAAACGGCCTTTCAGTACGACGATCGGTTGGAAGGCGGACAATATCAGCGCCGGGTAGATGCCAGCCAGCAACCCGATGCCCAAACCGATCAGCAGCAGCGTCAGGATATAACCGGGGTGATAAAAGATCCCAGTACTGATGGTCTTTCCCGCCAGGAAATTGAAGCTGGATAACAGCGCCGCACATACGCCGGCGGACAACACAAAAGCGATCAGGCACAGGATCACCGATTCCCCGAGGAACTGCCCGGTCAGCTGCCGTCTTTCAGCTCCGACCACCTTCCGGATACCCACCTCCCGGGCTCTCTCCGTCGATCGCGCCGTCGTCAGGTTGATGAAATTGATCGCCGCGATCAGCAGGATGAAGATGCCGACGATGCTGAATACATAGATATTCGTCAGGCTGCCCCTGGCGTTCCCGGGCGTCGATTTCAGGTAGACATCCTTCAGCGGCTCGAGGATATAGGTATGGGTCTGGTTGTTGTCCTTCATGAACTTGCCGATATGGTTCACGAGGAACGCGGGGAATTTGCTTTGCAGCGCATGGGCATTGGTGTGGGGTTTCAGCAGGAAATAAGCCATGACGCCGAAGCCGCCCCAGTTCTGGTCCCTGGTGGAATCGCCAGGACCGTTGTACATCGACATCAGCATGTCCGTTTTCAGTTCGGTATTCTCCGGCATATCCTTCATGATGCCCGTGACGGTCGCCAGCTGGCTGTTCCCAAAAACCGTCAGCTGCTGTCCCATCGGATCGGCGGAGCCGAAATATTTTTTTGCCGCGGTCTCGGATAGCACTACGGTCAGCGGCCCGCGCAATGCGGTTACGGGATTGCCTTTCAGCAAGGGAAAATCGAATACTTCGAAGAAGGTCGAGTCCGCAAAGGCCATATTTTCCTCCTGTATCTTGATGTCGCCGCGACGGACAAGGATATTGCCCGGGCTGAACCGCACCTGCTTTTCGATCTCGGGGAAATCCCGTTTGGCCGCTACCGGCATCGCCGGCGCCGCAACGCCGAGGTGCAGGACCTCCGTCGGGTTGTTGATATCCGTTACGATATTGTAGATCCGGTCGGCCTTTGCATGGAAATGATCGTAACTCAGCTCGAACTTCACATACAGGAAGATGAGGAAACAGGACGACATCCCGATCGTCAGCCCCATGATGTTCAGGAACGAAAAGCCCCTGTGCCGCCAAAGATTGCGAAAGGCGACCCGCAAATAATTTCGTATCATAAGGAATGTTTATTCGGTTCGCAAACTATCGACGGGATTGGCCATCGCCGCCCGCACCGCCTGGAAACTGACCGTCAGCACCGCCACCAGCAAAGCGACGATCCCCGCCGCCGCGAATATCCACCAATAGATGGGGATCCGGTAGGCAAACCCCTCCAACCACCGGTGCAGGAAATACCACGCCGCCGGACCCGCCAGCACAAACGAAAGCCCCACCAGGATCAAAAAATCTTTTGACAACAGCACCACGATACGGGTCACAGATGCGCCGACGATCTTCCGAACGCCGATCTCCTTCGTCCGCTGCACCGTGCTATAGGAGGCCAGGCCCATCAGACCGAGACAGCTGATCAGGATCGCCAGGAAAGCGAAATACAGGAAGAGCCGTCCAAACCGGTCTTCAGCCCGGTATTGATTGTCGAAATGCTGGTCAAGAAAGAAATAGACGAACGGCCTGTCGGGCAGAATTCTTTTCCACATCTTTTCGATCGAGGCGATGGTCGTCGGTATGTTATGCCCGTCGATATTGGCAACGATCAGGTCGCAGCCGCCCGGCTCGATCCGCATGCTCAGCGGCTTGATGACGTCCTGGAGACCGTGGAAATGAAAATCTTTCACCACGCCGATGATGTTGCCTTTGCGCCCCCATTGATCGAAACGCCTCCCCACCGCCTGGTCCGGGGACGCATAACCGAACTCTTTGACGGCAGCTTCGTTCAGGATCATGGAATTCGTCGTATCGGTCATGAAGTCCCGCGAGAATGCCCTGCCCGCCACCATTTTCATCTGTAGAACGGGGATATAATCGAAGTCCACGAAGTAGAGATCGAGATTGGCGACCTGCATATCCCCCTTCCGGTTCTGGATCTGCGAATAGGCGCCCGGATTACCGGTCCCCGGGACGCTGCTCGACATCGCGGCGGACAGCACGCCCGGCAGCCGCAGCAATTCCTGTTTCATCGTCAGCTTGGCCGAATCGCCGCGGGTATCCAGGATCAATTTCTGCGTCTGGTTAAAACCCAGGTCCTGGTTACGCATGTAGCTCAGCTGCTGCCATACTACCAGCGTACCGATGATCAGCGCCGTGGCTATGGTAAACTGTACGATGACCAACGCCTTCCGGAGAAAGATCCCTCTCGTGCCGGTTGCAAATCTTCCCTTCAGTACCGACACGGGCTGGAAGGAGGAGAGCACCAGCGCCGGATAGATGCCGGCGGCAATGCCGATCAGGATCGCAATGCCCAGCAGTATCGACAGGTCCCGCGGCTGCGAAAAGATACCGGGACTGACGATCTTTCCCGCCAGTTGGTTGAAGGGATGGATCAGCAGCGCGGCCAGACCCGTCGCCAGCAGGAAGGCGATCAGGCAAATGATGACGCTTTCGCCGATGAACTGACGCGCCAGTTGCGGTCTTAACGCGCCGATCACTTTCCGGATGCCTACTTCCTTGGCCCGCTCGGCCGACCGGGCCGTAGTGAGATTGATGAAATTGATACAGGCGATCAGCAGGATAAATGCACCGATGATCGAGAAGATAATGACATTGGTGATATGGCCCGCTTTCGAATCGTCGCGGTCGCTGCGCAGATAGATATCCCTCAGCCGCTCGAGCCTCAACGTAGGGATCATATGCGACTCGTGCATTTCCTTTCCGTCCATTTTCTCGAGAAAGGCCGGGAATTTTTTCGTGAGAAGCGCAGGGTCGGCTCCCGGCTTGAGCAGCACATAGGCCTGCGGGCCATAGTTGCCCCACTGATCGTCCAGCGACCGGCCGCCCCCATTACTCCGGGTGACGGTACTGATGGAAACGATCATGCTGGCCCTGATCTGCGAATTGTCGGGGATGTCCTTCAGCACACCCGTGACCCTGGCATTCATATTTCCCCGCGTCAGCAGCAGCGACTGGCCGATCGGGTTGGCATCCCCGAAGAACTTTTTAGCGGTCTTCTCGGTCAGCACGACGCTGTTCGGCTCTTTGAGCGCGGTTTGCCGGTTCCCTTTCAGCAGGGGGAAATCGAACACCTGCAAAAAGTTGGAATCCACCATTGCGACGTCGTCCTGTTGAAAATGCTCGTCACCCCGCGTCACCAGCCAGTTGTCTCCCTGTGTGACCCTTACGGCGGCTTCGATCTCGGGCAATTGTCCAACGAGATGAGGCGCGACGGCCCAGGAAGGCTGGTTGAGCGGGAGGGTCTCCGTCGGCGTCTGGAGATCGCAGATGATGCGGTAAATACGATCGGCCTTGGTGTGCATCGAATCATAGCTCAGCTCGAAACGGACGTAGAGAAAGATCAGGAAAAAGGCTACCATGCCGACGGTGAGCCCGATGATATTGAGCAGTGAAAAACCCCAATGCTTCGCGAGATTGCGGAAAGCAGTGCGGAGATAGTTTCGGAACATAGACGGGGAATTAGACTCTTAAAGTACCAAATTCCACACGCATGTTGCATCCCTAACGCAGCCGGTCCGCGCTTTTAACTAATTTTTCATCTTTCCGTATCCCCCGGGCAGCCAGTACGAGGAAAACGGGGACCAACAGTACGAAAGCTGCCGAAAGGCTCATCCCCCCCTCCTGGAAATCGCCCATGGCCCGCCAGTAAAGAAAGATATTGAGTAAGGAAAGGACGATCAGGCCGATCGTGATCCAGAACTGGCGGGTCCTGTTCTTGTAGTTGAAGATATTCCATACCGCCCCGACGATCAGCACGAGGGTGACGATGGTGATCAGCAGACTGCCGCTGGCGCCGTTGACGTAATGCGGCCAGGCCGTCAGGTATCGAAGTTCATGCCCGTACTGGCCCACCACGACATTTCCATGATAAAAGGAATAATTGAAGGTCAGCGCCGCGCAGATGGCGGCCAGTAAGGTCCAGACGGTTTGTTTTCTTTGCAGCATGACCAGCTAGTTTTAGACCAGTTCGGGCAATTCCGCATAGAGCGGGAACTGCCTCATAAAGGCATTCACCTCACCGCGCAACGCATGGAGCGCATCTTCATTCTCCGCATTCGTCAGCGCCCTGTCGATCATCTCCACCACGGTGATCATATCCGTTTCCCTCATGCCACGGGTAGTGACGGCCGGAACGCCGACCCGGATACCCGACGTTATGAAGGCGCTTTTATCGTCATAGGGGACCATATTCTTATTGACCGTGATCTCGGCCCTGCCCAGCACGTTCTCGGCCTTCTTACCGCTGATATTCTTGTTGCGCAGATCGATCAGCAGGAGATGGTTGTCCGTTCCGCCGCTGACGATATGGTAACCTTTGCCGAGGAATGCCTTTGCCATCGCCTGTGCGTTGGAAACGATCTGCCTGGCGTAGGCGGTGAAGTCATTCGACAGGATCTCGCCGAATGCGACGGCCTTGGCCGCGATCACATGCTCCAGCGGACCACCCTGTGTGCCGGGGAAAACGGCCATATCGATGAGGTTGCTCATCGGCCGGACATTCCCTTTCACGTCTTTCAGACCCAAAGGATTGTCGAAATCCTTTTTCATCAGGATGAGACCTCCCCGGGGACCGCGCAGCGTCTTATGCGTGGTAGAGGTCACGAAATGACAGTGTTCGAAAGGGCTTTTGAGCAAACCCTTGGCGATGAGCCCCGCCGGATGCGCCATATCGCACATAACGAATGCGCCGACGGAGTCGGCTATTGCCCGGATGCGCGCATAGTCCCAGTCGCGGCTGTAGGCACTGGCGCCGCAGATGATGAGCTTCGGTTTTTCCTTTTTAGCCACTGTTTCCATCATCCCGTAATCCACCAGGCCATCCTCGCGCCCCACGCCATAAGATACCGGACGATACAGCTTCCCCGAAAAATTGACGGGCGAACCATGCGTTAAATGACCTCCCATGCTGAGATCGAGACCGAGGATCGTATCCCCGGGTTGAAGGATGGACAGCATCAACGCGGCATTGGCCTGCGCGCCGCTATGCGGCTGTACATTGGCGTAGTCGCAATCGAAGATCTGTTTCAGCCTGTCGATGGCGAGCTGTTCTACCTGGTCGACGATCTCGCAACCGCCGTAATATCTTCTGCCGGGATAACCTTCTGCATATTTATTGGTCAGCACCGTTCCCATGGCCTGCATCACTGCGAGGGACGTAAAATTTTCGGAAGCGATCAGCTCGATGCCATGACGTTGTCGTTCCAGTTCTTTTTCAATGAGGTCAAAAACGATCGTGTCTCTTTGCATGCCGTAAAGGTAGGCCAAAAAGAATAATTTTCCCTAAGCGGGCGGAGTCCGCCGAATTTCTTTATTTTACACGCGCAACCGGACGGTGTCCGGAGGATCAGAAGACAACCAACATGAAAGCGATCATTCCTGTAGCAGGCGCTGGTACAAAATTACGTCCGCACACGTATACACAACCCAAGGCTTTGATCCCACTGGCGGGTAAGACCATCCTCTCGATCATCGTCGATCAATTGACCGAAGCGGGCATCACCGAATTCATTTTTATCGTTGGCTACCTGGGTGAAAAGATACAGGACTTCGTAAAACAAAAATATCCGCAGCTGACCGCGCATTTCGTGTACCAGAACGAACGCCAGGGCATCGGTCACGCAGTCCTGCTGACACGGCATATCGTGGGAGATGACGAGCTGTTTATCGTGCTCGGCGACACCATCTGCGAATACGATGTAAAGGATGTCCTCAACCAGCCGACTTCGATGCTTGGCGTCAAACGCGTCGACGATCCCCGCAATTTCGGGGTGGCCGAGATGGGAGACGACGGTTTCATCGAAAGGGTGATAGAGAAGCCCCAGATCCCGAAATCCAATATGGCCCTGGTCGGCATCTACCGGATCAGGGAGAGCAGCGTCCTTTTCAATTGCCTGGAAACCAATATCCAGAATCATGTCACCAGCTATGGCGAATACAGCCTGACCGACGCCATCGAATGCATGATCCGAAATGAGGGGAAATTCCGCGCCTTCAAGGTTCAAAACTGGTTCGACTGCGGCAAAAAGGAGACCCTGCTGGAATCCAATGCCAAGCTGCTAAAGAAATTCGGCGGCAACATCGCCCCGGAGCACCAATTCGAGAATACCATCATCATCCAGCCCGTGAGTATCGCTCCCGGCTGCGATATCCGCAATTCCATCGTCGGCCCCAACGTGGCCATCGGTGAAAAAACACGCGTCAACTATTCCATCCTCAAGGACTCCATTATCGGATCATTTGCCGACCTCTACGACATTGTGCTGACCCATTCCCTCATTGGCAGCGACACCGAGGTCAAAGGCGAATCCCGCAGCCTCAACATCGGCGACAACACCGAGATCGATCTGGGTGAGTCGTGACCCGCACCCGCGCCTCTTCGGCGAACCACCTACCCACTTACCCCGGCCGGGCCGGCAATTCCTGCGTCCTCCGTCATCCTGCGGATGGTCCGATTTGCCCAATTCCGAAATTCTGATTAAATTAGTGCTGCAACGTGAAAAGCGCCATTGCCCTTTGACACCAGCCAACATTTAAAACTGTTTTATGGGCACGCCAAAAAAACTACTCTTTATCCTGCTTCTCCCCCTCGCACTCTACGCGAAGGCCGGGGGTACCGGCAAATTGGAAGGTGTCTTGAACGGATATGTAACGGACGCCATCACCAGGAAGCCGCTTCCCGGCGTAATCGTTTCTGCTTTCATTCCCGGCACGAATAATCTTAAAGAAGTCCTCACCGACGCGGATGGATATTTTCGTTTTGCCGAGCTGCCGGCCTCCCAGGTGACCGTCGAGTTCAATAAGAAAGGGTATCAATGCACGCGGCGCCCCAACATCGCGATCAGGGAAAAAGCATCGGTTAGATTGAATGTCGAGTTCCTTCCCGACGACCCGGACCAGGGCCCGGGTTCGGCCGAATACCCGGTGCTACGCCTGCTGGAGGCTAATTGAACGATCCACCTTCACATAAAATAGAAAACGGGGCTGAGAACAGTCCCGTTTTTTTCTACTACACATGAGGCTTAAAATCTATCTTGATGTTACGCCTGCCTGAGTTATTGCGTGCCTGCTGCAAGCAGCCGCGGATGCCCAAAGGGCCTTTTCCGGCGCCTCGCGCCCACTGACCGGGCCTTACCCGGCCTCTTACGACATCTTTCGTATAAAAGTACGCCAGCAGCTCCGTAATGTTGCACCGAAGCCCCTCCTTTTTTTGCCATTCATCCAAACGGTCGATGACTACGACGCCGCTGCCCACCTCGCTCTCCCACGCCACCGCCCGCCCTCTATGACGGCCTCGACCGGGCAAAAGTTACTTATGGAAGGCCCATTTCCACATGATCTTCCAGCTGGCTTTCTTGCCATACATTAGTATACCCGTCCGGTAGATTTTTCCCGCCAGCCATACCGTAAAGACAAAACCGAGCACCAGGAACAGCATGGAAAGCCCCAGTTGCCAGGCCGGTACCCCGAAGGGGATCCGGGCCATCATGACGATAGGGCTGCTGAAGGGGATCATGCTCGCCCATACCGCGAGCGCCCCACTGGTATCCTGTACGGCCACCGACATGATGATAAAGGAGAACACGACGGGCATGGTGATCGGCAACATCAGGGATTGCGCCTCCTGCGGGTCCTCGTTGACGGCGCTCCCTACCGCGGCGAAAAGGGCGGAATAGAAGAGATAGCCGCCGATAAAATAGAAAAGGAAACAACCCAGGATCAGCCACCAGTTCGCGGTATCCACGGTGCTCTTGATGGCATAGATCTTCTCCGCGGCATCCCCGACCTTGGCGGTCGAGCCGTTACCCATGGCATTGGCCTGTTGTATCTGCTGCACCTGTTGCCAGGTGTCATGCGGGATGAAACCCTGCGCCACGATCGCCAACCCGCCGATGAGCACGATCCAGAGGAGAAACTGTGTCAGACCGACGGCGCCGATACCGGTGATCTTACCCATCATCAGCTGAAAAGGTTTTACCGAGCTGACGACCACTTCGGCGATGCGGTTTGTCTTTTCCTCCATCACTCCACGCATGACCATCGCTCCATAGATAAAGGTGAGCAGATAGATCAGGAAACCGCTGACATACCCGATCGCATATGAAAAACCCTGGTTCGATGCTCTTGCCTGCCTGCCGAGATCCTCAAAGCTGCTGAAGTCCATATCGCTCGAAGCGCTGCGGATAGAGTCCAGCCTGCTGCGATTGACGCCCGTCTTTTCCAGGATCATCCGGTCGGTGATGGCTGTCCGTAGTTTTTCCTTGAGATCTTCTTCCGCGGCAAACCCCAGCTGTTTCTTATATTTCAGGCGGTACGCCGGCCGCTGGTCTTCCCTGATGGCGGGAATGATCAATACCGCGTTACATCCTTTTTGTTCATAATTGGCAGTATCCAGCCCCAGGGAGAAATCGAAGGTGATGGTCGAGTCACTCTTCAGGTACTTCGAAAAGTAGCCGTTCGCATCGACTACCGCCACACGATGCCGGCTCTTGCCCTGCAGGGCCAAAAGAATGGAGCCCGCGATGAACAGCACGATGACGACGGGCAGCATAAAAGTGGAAAGCAGAAAGGTCCTTCTCCGGACGCGGGTCAGGTATTCTCTCCGCATGATCAGCCAGGTCTTGCTCATAATGGAGTGTTGTTAGTTTTTTTGAAATCGCCGGGCGAGAGGAGTACCCTCTACGAGACGGATAAAAATATCGTTTAAGGAAGGCAGTAGTTCCGTAAAGGAGTTGATCTCCGCACCGTGATCGATGAAATAGCGGAGCACGTCATTCGGCCTGTGTCCATCGGATATTTTCACCACGACCTGCCCGTCCGACCGGCCTACCACCTCGAATACGCCCGAACCGTCCGGCGGATCCGATATGCCGCTGAACCCGATGCGGAAAAGGTTTTCCTTGAATTGCTGTTTGACGCCGCCGACCGTGCCGTCGAGGATCTTGCGACCTTTGTTCATGAGTATGATATGATCGCAGATCTCTTCCACCTGCTCCATGCGGTGGGTGCTGAAGACGATGGAGGCGCCATTGCGAGCGAGCCGGTAGATCTCGTCCTTGATCAGGTTGGAATTGACGGGGTCCAGACCGCTGAAAGGTTCATCGAGGATGATCAGCTTCGGATCATGCAATACCGTGGTCACGAACTGGAGTTTCTGGCTCATGCCCTTGGACAGATCTTCCACCTTTTTGTTCCACCATGTCTGCATTTCGAATTTGATGAACCATTCCTTTACCTTCTGCATGGCCTGCTGGCTGCTGAGCCCTTTCAGCTGGGCGAGATAGAGCGCCTGCTCGCCGATCTTCATCCGCTTATAGAGTCCCCGCTCTTCCGGCATATAGCCGATACGGACGCTGTCGCGTTCCGCCTGGAAGGGCTGCCCTTCGAAAACGATATTGCCTTCATCGGGGTAGAAGATGCCGGTGATCATCCGGATCAGGGTCGTCTTGCCGGCCCCGTTCGGTCCCAGCAAGCCGAAGATGGAGCCGCGTTCCAGCCGAAAGCTGACCCCGTCGACAGCCTTTTGTGTGGCGAAGCTTTTTTGGATCTCGTTCACCTCCAGAATATTCATGTGTAAATAATTTTACATTTTGTCGTCAAAGATGCCGGATTATTACAGGATGTAGCCGCCGCTCATACATTTTCCCTGCCGACCGCCGTCACGCGGCCCGCCGCGCCAGCCTCATCATCGCTTCTTTTCTTTGAGCGTCTCGGTCAAACGGCCCGCTACCCGCTCTCCATCCATAGCCGCACTCACAATGCCGCCTGCGTAGCCCGCTCCTTCGCCGCAGGGAAACAGATTGACGATCTGCGGATGATGCAAATGCACCGGGTCCCTCGGTATGCGTACCGGCGAAGAGGTCCTGGACTCCGTGGCCACGACGATGGCCTCGTTGGTAAAATATCCTTTCATCTTTTCGCCGAAGGCACGGAAACCGTGACGCAGGTCCTCATAAATGAATTTCGGCAGCACCTCCAAAAGGGAGGCGGAATGGATACCCGGAAGATAGGAACAGTCCGGCAGATCGTTCGACACCTTTCCCGCTACGAAATCCGCCATGCGTTGCGCCGGCGCCACGAACCTTCCCCCGCCGACGGCAAAGGCTTTTTGTTCCACGGACTGCTGCAACGCAAGCCCCATCAATGCTCCCTCTTTTTCAAAGCGAAGCATGTCCTTTTGTTCCACGGTTACAACGATGCCAGAATTCGCGTATGGATTGTTGCGTTTTGAGGGTGACCATCCGTTCACGACCAGTTCTCCCTCATCGGTAGATGCCGGTGCAATGATGCCGCCGGGGCACATACAGAAGGAGAAAACCCCCTTGTGGCCGACTTGTTCCACGAGTGAATAAGCTGCCGGAGGGAGATAGGGTGACGGAACGCCATAACGGATCTTGTCGATCAACTGTTGCGGATGTTCGATGCGAACGCCGAGCGCAAAAGGCTTGGGTTCGATCAGGATATGATGATGGTGCAGCAGCCGGTAGATGTCACGGGCGGAATGACCTGTTGCAAGAATAACGGCGTCTCCGTCGAACACGTCTCCATCCGCTGTCCTCACCTTCTTTATACGTTGATCGTGTAGAACAAAATCTACGACTTTTTTCTGGAACAGAAAATGCCCGCCGCTGTCGGTGATCAGCTGACGCATGGCCTGGATGATATGGGGCAGCTTGTTGGTGCCGATATGGGGATGAGCGTCCACCAGGATACTGGAGTCGGCGCCGAACTGGACGAGGAGCGCCAGGATCCGGTTGATATCACCTCGTTTGTTGCTGCGGGTGTATAATTTACCGTCACTGTAGGTGCCCGCTCCGCCTTCGCCGAAGCAATAGTTGCTTTCCGGGTTGATCACGCCTTCCTTATTTAACAGGGCAAGGTCTCTGCGACGTGCGCGGACATCTTTCCCGCGTTCGAGCAATACAGGCCGTATGCCTTGCTGGATGAGACTTAGCGCGGCAAACAAACCGGCAGGCCCCGCCCCGATGACGATGACCTGGCGGTCGGCGCGGGAGACATCGGGGAAGTGAAGGATCGCGGGTGGCTGCGGAGCGAAAGGCTCGCCGATAAAGGCTTTGACAGTCAGCAATACTTTGGGTTGGCGGCCTCTCGCATCGATAGCGCGTTTCACCAATTGAAAACCTGCGATGTCTTTTATCGGATGCCCGGTTGCCTTTGCGATATGTTCCCGTATCTGGCGATCGCCGGCTGCGTCTGCGGGAAATAATTTCAGGTCGAGTGTTTGTTGCATGTAACGATTGGCAATCAAAAATATAAATAGTTCTGGTTGAGGGCTATTACAAATTTTGAAAAATGCGGCAAGTATTTTTTTTAAAAAAAAATCCCGGATTTAAAAATGCAATCAAATAATTTGTATCTTCAATTACCTCACAACAAACTCTACATATATGAAGAAAGGCCCGTTCACATCGAAACTCGCGTCTCCCTTCTTCATACTAAGTGAGTTTAGCTCCCAGCGTCAAGGACAGCTGACGTATTACGCCTGGATCCACTGCCACTGTCGTTCTATGCCCCGAGGAGGCGGTTGCCCCGCAACCGTTTCCGACTCGCATCGATGTGAATTTGAATAAACACGGAGACATAGTTCTAAAAAAGTTCCAAAGTCTATAGAGGGGTGTGGTTTGTCTTTTTGCAATTCTCGAGTAATAAAAAGTTTTTTTTTTCATGAAAAGGTTTGATATTCGCCGCCCTGCTCAACTTTTTTTTTCGTGAGTCCAATTCCTGAAATTTTTGATTCGACAATTCTTAAATCGGCATAAAAATTGGTGACTGTAACAATGGCAAAAACGTCTGACAAAGTTTGGGGCAATTGTCTGGAGATTATCAAGGACATCGTCGAGTGGCAGCATTTCAAAACATGGTTCGAGCCGATTAAGCCAGTTGAACTGAAGAACGACATTTTGGTCATCCAGGTTCCCAGCCAGTTTTTTTACGAGTACCTCGAAGAGCATTATGTAAATCTGTTGGCGAAAACACTGCGAAGGATTTTGGGAAAGGATGCGATGCTCGAGTACAGGATAATGGTGGATAGCGGTAATCATCAGAACAAGCCCCTGACGATGGATGTCCCTGCTCATGGATATAAGACGTTTTCCAATAATGAAATGGATTTTCCCCTGATCATAAACAACCCCGTCAAGAATCCCTTTGTGATCCCAGGGCTGAAGAAGATGCAGATCGACGCTCAGTTGAACCCGGTCTATACCTTCGACTCCTTTGTCGAGGGCGATTGCAACCGCGTGGCGCGCAGGGCCGGCAAGACGGTGGCGGAAAAGCCGGGCGCGAATTCCTTCAATCCATTGGTGATCTATGGCGGGGTAGGGCTGGGCAAGACCCATTTGGCGCAGGCCATCGGGAATGAGGTCAAGCGGCTGCACCAGAACAAGGTTGTATTATACGTCAGCTCCGAGAAGTTCATCAACCAGTTCGTGGATCATAGCCGAAACAATGCGATCAACGATTTTATCCATTTTTACCAATTAGTGGACGTTCTCATCATTGACGACGTCCAGTTCTTCAACCGCGCCGAAAAATCCCAGGACGCTTTCTTTGCTATCTTTAACCACCTTCACCAATCCGGGAAGCAGCTGATCCTCTCCTCCGACAAGCCGCCCAAGGACCTGGACGGATTGCAGGAGCGTCTCCTGAGCCGTTTCCGCTGGGGCCTCAGCGCCGATCTCCAGGTGCCCGATTACGAAGTACGGATCGACATCCTCGAGCGCAAAATGAAGAACGACGGACTCGAAATGCCCAAAGAGGTAGTAAAGTACCTGGCTTACAATATCAACAGCAATGTCAGGGAGTTAGAAGGTGCATTGATATCACTTTTGGCACAATCTTCGCTAAATAAAAGGGAAATCGACCTGGAATTGGCCAAAAAGGTGCTCCGTAATTTCGTGAAAACTAGCAGCAAGGAAATTACCATCGAAACTATACAGCGTATGGTATGCGATTATTTCGATGTTTCCTATGACAAACTGCTTCAGAAAACCCGCAAACGCGAAATCGTTCAGGCGAGACAGATCACTATGTACCTGGCCAAAGCTTTTACCAAGAATTCCCTCAAAACGATCGGCGAACACTTCGTCGGCCGCGACCATACCACCGTCATCCACTCGTGCCAGACCGTCAAAGATCTCATGGACACCGACAGCCTTTTCCGCGAAAACGTGATGGAGCTCCAGCAGAAGGTCCAGCTCGCTGCCATGTAACCACACACGCCCCTCCTTACTATACCAACAGATCACCCACCCTCACCGGTGGGTTTTGTGTCTTTACCCCGCCCGCTCCCTCCAAATAAAAAAAGGGTTGGGCATAACCCAATTAATCTTTATTTTTGCCTCCCCTTTCGCGACCCCCGAAAGGGTCTTTCGGAGAGGTGCCTGAGTGGCCGAAAGGGCCGGTTTGCTAAACCGTTGTACGAGCTTAAACTTGTACCGAGGGTTCGAATCCCTCCCTCTCCGCAGTTAGTTTCTCAAACTTTTCGTCGAAAGCCTGTTGACCGAGTGTTGACGGGCTTTTTGCTTTCTCGGGGCCGCCGGACTTTCCTTTGTGTTGCCTCACTTTCCCTCGTTTTCCAGTGAGCAATTCGTGAGCCGCCGCCAATTCGCCAAAATCGGCTCACTGGAAAGCATCAAATGCCCTGCCTTCCAGCTAGGTTGCGCATATTTCGCTTAAGTCAAGAACGTATGCAATTGTTAATTTAATCACCAGTTTAAAAGCATTTGTGTATGATCTCGAAGAGTTTTGGTTTGCTTTTCTACCTCAAAAAGCATCATGGTGACACCAAAGTTCACCGGCCTATTTATCTCCGTATTACAGTTGATGGAGTGCAAACGCCGATGAAATTGACCACCTCGCGCCGGTTTAAACTGACCACCCTCCGCCGATTGAAACTGACCACCCCGCGCCGGTCCAAATTGACCACTTAAAAGGCAAGTTTTTCAGTTCATGCTGCCGGGCTCATTTGTCCTAAGTTTCCAGGAAACTTACCAGACAGATGGCCAATAAAACGATCAGCATGATCAAGATCCGACAGATCCTTCGGTTGCACTGCCAGGGGCACAGCAAGCTGAAGATCGCCATGCAGACGGGCGTAGCCCGCAATACGTTGAAGAAATATCTGGCGGTCTTTGCCGCCAGCG
>Ga0134126_10005785_pt1 | contig 15476 bp, 15 predicted proteins | sample KB31752_FD_96881 | JGI IMG/M metagenome (GOLD analysis project Ga0134126, IMG submission 96881) | Terrestrial soil microbial communities with excess Nitrogen fertilizer from Kellogg Biological Station, Michigan, USA - KB3-175-2 | ecosystem: Environmental > Terrestrial > Soil > Unclassified ...
CGGCAGCCATGGCGCCGCGATGCAAAGCCCGCTCTTCACGTTCGGCCGCGGCGCGCGGCTCTGCCTCGGCATGCGCTTCGCCAGCGTCACGATGAAGCTCGCGCTCGCGCGATTGCTCCAGCGTGCGTCGCCGGTGCCGGTGGCGCCGGTGGAATGCGTGCATGCGGGGTTCTGGAACGCCCGTCCGCGCGGCACACTGGCGATCGCCATGGCGCCCCTCACTTAGCGGGATGCGCAGCGGTGTCGAGGACGAGCGACAGATACACAGGGTCCGGCAACGGATTGCGGTAGTAAGGCGCGCAGGGCCGAAAACCCAGGGTTGCGTACAATTTTCGCGCTGCGACCATCGTCGCCAGCGTGTCCAACTTGATCTCGCGGTAGCCAAGCGCGCGGGCACGCTCGATCGCGGCGAGTGCGAGCCGCCGTCCCCACCCGCCACGGCGGGCGTCTGCGCGCAGATAGAGTCGCTTCAACTCGACGGTGCCCGGTGCGATCGGGCGCAGCGCGACGCAACCGGCATCGAGATCGTCCAGCCGCAGCAGCAGCAGGCAACCCGAGGGCGGCGCGTAATCGCCGGGAAGGCCCGCGAGCTCGCTCGCAAAGTCCTGGAAGCAGAGGTCGACGTCGAGCGACGCCGCATACTCCGCGAACAGCTCGCGCGCCGACGCGATGTCGCCCGGTGTCACCGCATCGCGAATCATCCCGTTCGCGGCTGGACCGGGCGCGCGATCGCTTTCGGTCACGGCTGGACCGGGCACGCGTTCGCCTTCAGCTCGGTTCCGGCATAGCGCGCCTGCAGCGCCGCGAACTGCGCCACCACGCTCTTCGACGGATCGCGAATGACGAGCATCGTCAGCGTGATCGGCTGCTTCCACGGCTCGACGCGAAGGTCCGCTACGCCGCGCGCCGCCAGCGCACGCGCGCGCGCCGTGGCTGCCGCTTCGCTCCGGTAGACACCGAGCGAAACGGTGAATCCCGTCGCGCCGTAGTCGACGACCGAGAGATCGTCGATCGACTTCGATTGCAGGTCTCCCAGCCGGCGCTCGGCCACGGCACGGGCCGTCAGCGCGCCGACGTTGACCCACCACGCATCGGTCAGTTGCACCGCGCGCCGCGTCGGTGCGCCCGTCAGCGCGAGCGCGCGGACATCGGCCTCGGCGCGTGCGCGCTCGGTGTCGGAGAACGGCCCCCATTCGAGACACGCGATGGCAGTCTGGTCCGGCTTCGCCGCCTCGGGCGCCGCGGCACTGGGCGTCTGCGCGCCCGGCGCTGGCCCGTCGGATGGCGCAGGCGCCGCGGCGGCGGACGGCGATGGGTTGTCGCGCGGCTCTTCGACAACGCGCGCCCCGGCGACGCCGAGTGCGGCGGCTTCGCGCTGTCCAATGAGCCGGATCGCGTTCGGGTCCAACTGGTCGTCGAGCCGATCGGGTTCGCGTCCCGTCGTGCGTCCGAGCTGCACGTAGGCGAACACGAGCGCGTTGGCGATGAGCAGCAGGATGACGGCCAGACGCATCGCGGCCCTAGCGCGACTGCGAGGCGAGCACCAGCACGCCTTCGAGCACGAGATGATCGATGCGCTCGACCGGCGCCGCAAGCTGTGCCTCGATCTCGCGCGCGCCGCCGCCGGCGAGGTAGCAGGTGACCGGGGTGTCGCCGACGCGGAGCCGCGCGCGCATTCGCTCGATCGCGCCGCAGATGGCGAGGATCGCCCCCGACGTCAGCGCGTCGGCCGTCGTAGTCGGAAAATCGTCGTAATGCCCGGGCGTCGCGCGAAGCGCAGCGGTCCGCTCGGCGAGCCCGTCGAGCATCAGCTGGCTGCCGGCAACGATGACCCCGCCTCGAAAGCGGCCCCCGGCATCGAGGGCGTCGACGGTGACGGCGGTCCCGGCGCCGACTACAACCGCGGAGTGCGCCTCGCTGCGTGCGAGCTCGCGCCGGCGCGCGGCGACGAGCGCCGCCCAGCGATCGGCGCCGAGTTGACGCGGATCGCGATAGCCATTGACGACGCCGCCCGCGCTCGCGCTCGGATGCTGCCACTCGACCGCCAATCGCCAGCGCGAAACCTGGCCTTCGACGCGCACGCGCGCCGCTTCGCCTGCGACGTTGACGCCGATGACTCGTGCCGGACGGTCGAGCCCCTGCCACTCGCGGAGCGCGAGCGATGCAATGTCGGCGTTCTCGATCGCGCCCTGCGCGACCCAGCCGCGCGGGCCGCGCAAACCCCACTTCAAGCGGCTGTTGCCGACGTCGAGGACGAGAACGTCGCGCGCGTGACGCTCGATCATTCCGATTGGGGCCGACGATGGGGCCGGCCGGTTCGCGCAAAAGCCGTGAGTCTACGCGCGCCGCAGCGAGATTTCCCCGGCGAGAAAGCGCGCGCGCCGCGGCCCGTCGGCGAGCACGAGCGCGCCGGTGCTGTCGACCCCCGCGACGGTTCCCTTGACGCTTTCGCCGTCGGGAAGCAGCAGCTTGACCGGCTTGCCCTGATACGCGTGACGACGCTGCCATTCGGCAGCGAACGGCACGAAGCCGTGCTGCGCGTAGGTGGCGAGGCTGCCCGCGAGCTCCGACACGAGTCGTGCGAGCAATCGGTTGCGATCGATCGGCGGTGCGCCACGGCCGGCGACCGCGGCAAGATCGCTGACGGGCTGCGCGATGTCGCGCTTGATGGCGACCGGAAGCCGCACGTTGAGTCCCACGCCCACGACGACGGTCGAGGGTCCGAGCGCGTCACCGTTGAGCTCGACCAGGATACCGCCGACCTTCAGATGCCGGTGGATCAGATCGTTCGGCCACTTCAGCTCGACGCCAGGCAGGTGCTCGGCTTCGAGCGCGTGGATGACGGCGACGCCGACGGCCAGCGACAGCCCGGCGACGAATCCCGCCCCCTGCTCGAATCGCCAACCGAGCGAAAACGTGAGGCTCCCGCCCGCCACGGCCGTCCAGACGCGTCCGCGGCGTCCGCGCCCCGCCGTTTGCAACTCGGCGGCGAGCACGGCGCCGTGGATGTCGCGGCGAACCGAGCGGCGCAAAAGCTCGCTCGACGTGGAATCGACCTGATCGATCACCTCGACCGAGAGCGCGGGGTGCGGGTCGATCGCCGGCGCGCCCGACGGAAGCGCGAGGTCGTCGTCGTTGGCAGCCGGCAGCAGCGGAGCCTTGGCGTCGCCCGCGGCGACCTGGAAGCCGAATCCGCGCAGCGCCTTGCGGATCTCCTCGGCGTCGAGGAAATCGGGAGCGCCGAGCAGCCGATACCCCCGCCCGCGCACACGCTCCAGCGCGAGCCCCGCCGTTTCGGCCTGCTTCAGAAGCTGCGAGACGCGGGCGCGCGTCAGCCCCACCGTCGCGGCGAGATCCTCGCCCGAGTGGAAATCGCCGTCCGAAAGTTGGCGCAGAAGCGAGAATCCGAGAGGAGTAAGCACTGACCTACGTCCCGTTGTCCAAGCGATTGATTCTAGCAGCAACGGCGCGCAAATGCACGCGTTGCCCGCATGTCGGCACGCATTTTGACGACGATCCGAGGCGAGCGTTCCGGTAATTGCCGGAACGCGCTCAGACCGAGACGAGGTCGCGCTCGCGGCCCGCGCCGAGCACTTGCGCCCAGGCGCCGGCGTTGTCGCGTACGGCGAGCCAGCTCGCCGTCGCGCGCACCGTGTCGGTGAGCTCGCGCGTGGCGAGGCCCGCGGCTTCGGCGCGCGCACAGTCCACTGCCATCATGCCGGCGCTGTCGGGCTCGCCGGCGGGAAGCCAAAGCGGCAATCCGATCCACGGCTCGACACCTGCGGCGACCAGTCGAGCCTCGTCGAGCCAGACCGGGGTCGGCGCACCGGCACCCCCGACGTGGCACAGCGTCCGGATAAGCTCGCCCATCGAGAATCGGCCCTCCGGGCTCGCCGCGTTGAAGGTGCCCCCGATGTCACGCTCGGCAGCGTCGACGACGAATCGCGCGAGGTCGCGCACGTCGATGAACTGCAGCGGTCGCTCGGGCGGAGCCGGCACCACGGCGCGCGAATCCCGCTCACCGAGGAGCTGCGGATGGACGAAGCGCGCGACCCAGTAGCCGAAGCGGTCGGTGGCGTCGTACGGTCCGACGATGAGCCCCGGCCGCACGATCGTCGCCCGCGAAGCGTAGACGCGAAGCACCGCGGCCTCGCACGCCGCCTTGAGGGCGCCGTAGTGCGGAAGGATCTCCTCGGTGGCCGGATCGGCGAGCGTAGCGACGGCGGCGCGTTCGTCGAGTCCCGGTCGTGATGCGTCCGCGTAGACCGACACCGTCGACACGAACACGTAGCGGCGCACACGACCGGCGAGGAGCCGCGCGCTCGCATCGACGATCCGCGGCACGTAGCCCGAGCAATCGACGACGACGTCGAAATCTCGCGTTGGCGCCTCGGCGAGTGGCGTCAGCCCCGGCGTCACGCGCGGGTCGCGATCGCCGCGGAGTGCGGCGACCCGATCTGGCCACGGATTGGGCGTGCGCCCGCGCGAGAACGTCGTCACCGCGTGGCCGCGGCCAAGCGCGTCCTCGACGACGTGGCGACCGAGAAAGCGGGTACCGCCGAGGACGAGAAGCTTCACCCTGCGATGCGACGCAGGATCGCCGCGTGGAGACGCGGATCGCCGCAGGCAAGCACGTCGCCACCGCGCTGGCACGAGGCTCCGCTCCACGTACTGATTACGCCCCCTGCATTTTCGATCAGCGGAATCAGCGCCTGCACGTCCCAGGGCTTGAGCCCGGTCTCGACGACGACGTCGACGAGGCCCATCGCGAGCTGCGTGTAGCAGTAGCAGTCGCCACCGAAACGAACCATCCGCGCGCCGCCGGTCGCGGCTTCCCACGCAACGCGCTGCGCCGGCGTCACGAAATGCCGCGGGTCGGTCGTCGCGACGAGCGCGTGCTCGATCTGCGAACAGCGGCGCGTTGCGAGGCGCCTCTCGTCGCGGCCGCGTCGCCACTGCGCGATGTCGTTCCACGCCACGAACGACTCGTCGACGAAGGGCTGGTGCACGACGCCGATGCGCGGACGCGCGCCATCGTTCAGCGCAATCAGCGTCGCCCAGTGGAGCTGGCCCAGGATGAAGCTGCGCGTGCCGTCGATCGGGTCGACGACCCACGTGTACGGCTGCGTGCCTGCCGTCGCTCCGAACTCCTCGCCCTCGATGCCGTGCTCCGGGAAGGCGCGTGCGATCGCGTCGCGGATCACCTGCTCGGCACCGCGGTCGGCTGCGGTGACCGGGTCGTAGTCGCGTCCGCCTTCCTTGTGGTCGACGTCGATCTGCGCGCGGAAATGCGGCAGAATGGCGGCGCCCGCGGCGCGGGCGGTCGCGAGCGCGAATTCAGCCAGATCCGTATCATCCATCGCGACGGCCATTCTACCCACCGGAGGAGTGCATGAGCTCGATCGACAACTGGTACCGTGCAGCCTTCGCCGTGATCGTCGGCGCGGTCGCACTCGTCGCGATCCACGCGGCGCCGGCTGCGGCGGCGAAGGACGCGAATCGAGTCGTCGTGCAGGTGAGCGACAACGATCCTGCCAAGTGGAACCTCGCGCTCAACAACGCACACAACCTGCAAGAGGCACTCGGCAAGAACCTGGAGATCGAGATCGTCGCCTACGGGCCGGGCATCGCGATGCTCCAAGCCGAATCGATCGTCGGCAATCGGATCGACGACGCCGTGCATGCCGGTGTCACCGTGTCCGCGTGTCAGAACACGATGCGAGGACACAAGCTCACCAAGGCCGACATGCTAAACGGGATCAACTATGTCCCCGCGGGCGTCGTCGAGATCATGAAACGCCAGCAGGAAGGCTGGGCCTACCTTCGGCCGTAGGGCTTGAATTTACAGCGTATAAGCGATATATTCGGCCCATGGCTGCGCGTACTTTCCTCGTCGATCTCCTTCGTCGTCATCGCTACGACCAGGGAACGCTTGCCTTTCTCGGGCGCGCCCGGTAGCCCGGCGCGCCTCGAATCTCCACTCGATTCCTGAGCGCGTCCCGGTTACCGGGGACCGCCACACCGCGCGGCCGCGGCGGCACGCTTTCGTGCTGCGCGGCCTTCGACTCGACCATGTTTCCGGGAGGGACCGATGTCCACCCTGCACAATGCTGCCGTCTCGGCGCGCAGCGCCCCCGCTGCCATCAATTCACGCGTCACCTACGTCGAGTGGCCGGGCAACACCCGCCGCACGATCGAGATCGTTCGCCCTGCCGAGGCCGACGCCGCGGTGTCGAGGGTCTCGGTGTTCGCTCCGGTCGCGCGCGCGCTGATCGGGTCGACGCCTGGCGCTCACATCGAGGTTTCGCTGCCGAACCGGGCGATCCGCGAGCTTCGCGTCATCGCAGTCGAAAGCGAGGAGGCCGTCCATGACGCTTGAGCTCTTCGACCGCCTGCAGATGCGCTCGCCGTTTCGTCGGGGCCCGACGCTGCTTCATCCCGAATGCCCGATCGAGCAGGCGGTGACGAGCAGCGATCCGCACGTGCAGGAGGCGCTGCTGCGCGAGATCTGGCGGCGCGCCCCGGCCTTCAAGGACGGGGCGCTCCTGATCGCACATCCCGACCGGTTGCGCGTTCTCGCGCGAACCGAGGCGCTGCTCCGCCCGGCGATCGACGCGCTCGTCGACCGCCACGGACCGGCGGTCGTCGTCCATCCTGCGCAGGTGCGCTATGCGCTCGGGCCGCCGGTGCTGGAACCGTACATGACGTTGCTGCTGGCGGGGGAGTCGCGACCATTCGGGACGCTCCGGCGCGACCTCGATCGGCGCCGGGCCCGCGTCGGACGCGTCGAGCATGGCGACGCACACTTCACGCTGGAAGCCGAAGCGCCGCTCGCGGCACTCCTCGGTTATGCCGACTGGCTGGAGGCGAGCACCGGAGGCTGCGCCGACGCCAGCCTGTGGCTGTCGCGCTACCTGCCGATCGACGACGACGGGCCCGCGGCGGCCTGACTCGCCGCCGCCTGACTCACCGCTTCGGCCTCCTGGGGCCATCGGCCGATGCCGCTACCCCGGGAGCGCGCCAGCGAGGTTGGAGCGGGTGAAGGGAATCGAACCCTCGTATGCAGCTTGGGAAGCTGCCGTTCTGCCATTGAACTACACCCGCGCGGGAATCCTGGGTCGGGGGCCTTGCAGGGTCGCGATCATACTCCAGCACCCGTTGTTTCCGAATGTTTCCGCCGCACGGGCGGCACTTCGCTCGTATACAATTCAATCGGTTGCGCGAACGTCCCGCTCGAGGCCCGCTTCGGAATCAACACGCGGTCCGATCGGTCCTAGTCGATTGCGCCGGCAAGCGATGCGCGGAGCTGATCTCTGCACACGGCGATGGCCCGCGCCCAGGAGACATTCGGCATGACACGAGCGCGGCGCACGCTGACGCTGGCCGCGTTGGCGGTCCTGGCGATCGCCATTGGCGCCTGGCTGATGCATCAGCGGCCGGGTTCGAGCGCGGCCACTCCGCGTGCCGATCCTGCGGTCCCGGTCACCGTGGCAATGGTGACGAGGAACGACGTTCCCGTCCGCCTCTACGCGATCGGCAACATCGAGCCCTACACGACGGTCTCCGTCAAGGCGCTGGTCGACGGCCAGATCGTCGCCGTGCACTTCGCCGAGGGTGACGAGGTGCACCAGGGCGCCATGTTGTTCGAGATCGACCGCCGGCCGTTCGAGGCCCAGCTCGCCCAGGCGCAGGCGAACCTCGTCAAGGATCGTGCGGTGCTCGACCACGCCGCCGAACAGCAGCAACGCTACAAGGATCTGCTCGCGCAGAAGTTCATCTCGCCCGATGCCTACGGCCAGGTGAAGGCGAACGCGGAGAGCGCTGCCGCGCAGGTGCGCGCAGACCAGGCAGCGATCGAAGGGGTCAAGCTGCAACTCAATTACTGCACGATCCGCGCGCCGATCACCGGCTACGCCGGCAAGATCATGATCCAGCGCGGCAACCTGGTGAAAGCCAACGACACCAACGCCCTCGTGGTGATCAACCAGGTGCGGCCGATCTACGCATCGTTCTCGATTCCCGAGCAGAACCTCGACGCCGTGCGCAAGTATCTCGCCGACGGCGAGCTCGGGGTCACCGCGGCGGTCCCGAACTCGGGAAGCGCGGCGGTCGCCGGCAAGCTCACCTTCATCGACAACACGACCGACGTCTCCACCGGCACCATCAAGCTCAAGGCCGAGTTTGCGAACGCCGACAAGGCGCTCTGGCCGGGGCAGTTCGTCAACGTCGTGCTGACGCTGACGCAGGAGAAGAACGCGCTCGTCATGCCGTCGACCGCGGTCCAGAACGGGCCCGACGGACAGTACGTCTTCGTGATCGGGTCAGACGGGCACGCCGCGCTGCGCAACGTCAGGATCGAGCGCACCGAAGCGGGCGAGGCCGTCATCGCCTCGGGTCTTCAGGCGGGCGAGCGGGTCGTGACGGCCGGCCAGTTGCGGCTGGCACCCGGCGTGGCGGTGACGATCGACATCGCCAAGGGCGCGTGAGCATCTCCGCGCATTTCGTGCAGCGGCCGGTCATGACGATCCTCGTCATGATCGGCATCCTCATCTTCGGCATCGTCGGCTACCGGCTGCTGCCGGTCAACGCACTGCCGAACGTCGACTTCCCGACGATCCAGGTGCAGGCCCAGCTCCCCGGCGCGAGCCCCGACACGATGGCCTCGGCCGTCGCGACTCCGCTCGAAAAGCAGTTCTCGACGATCGCCGGCGTCGACTCGATGACGTCGACGTCGAGCAACGGTCTCACGACGATCGTGCTGCAGTTCGCGCTCGACCGCAACATCGATGCCGCTGCGCAGGACGTGCAGTCGGCGATCGCCGCGGCGGCGCGCCAGCTGCCGTCGTCGATGCCGGCGCCGCCGACCCAGCGCAAGGTCAACCCGTCCGACTTCTCGATCTTCCTCCTCGCGCTCACCTCGCAGTCGCAACCACTGTCGACAGTCGACGACTACGCCGAGAACAACCTCGCGCAGCAGATCTCGACCGTCTCCGGCGTATCGCAGGTGCTGGTGTTCGGCTCGCAGGAGTACGCGGTCAGGATCCAGCTCGATCCGAACAAGCTCGCGTCGCGCAACATCGCACTGACCGACGTCGAGCAGGCCGTCGGCAGCGCGAACGTCAACCTGCCGACGGGCACGCTCTACGGGCCGCACCGCGCGACCTCGGTGACGGCAACCGGCCAGCTCACCGACGCGAAGGCCTACGCGCCGATGATCGTCGCCTACCGCAACGGCGCCCCGGTGCGCCTCGACCAACTTGGGCGCGTGCTCGACAGCGTGCAGAACGACAAGACCGCCGCCTGGTACAACGGCACGCGCGGCGTCGTGCTCGCGATCTACCGGCAGCCGGGCACCAACACGATCGACGTTGTCGACCAGGTCAAGCGCATCCTGCCTTCGTTCCAGGCCACTCTGCCGCCGTCGATCAAGCTGTCGGTCCTCTACGATCGGTCCGAGTCGATCCGCGAATCGGTGCGCGACGTCCAGTTCACCCTGCTGCTGGCGCTCGGCCTCGTCGTGCTGGTGATCTTCGCGTTCCTGCGCAGCGTGCGCGCCACCGTGATCCCGAGCCTCGCGCTGCCGCTGTCGATCATCGGCACCTTCGCGGTGATGTACGTGCTTGGCTATTCGCTCGACAACATCTCGCTGATGGCGCTGACGCTGTGCGTGGGCTTCGTCGTCGACGACGCGATCGTGATGCTGGAAAACATCACCCGCCACATGGAGATGGGCGAATCGCGGATGGAGGCGACGCTCAACGGCGCGAAGGAGATCGGCTTCACGATCGTGTCGATGACGCTGTCGCTCGTCGCGGTGTTCATTCCGGTCCTCTTCATGGGCGGCATCGTCGGGCGCCTGCTGCACGAGTTCGCCGTCACCATCATGGTCGCCGTGCTGATCTCGGGCTTCGTGTCGCTGACGCTGACGCCGCTTTTGTGCAGCCGCATCCTGAAGGTCGATCGCGAGGTTAAGCACGGGCACGTCTATGCGGTGTTCGAGCGCTTCTTCGACGCGATGCTCGCCGGCTACCGCCGCGGTCTACACTGGACGCTCGGCCATCGCCGTTTCGTGATGTTCATCTTCGCGGCGATGTTCGTCGCCACCGGCTTCCTGTTCGCGAAGATGCCGAAAGGCTTCCTGCCGAGCGACGACGTCGGGCAGCTTTTCGTGATCACCGAGGCGGCACAGGACATCTCGTTCGACGCGATGGCGAACCTGCAGCAGCAGGTCTCGACGATCGTCCGCAAGAACCCGTACGTCGAGAACGTGATGACGTTCGCCGGCGCCGGGGGCCCGACCGGCTCGCTCAACAACGGGCGCCTCTTCGTGACGCTGAAGCCGCGCAACGAGCGGCCGTCGGCCGACGAGATCGTGCGCCAGCTGCGGCCAAAGGTGCAGACGATCCCGGGCATCCGCGCCTACGTGCAGAACATCCCGGCGATCCGCATCGGCACGCTTACCAAGAGCCAGTATCAGTACACGCTGCAGGGCACGAACACCGCCGAGCTCTACGCATGGACCCCGCGCGTCGAGGCGGCGATCGCGAAGCTTCCGGGGCTCCTCGACGTCACCTCCGACCTGCAGATCACGCAGCCGCAGATCAGCGTCGAGATCGACCGCAACAAGGCTTCCGCGCTCGGCGTCTCGGCCGAGGAGATCGAGACCACGCTCTACGACGCCTACGGGTCGCGCCAGGTATCGACGATCTACGGCACGACGAACCAGTACTGGGTGGTGATGGAGCTGCTGCCGCGCTACCAGACCGATCCGTCGGTGCTGTCGATGCTCTACGTACGATCGAACACCGGCGCGCTCGTCCCGTTGAACGCGGTGGCAACGCTGAAGCCGACGATCGGACCGCTCGCGATCACCCACCTCGGGCAGCTTCCGTCGGTGACGATCTCGTTCGATACGCGGCCGGGTGTTGCGCTGTCGCAGGCGATCGAGGAAATCGACGGCGCAACCGCCGCGATGCGCCTGCCGGCATCGATCAACGGGTCCTACCAGGGATCGGCGCAGGCGTTCCAGGCGTCGCTGCAGGGGATGGGCGCGCTGCTGGTGATGGCGATCTTCGTCATCTACCTCGTTCTCGGCATGCTCTACGAGAGCTTCATCCACCCGGTGACGATCCTCTCGGGGCTTCCTACCGCCGGACTCGGTGCGCTGATCACGCTGCTGATTTTCGGCGAAGTGCTCGACATGTATGCGTTCGTCGGCATCATCATGCTGATCGGCATCGTCAAGAAGAACGCGATCATGATGATCGACTTCGCGATCGAGGCGCAGCGCAAGCGGGGCATGGAGGCCGGGGAGGCGATCTACCAGGCCTGCATCACTCGCTTCCGGCCGATCATGATGACGACGATGGCCGCGCTGATGGGAAGCCTGCCGATCGCCCTCGCGCTCGGCGCCGGGGGCGCGGCACGGCGCTCGCTCGGCATCGCCGTCGTTGGCGGCCTCGTGTTCTCGCAGCTCCTCACGCTCTTCGTCACGCCGGTCATCTACGTCTACTTCGAGCGTTTTCGCGAATGGATCGCCGCGCGGCGCGGGCGGGCGCCTGTTCCCGCGGCCTCCGCCGCCGACTGACCCGCGGTCAAAGCAGGTCGTTCAGCGAGAATCCGACGCCGAAGGTAGTCTGGCGGAAGTTGTAGTCGATCAGGCTTTCGCCGTAGCCGGTGAACGCCTGCAGATAGACGCGAAAGGGCCCCACCGCTGGCGCCGACCACTCGAGTTCGAGTGCACCCTTGCCGGTGCGCGCATTGCCGCGGCCGGTGATCGTCAGCGTCTGGCCGCCGCGCCGCCACAGCAGCGTGACGTCGCCATAACCGAGGTAATCGGTGATGTCGGGATTGTCGTCCTTCGTCGATGACTCGTGGATGCGCAGCCACGGCCGGACAAAGAGCGCAAGCCTCCCGTCTCCGAAGCGATCGTCTTCGAGCCCGAACTGGCCGTATACGCGGTTCCAGTTTCGCGACTCCGGATCGGAGCGACCGTTCGACTGGTGCACGAAGCCAAGGTTGAAGAGCTGCCAGCGCCAGTTCCCCGCCACTGGAAGGTCGGGCTGCGTGACGAGCATGATCTCGGGCTCATAGTCGGTCTCGCGGAACGGGCGCGACTGCGGCGCGTTGAAAACCTGCCAGTTGCTCTGCTGCGTATAGCCGAGCCACGTCGCGAGTGCGCGATCGGCGCTCTGCCACACGCGTGCCTTGAAGCTCACCTGAAACTTGAGCTCTTCGCGGTCGATGTCCTCGGGCGCCTGCATCCACGGATGAGTGGGGGACGACGGCGTCGCATCGACGCGATCGGCGTGCCGCAGGATCACGTAGTTCGGATTGTGCAGGCGCACGAGAAACGGATAGCCGGTCGCGGCGTCGTAGCGCGACCAGCGCTCGCCGATCATCGAGCGCCCGGCGGGCAATTCGAGCGACGCCTGCGGTTGCGCGAGCCGTCCTGTCGGCGCGGGTACCCGCACGGATTCCGCGTGCGTGGACGCGGGCGTCGGTGATGAATGCGTCGGTGATGAAGACGCCGGGTGCCCGAACGCCGCGTCGTAGCACGCGAGCCTCGCGTGGTCGCCGGCAATCGCCGCACAGTGCGCGGAGTCGTTCGCGTTCGCCGGTTGTGCCACCGGTTCCGTCGGCGCAACCGGCACGGCCGGTGCAGCCCGTACAGCATGCGCAATGCCCGCCAGCAGGCACGCGACGACGAGCGGGAGGCACGGAAACGCGATGATCGACCTCGGATTGCAAGTTCTTCGCTGCCGGCCATTCCGGCACAGCGTCATCGTGGCACATCGCGGCAGCGCGAGCGAGGCAAGCGTTTGCTATCCTGAGCGCCGGTTCGCACCAGCGGAGTCATCCGCCATGAAAGATGCATCGCTTCCGGTCACGCTGATCGTGATCGGCCTGGGGTGGCTGCTGTGGGAGCTGCGCGTGTTCCCGGACATCGACTGGATCGTCTCGGCGGGATTCGTCGCTGTCGGCGTCGCCGTGCTCGTGATCGACGGCGTCAACAAGAACTCGATCGTAATCGGACCGTTTCTGATCGCCGTCGGCATCGTGTGGTTCGCGCACGACCGCTACTGGGTGGGCTGGCGCTTCATCATCCCGGCGCTCCTCGTTCTGCTCGGGGTGTTGTTGCTGGTGGCGCGCAGCGCCAGGATCCCCGAACGGCGCGGGCGCCCGCCCGAAGTACCGTGATCCCGCGGTCCAGCGTGTCTCCTGCGGCGGGCAGTGCAGCGCACCGAGCCATCGCCATACGACCAACTTGGCGGTTCGTGCCTCGATGATCGCGCGAGGGTGGATCCCCGAAGCGCTGGGTCCCGACGGGGTCGAGATGTGCTCGGCGCTGGGGTCTTGAATGTCACGATGGACTGTGATGCCGCCGGCCCGGCAAGCTGGCGCTCCGAAGCGCGGGTGAATATTACATCGTACCGACGACTATTTATGCGTCGTCATGACCCGCTGGAGGGCGCAAGCTTTGAAGCGTCCAGCCCGGAGAAACCGGCAAGCCTCCCGCAGCGGTCCACGGAGGCGACTGTGGCAATCGAAACACGGCGGATGCACGGATCGCGAAACCTGATGGAGACTGCAATGACATCGAATCGCGCAGGAAAATGCTTCGCGTACGCGATCGCGACGTCGCTGGCCTTGGGCGCGGCTGCCGCAATTGCCGCCGACCACTCCGGGTCGGGTGCCGCGAATATGCCAGCCACCTCGAACGAGCCCGCAAAGATCGTGCTTGCCGACAACGGGTTCGCCGCGGCCATGCCCATGCAGGACGCGGTGAGCGAGAAGTCGTACTCCAACCCAATGGAACGCGGCGTTCGCGCGGCCGCAGCGCAGGGACCGACGGAGCTGCGCCGCTACGTCCATCGCACCCAGGGCATCTACACCTTCAGCTACTGGGAGTTTGCGAGGTACCTGCCCGCTGGCGAGCAATGATCCGCCACGCATCGCGCCGGTTGCCACATCGGCGACCGGCGTGCGGTTAGACTTCGCAGATTGAAGGGGGAATCAATGAAGACACTCTGTGCAACAGGCGTGCTGTGCGCGCTGATCGTGCAGTTCGCGGCGGCTTGTGCAGATCTGCCAAAGGAAAAGACCAGCTACAGCGAACCCAAGGTCTACCGGACCGGCAGTAACATCCCGGTCAAGGACTATGGGGCGATGTCGGACGTGAAGGTCGTCGACCCGAAAGCTGTTCGCGGGGCACTCGACGGCGCGACGCAACCGGTGACGGTCAACGCGGGGTCGTCACACTAGATCGCGAGGCGCGCGACGCGCCGCGCTTGTCACCCCCGACCGATGGCGTAAACTGCGCCTGACGCTGGGGGTCCTTCCTGCGCAGCTTCTGCGCCCGGTCGGTGAGACATCACCCTTCGCACCTGTTCGGATAATGCCGGCGCAGGGAAGCGTGGCCTCGAGGCTCCTCTTCCGCCGCCGCTCGTGAGGAGCACGATGAACGCCAACGACCAGTTCTTCGCCCGCGACGCACACGTCGACGCCGCCGCGGTTGCACCCCTTCCCGCATCGCGCAAGATCTTCGTCGAAGGCTCGCGACCTGATCTCCGTGTGCCGATGCGCGAGATCGCGCAGAGCGATACGCCGGCGATGTTCGGCAGCGAGAAGAATCCGCCGCTCGTCGTCTACGACACCTCGGGGCCCTACACCGACCCTGCAGCGACGATCGACATCCGCAAGGGCCTCGCTCCGCTGCGGGCGCGCTGGATCGCCGAGCGCGGCGATACCGTCGAGCTCGACGGACCGACGTCGGCCTATGGTCGCGAACGCCTCGAAGACGCGACGCTCGCCGGCCTGCGCTTCGACCTGAAACGCAAGCCGCGCCGCGCGAAGGCCGGTGCGGGCCTCGGCGCCAACGTCAGCCAGATGCACTACGCGCGCCGCGGCATCGTGACGCCCGAGATGGAGTTCATCGCGATCCGCGAGAACCTGAAGCGCGAGGAGATGCTGCGCACGCTTGCGGCCCAGGTCACGCGCCAGCACCCGGGGCAGAGCTTCGGCGCGGCGATTCCCGAGCGCATTACGCCCGAGTTCGTACGCAGCGAGGTCGCGCGCGGCCGCGCGATCATTCCGTGCAACGTCAATCACCCGGAAACCGAGCCGATGATCATCGGCCGCAATTTCCTCGTGAAGATCAACGCCAACATCGGCAACTCGGCGGTGTCGTCGTCGATCGGCGAGGAGGTCGAGAAGATGACGTGGGCGACGCGCTGGGGTGCCGACACGGTGATGGATCTCTCGACGGGCAAGAACATCCACGAGACGCGCGAGTGGATCGTCCGCAACTCGCCGGTGCCGATCGGCACGGTGCCGATCTACCAGGCACTCGAGAAGGTCGACGGCAAGGCCGAGGAGCTCACCTGGGAGACCTACCGCGACACGCTGATCGAGCAGGCCGAGCAGGGCGTCGACTATTTCACGATCCACGCCGGCGTGCTGCTGCGCTACATCCC